>ERZ773077.220-NODE-220-length-43138-cov-8.381380_pt1 | contig 43138 bp, 30 predicted proteins | sample MGYA00580612_ERZ773077 | MGnify/ENA primary metagenome ERZ773077 (study PRJEB29015, sample SAMEA2737971) | human oral metagenome | biome: human oral; feature: human-associated habitat; material: dental | place: China | collected 2021 ...
CGCACCTGCTTTGGGAGCAGGGGGTCCCAGGTTCGAATCCTGGTATCCCGACGATACACAAGAGAGGTCTGATGTAGCCACTACGTCAGACCTCTCAACGTTTGTATCCACTGGCGAAGGCTTGTTTGTGAGAGCTGTCGTACCTTTGGAGGACAAATAGAGCCAGAGGTGCTGGGTTCAAGCCCCTCTACCAAGTCAAGTAATCAGCTCCCCCTCGTGAGTGGAGAGAATGGATAGACAAAATGGAAGAAAACTATAGATTGATCGCAAAGACGCTCCAGTCACTGGAGCCTGTCCTTGCCAAGGAACTAGAGACGCTGGGAGCGACCGACATCGAGGAGGGACGCCGAATGGTCTCCTTCGCAGGCAGTAAGGAGATGCTCTACAAGGCGAATTACCACCTGCGTACGGCGCTGCGTATCCTTCGCCCCATAGCCTCCTTTCACGCTTCGTCACCTGATGAGCTGTACGAGGAGCTACGCAGGCTCGACTGGGGACAATGGATGCGCCCTACCGATACCTTCGCCTTCGATACCGTTGTCTATTCGGAGACGTTCACCCACAGCAAGTACGCTGGCTACCGAGCCAAGGACGCTCTAGCGGACTACTTCCGTGAGAAGCACGGCACGAGACCCACGGTACGTCTGGACAACCCCGACCTACTCTTCCACATCCACATCTCGCACGAGGAGGTCACCCTAGCCCTCGACAGCTCGGGCGAGAGCCTGCACAAGCGTGGCTGGCGCATGGCACAGACCGAGGCTCCGATGAGCGAAGTCCTCGCCGCTGGTATCCTGCTGATGGCAGGCTGGAGTGGCGAGACAGACTTCATCGACCCTATGTGTGGCTCGGGGACACTGCTGGTGGAGGCCGCACTAATCGCTCGTGGGATCGCTCCAGGCTCCTTCCGCAAGCGGGGCTTCGCCTTCCAGCGGTGGAGAGACTACGATGCCGAGCTCTTCGAGCAAATCAAGGCTGATCACACAGGCGAGCGCACCTTCGCACACCATATCTACGGCTCGGATAGCTCTATGGAGGCTGTCCAGATAGCACGTCACAATGTCCGTGCTGCAGGTCTCACGGACGATATTACCATCCTGCACCGCTCGATGCAGCAGTGCCCCGCTCCCGAAGCCCCCGCACTCATTGTCACGAACCCACCCTATGGCGAGCGCCTTCGGATGCGTGATGCCGAGGAGCTCTACAGCATGATCGGGGAGCGACTGAAGCACAACTATGCAGGCTCTACGGCTTGGATCTTGGCTTACCGTCCCGAGCACTTCGACCATATTGGCCTGCGACAAAGTGCCCGCCACAAGCTCCTCAACGGGGCTCTGGAGTGCGAACTCCGAGCCTACGAACTCTTCGCAGGCAAGCGGGATGACTTCAAGCGCAGGGATCGGGAGCGAGACCGAGCCTTCCGCCCCGAGCGTCCCAAAGGCGAGCGCAGCGAACGTCCCAGGGGTGAGCGTAGTGCACGTCCTGGGGGAGAACGTAGTGACCGCCCCCGCCGATCCGCCTCCGACCGCCCTCATAGAGACTGGGAGGAGCGTCCTCGTAGAGATCGTGACGATCGTCCCCGTCGTGACCGAGAGGACCGACCCAAGAGACGCTATGACTTCACAGACGAAGGAGCGAGGGAGCGACGCCCCAAGCGCACCCCGTCACCTCGTCCCGAGGGCAAAGCCCGTGAAGAACGTGCGGGGCTGTGGCCAAACGACCGCTTCAAGTACCGAGACGAAGAAGGGCGAGAGCGCACCCGTCCTCGCCGCTTCACCCCTCTCCAGACCTTCGGCAGCGAAGGCAAGGACAAGGAGGAGGACTAGCCTAAAACCAGCGACCGCCGATAAAGGCACTCCCCATTCGACCTACAGAGCACAAGGTCGGATGGGGAGTATCTTTTAGTCTATTTCTGGGAACCCTCACCAGAGGACGGCTAAGTGTTCCTTGTCCACTCATCCCAGACCTGACAATTCTTACTGGCAGGCTCTGGGTCCGCCTTGTACATCTGGACTCGTAGGGGCATTGGGACACAATTCCCAAAGACAAGAGCCTCACCCGGTATGGCCTGCTTGATTTTGGTCGTATAGTCATCTGAGAAATAGGGAAGCACCGAGGTCACAAAGTCTAAGTCTACCCTATTATGGATGCGATGTATGATGTAGTTGGCGCACTGAGATAATACGACAGGAGAGAGCTCTGAAGGTCTCTGAGAGGAGACTAACAGATAGTAGGCGAACTTTCTCCCTTCACGGGCTATACGTTCGAATATGTTCTCCCTCAGTATATAATTTCCATCTTTCTTTATATAACGGTGAGCCTCATCTAGCACGAGATGGATCGGTTCTTTTCTTCGCTCTTCTCCCTTTAGCCCCTTTCGTTTATCAAAGAGCATCCGGCTAATAACGCTAGTCACTAGTTCCAGCACATCACTCCCCAATTCACTTAGGTCAATTGTAATTAACTGGGCGTTAGTAGCACTGGTGTCCCCACCGATAGTAGGTGTGTTTCCTATAGATATTCCAAATGTCTTACTGAGGTATTCGTCAAGGTTCATTTTTCCACCCTCCCTCATGAAGCTACAATCTTCATTATTTAAGAAGAAATCTAGGCGAGCAAACATGGTAGATGTATATTCCCGAATACGAGTATTCCCCGTTGCTTCCTCCTCTAAGAGAATCATCTCCGCAGCTGTTCTCAGAAACTTATATTGGAAGAATGATCCATAGGGGAGCTTCTCCTCCAACACTTTGAGAGCGTCCTTTTCATTGATCTTGAAAAATTCCTCATAAGATTGTTCGGATTCGGAATCTTCTCTCAAACAGAAATTACTGAGACCTTCGCTTAAGCGTCCTTTATTATCCCCGAAGTTGATAGTACATAGATTTCGGCACACTGATATAAAAGTAGACAGGTCTCTTTGTACCTCCTCAGAGAGTTGAATATTGGGATCCATATAGAGCTTTTCAACTTGAGCAACTACGCCCAATGCTGCTGTCATCTTTGATGTGTCACTCTCTACTCTATTGGAGAGATTTACGAGCATTAGGTAGAGCTTCCATTTTATGTAGTTCGCAAATTTCTTGCTCGTATCATTCTTCTTTTGATTATCCTTAAATATCATATGGAATCGATAACACTCCTGTAACACCTGATCCCAAAAAGGTCGTTGGGTGCGATCTGAAGCCATCAAAAAGGCTAGCCATTCGTCAAGGTTCAACAGATAGTACGGGAGGTAGAAGTTTTCAAAGCCATCTGACTGCTGATTCTCACCCTTAAAAGGCTTATAGTGGATACAAGTATAGTCACTATCTTTAGAGCTAAATGCTACGGGATACTCTCCGTTGGTATCGAACAGTATAAAACGTGCTCTCGGTGTCTTTTGCTTAAGGACAGACTGCAAGATATGTGCGATCGTATAGGACTTCCCACTACCACTATTTCCTAGGACAGCGGAGTGAATATTGAAGAACTTATCTACATCGATACTCACAGGATAATCGACTAAGCTTTTGCTTATACCAAGGCGTATAGATCCTGTTGTGGGGAGCTCTTCAGCCTTTTCTTTTCTCTGCCCTGTTAAGATAGCATCCAAGTCCTCTTGTTCGACGACATGGACATCCGAATAGATCGAGGGATAGATAGAAACCCCAAGACTAAAGGAGGCTGTCGTTCCCCTCTTCGTCAAGATTCCTATTGGACGTACAATCAGCTCTCGTACACTAGCAAGATCAAATGTAGCATCTACATTCTGCTTTGTAGCTCGCTCTGCTTCTTGTATAGCGATAACTTCACATATGATATCATCATTGATGTGGTTCTTAATCTTGACATAGCTCCCGATGTTTCCGATATGATAAACCTTTCCCTTGATACTTGTAGAGGCACTCTTGACGGAATGTAGAAGCCTAACCCTAAATCGATCGTACTCAATCGTTGTAACCTTCCCTATTACCATAGCCTATTATTGCTTCTGCTTGTTGCCTCTTATGTAGCCAGAGTATTCCTTCACAAACTTGTCTAGGACAGTATCATTGGAGTCTAGGTCTAGATCTGTAAGGAGCTTTTCGACAACCTCCGAAAAGTAGTGGATATGACCGCCCTCATCCTTTACATCTTCTGGGGGGGTACTCCATATGTTATAGACTCTGGTATCTTTAGTTTGGCGGAGAGGATGGGTATCCTTGAGGTCGTTAAGAACCACAACATTCAGGCTAGCATTAACGGCTAGAGCTCGATAGATCACATTGTTGATATGTTCATCGCCGAAAGAGTAACCACAGACGAAGAGTACACTATTATGCTCCAAGAGCTTCTCCTGAAAGAGGCGGATAAGATCTACGTAAGGACTCCCTAAGCTCAGATTCTGCTTTGTCGGAGCTGGATATACTAGGCATACATCATCCACCCCTGTCGTACTTTGAGAAGTATCTTTTGAGTATACTTCTTGGATTGAAAAGAGCTTATTGGGAGAGCATATAGCCCCTTGATCACGCCAATTGACAGAGCCATGGAGCTTGTATAAGTAAACCATATTATCAATAGGTTCATACTTATCAATACTCACATCCATCCGCCTAGAATAGGAGAAGTTAAATAGGGCGGGATTAAAGAAGCGCTGTAGTCCTGGAGTAAAGCCATTTGTATAGAGTATCCCCAGCTCATCTAGCGCAGCCTCATTGAAGAGGTCATTATTGGTAGTGAATATGTGGATACGAGAGAGGTCTTTATTCCGATATACAACCTTTTGATAGAACGATTTGTAGATCTCTAAAGTGGAGTGATACACATTGTTGGAGCTTGCTTGACCTTCTTTTAAGTCCTCCTGTGTGGGATGCCAAAGGGTCTCGTATATGTGTTTTTGTATTTTACCGATCACATTCCGGGTTATTTCTAGCCCCGGATGTTGATCCTTCCAAGGTGAAGATAACATCCCAGCCTGATAGCGCTCAAGCGAATATAGTATACCTAGAGTTTTCTCTAAGTCTCCTGCCTGCTTGACCTCGTTAAATAATGTACACTCTTTCTCCTCCGTCCCGTCATCCTCGCTTGAGAAGAGTTTCTCAACCTGTTCATACAACCCTCTCATTAGTGGTAGGGCTGGTGTACTCGTGCCAGAGCCGAAGAGAAAATAGACATTCTTTTGGTGAAAGCGATCCCTTATGAATGCGCGAATAGCCTCTATAGGATCTTTCGTTTCCCCTTGGAGATCTCCTAACTGGTCTTTACCTCCTCGAGTGAAGCAGATCTGAGGGGCTTTATTCTCGTTGTTTTGTTCCATACTATTATGAGTGCTTATAAAAGTGGTATTCTTTGTTACTGTAGAGTTCTGCCCCCTCCTATCTCAGGATATTTGGCTCCAGCTGGGACGCTCGTGGTAGAGGGCGTCGAGACGCTGACGGAGGGGCTCGTTCTTCGCTAGGGTGAGGGTGGGATCTTCGGCGAGAATCTCTTCGGCGAGGTCTCGGGTGTACTGCACCATCGCTCCATCTAGGGCGGGGTTGGCGATACGCAGGCTCAGTTGCTGGCCACTCTGACGTGTACCATCGATCTCTCCAAAGCCCCTCAGACGCATATCTTCCTCGGCAATCTCGAAGCCGTCGTTGGTCTCGACCATGATCGCTATCCGTCGCTTGGCATCCTCACCGAGTTCGTTGCCCGTGAGGAGGATGCAGTAGCTCTGGCTAGCCCCTCGCCCTACTCTTCCTCGGAGCTGGTGTAGCTGTGAGAGTCCGAAGCGATTAGCCCCTTCGATGACCATGACGGAGGCATTGGGGACATTTACCCCAACCTCAATAACCGTCGTAGCGAGCATAATCTCCGCCTCGCCCGAGGCGAAGCGGCGCATCTCCTCATCCTTCTTCTCAGGCTTCATCTTGCCATGCACCATCACGATCGTGTACTCAGGGAAACGCTCTCGGTAGCGCACAAGCCCTTCCTCTAGGGCTCGTATCTCCTCCTGTCCGTTCTCCTCGATCATGGGGAAGACGACGTAGGCCTGCCTGCCCTCTGCTATCTGTCGCTCGAGGAAGGCATAGACCTCGAAGATATGGCTCTCGGGCTGGTGGTACGTCTGGATCGGTTTGCGCCCTGGGGGGAGCTCGTCGATGACGGATATGTCGAGGTCTCCGTAGAGCGTCATCGCCAGTGTCCGTGGGATAGGAGTGGCGCTCATGATGAGGATATGTGGGTGCTGGGACTCGTTCTTCGTCCACAGACCTGAGCGTTGGACGACCCCGAAGCGATGCTGTTCGTCGATCACAGCGAGCCCTAGGCGATGGAACTGCACCACGGGCTCTAGCAAGGCATGCGTACCGACAATGATCCGAAGGGAGCCATCACGGAGGCCTTCGTGTAGCTTGGTGCGCTCCCGCTTCTTCGTACTGCCTAGGAGTAGTCCTACCTCTATGCCCAGTGGGGCAAGGAGCTCTGTGAGGGAGAGGAAGTGCTGGCGTGCAAGGATCTCCGTCGGAGCCATCATGCAGGCCTGATAGCCATTATCTAGGGCAAGGAGCATGGCGAAGAGTGCTACAAGGGTCTTACCACTGCCCACATCCCCCTGCACCAGTCTATTCATCTGCTTACCGCTGACGACATCGGTCTGTATCTCACGGATCACCCGCTTCTGTGCACTCGTTAGGTCAAAGGGCAGGGAGCTGTATAGCCCACGAAAGGCTTCGCCGACACGGGGCAGAGGGAAGCCCGGCGAAGTCGCCTTCCGCTCGTTCTTCATCCCGAGGAGTCGCAGCTGGATGAAGAAGAGTTCGTCAAACTTCAGACGGCGTCGTGCAGCCTCGAGCTCCGTATTGCCCTCGGGGAAGTGTATCTGCTGGATCGCCGTACTATATGGGATGAGCTGAGCTCGCTGTATGATATGTTCGGGGAGGGTCTCTCGGATCTGACTGCGACAAGCCTCCAATAGGATGTAGAGGAGCTGTCGCATTTGTCGGTTAGCGATGCCTATACGCTTGACCTTCTCGGTGAGCGGGTAGATCGGCATAAGACCTCCGCTGACAGCCTGCTCACGGCTCTCCTCGTCCACCTCGGGATGGTTGATGCTGTACGAACCATTGAAGAATACGGGCTTGCCAAAGATGAGATAAGTCTGTCCTATGGGATAGAGACGCTGAATCGTAGAGAGCGAGCGAAACCAAACCAGCTCGATCGTCCCCGTACCATCGGAGAAATACGCTACGAGTCGCTTCTTTCGCCCTTCGCCTACTTCCTTGTAGTCCCTGATATAGCCACGTAGCTGGATGCTGGGCATTTCCCCCCGTAGCTCTCTAATGGTATAGACTCGGGAGCGATCCACATATCGGGTCGGGAAGTAGTGTAGGAGGTCAAGGTAGGTGTACAGATCCAGCTCCTCGGCGAGTACAGTGGCTCGCTTCGGGCCAATCCCCGGGAGGAAAGTCAGAGGAGTCTGGAAGATGTCCATGCGGATGCTAAGGCGAAGGGGGGCTCTGCAGGAGTAGCTCTGCGAGCTTGAGGTCAAGGCTAGTGGTGAGCTTGATGTTGGTTACCTCTCCTCGCACGAGGCTCACTGCCCCCTTCTCGGCAGCCTCGTAGACGGAGGCATCATCAGTGAAGGAAGGGGAATAGGGGGTCTCGTAGGCAGCTCGTATCCGATCTAGGCGGAAGGTCTGCGGTGTCTGCACGGCGACGTAGCTGGAGCGGTCGATAGCGACACTCTCGGTCTCGGAGGAGCGCCGACGCAGACTATTCGAGATAGGGATCACGGGCAGAGCTGCACCACTTACCTCAGCTGTGGTGAAGCAAGCCTCGATAAGCGAACGGGAAGCAAAGGGTCGGACACCATCATGGATCGCCACGAGGCCACTAGCAGGCAAGCTAGCCAGCCCACTGCGCACCGACTCAAAGCGTGTCGCGCCCCCTAGGGCAAGTGTATGAGGGAGGGTGAAGTCATGCTCCCCGCATAGCCTAGCCCACTGTGAGATTTGGTCACGGGGCAGGACTAGGACGATCCGCTCCACAAGACCATAGAAACGCTCTAGGGTGTGCATGAGCACAGGTCGCCCACCTATGGGGAGGAACTGCTTGGGGATGTCACTCTGCATCCGCTCGCCCCTGCCCCCTGCGACGATGACAGCATAGCGGGGGAGCATGGAGGGATGTTGGGGTGTCGTCGTTGCCATAGGGCTGATGAGGTTTGTGTTGCCTTTTACTGCTCAGGTGAAGGGCCTTCGGCACTCTGCGCAGCTGGATCTTCTGACAGATGTGCCATCATGGTAGTGAGCTGTTGGTCGGCATGGGTGAGCTTGCTCCGGCAGAACTTTGTCAGTTCCACCGCTTCAGCGACGAGCTTAGTAAGCTCGTCCACGTCTGGGCTATCCTGCTCGATATGACGTACGATCGTCTCTAGTCGGGTGACAGCTTCTTTATAGGTTAAGTTTTGCTTCATTGATCTATTGGGATTATTTGTCCCCTACAAATATACAACTCTCCTACATGCTGGCGAATACCCCGAGGTCTTCACCTCCCGATCCGAAGGTGCTTCGACGACCTCTCCCCCACCCCCATATTAGGGGTTGTGGGGAGAGGTCGGTATGTCGTGAGGGACAGTCATAGCCTACTCAACGCTGAGACTAAGACTGACGCTGTAGGGGAATGCTTCGGGAGGTCTACCCTTAGGCTACGAAGCTCGTCCACCGCAGAGGATGGAGAGGATCTTAGGGGCAATGCGCGCCAGCACCCAGTAGGCGATGAGCACGGTGACGAGCGTAATACCAGCAATGATGAAGTAAGAGAGGATCAGACCTATATCCGTCCCTGAGAGAAACGAGACACGTGCAACGAGGGAGCGTGCAAACCCAATAATCAGGATCGCATGAGCCGCATATATGAAGAAGACGTACTTGTTCATTCCCTCAAGCCATGCCGTGACCTTCGGTGCTCGTTCCACTAGTTTCGCAAACATCAGTATCCAAGCCACGATTGAGCAGGCTAGGTAGGGAAGCTCCAGCATGTGGTAGTAGCTCTTCGTAAATAGGCAAGGTAGGACGAACGTCCCGACAGCCCAGACAGCGGAGCTCGGGATAGCCAGCGGCCTAAGCTTGGCTATCGGATCCCACCCCTTCATGGCGAAGAGTGCTCCTATCGAATAGAAGAGTAGCGACCTAGGCTCGGCACCAATGATACGGAAGGGATCTAGGATGAAGACACAGAGTAGGAAGAGCAGGGGCACGAAGTATCCCCGTGTCACTCTAAGTACAAAGTGGATAACGGGCGAGATGAAGGTCAGGACGATAAGATCTCGTACGAACCAAAGAGGGTAGTTGATCGGAGCGAACCAAAGGTAGTCAAGGAGCTTAGCCCACTCAAAGTCGAAGGACTCTGTCCTAGGAAGTCCTACATAGGATGCCAGAGACTCTCTCGCTATGGAGATAGGGATGAAGATGAGGTTCCATATCAGGTAAGGGACGATGAGCGTCCATACTCGCTTCTTGGTCTCGGAGAGGTAGGTCGAGGTCTGCTCTAGGTTCTTCCCCTTGAAGGCATAGTAGCCCGAGAAGACGAAGAAGGCAGGCACTGCCACACGCGTAAAGAGCCACTTGATCAAAGTACCGACATAGACATATAGGCTGTAATCATCCCCAAGGCTCTCGGTGGGGACAGGCTGCGTGTGGATCAGTATCACCAGCAGTATCAGAGGGAAACGCAGGGAGGTGACTACGGATGAAAAGTGTTTGGATGGGTTCATATTAGAGGTATAAATAGTGATCTATCCAAGAGAGGGTCGGTGTCCCTCTCCTAGCGACCGTGGGTGATGAGCTGCATGAACTCCTCACGGGTCTTCGCCTCACGGAAGGCGCCAGTAAAGTCGCTGGTCGTCGTCAGGGAGTTCTGCTTCTCTACCCCACGCATCTGCATACACATGTGCTGGGCTTCGATGACAACGATTACCCCAAGAGGATTAAGAGCCTCCTGGATGCACTCCTTGATCTGCATCGTCAGACGCTCCTGTACCTGCAGGCGACGAGCGAAGACCTCCACGACACGTGGGAGCTTAGATAGACCCGTAATATAACCGTTGGGGATGTAGCCGATGTGCACCTTCCCGAAGAAGGGGAGCATGTGGTGCTCACAGAGGGAATAGAAGTCAATATCCTTGACGATGACCATTTGGCGGTAGTCCTCCTTGAACATAGCCGATCGGAGGATCTCGTGGGGAGACTGGGTCATGCCCTGGGTGAGGAAGCGCATAGCCTTGCCCACACGCTCGGGGGTCTTTATGAGGCCTTCGCGCTGTGGGTCTTCACCTAGTAGGGATAGGATCTTGGAGTAATGGTACTGGAGCTCTTCGTCTTTTGTCATTGAGAGGTAGGTTATTCTTCCCGGCTATTGGGGTCTGTGTAATTAAGTATACGCACCTTGTCTCGCACGACATAGGATTCGCGCGCCCAAGCAGGGAGGGTGGAGACAAGGCGTGCTCGGGCTTGTGCGGCTTCCTCCCGTGTGGCAAAGTTGCCTACGGCTAGACGCCAGAAGGGAGCCTTGTAGGTGATGTAGCTGCTCATCGTGGGAGCGATGTGGCGTATCTGTTCGGCACGTGCATAGGCTTCGGCCTTGGCGCCAGAACGGTTGCTATTGAACATTTGCACCCGATAGCCCATGAGCAGGGTATAGTTGCCCTCACGGCCGAGTACTGCACCCGAACTGGGAGCACCTACGAGCCTGCGTAGCTCGGGGGCTTGGTTGATAGTGACCACCCCTTCGCCGGGGGCTGTGGTCTCGAGTGCCTCAAGGATGTTCCGAGAGGTCTGCTTGGCAGGGGTTGCCTGCGCCGAGGCAACTTGTATCCCGATCACGAGCAAAAGTGAAAGGAATAAGAGGTGTCTATAGAGTCGCTTCATCACTTGTCTTATTTACGTCTGTAAGTGCAAAGATACTTTAAGTAGAGTTAATGTTCCCCCTTCCTCCCCTCCGAAGGCTTGGGATTGTCCTCTTCGCCACCCCTCCCGAGGTTGGCTCTCCCCCCTTCCGAAGGCGGCTCCATACGCACCTCTAGGGCACTACCAGCCCCCAGCCCAAGGCTACACCACCTCCACTCCCAAAGCAAGACCGTACCTCCAGCCAAGGTGCTACCATAACCCCAGCTGAGGTAGCCCCGTAACCTTCAAAGAGCTTTCCCTGCTACCACTCAAGGGTTTTGCCCATAACCTCCAATGGGGTATTCCCCTCGACTAAAAGCGGGCATCAGGCAAAGGCTAGAAGGAGAAGAATTGGGACAAAAAGAAGGGGGCTACACAATCTGCCGTGCAGATTGTGTAGCCCCCTTCGGGATAGTAAGGGAAGAGCCCCGAGGCTCGTGCCCTAGATTAGTGGAAGGCTTCGATGATAGGAAGGAACTTCTCTACGCTAAGGGAAGCACCACCGATTAGACCGCCATCTACGTCAGGCTGAGCGAAGAGTTCTTCGGCGTTGCTAGCGTTGCAGCTCCCACCATAGAGGATCGTACAGTCGTCAGCGATTGTTTCGCTATACTTCTTGGCGATGAGTTGGCGGATATGGGCATGGATTTCCTGAGCCTGAGCAGAGGACGCCGTAAGACCGGTACCAATGGCCCACACAGGTTCGTAGGCGAGGATTACCTTGCTGAAGTCTTCGGGTGATAGGGAGAAGACCGTACCAGCTAGCTGTTCTTCTACGACCTGGAAGTGCTTGCCAGCCTCACGCTCTTCCTTCACTTCGCCGATGCAGAAGATAGGGGTAAGTCCGTTGGCAAGAGCTAGGCGCACCTTCTCGGTTAGGATGGCATTGTCTTCGCCGTAGTAAGCTCTACGTTCGGAGTGGCCTAGGATCACATAGCGAGCACCCGTAGAGGCAACCATAGCGGCAGAGACCTCACCCGTGTAAGCACCCTCTGCCTTATCTGCGCAGTTCTCAGCAGCGATACCGATGGGGCTTCCTTCGGCAAGGCTTGCGACCGTTGCTAGGTGAATGAATGGAGCACCGATGATGACATCGCAGTGCAGGGTCTTCGCAGAGAGCGCAGACTTTAGCTCGCTAATGAAGGCAGTACCCTCCTGGAGGGTCTTGTTCATCTTCCAGTTGCCAGCGACAATGTTCTTTCTCATTGATCTTTTTCGTTTATATGGATAATGTATACGTTTCTTGAGGTAGAGCGTCAGGTGAAGCTTCCTCGCCCAGAAGCGAAGGAAGCCGAGGATAAGGAGTGCACCCCATACCAGCAAGAGATAGGTACGTGCCAGCGAAGGGGCGGGGGCGATATAGTCGGGCTCTCTAAGCTGGTGCAGGTAGCGTGTGACCTCCTCCACCGTAGGGAAGTCCGTGAAGGATCGCTTGTCAATGATCTTGCCCCCACGCAGGACGACCAGCCCAGGGTAGGCTCGTATCATCGTACGGATGGGCGTGGCATCCATCAGAAGCATTGGGTAGCTTGCTCCGGTGAGGTATCGCCAGTCAGCGATCTCTTGGGCTGAGGAAGCGGTCAAGCCGTAGAAGCGGTACCCCATCGACAGACTCTGCGTATAGAGCTCGCTAATCTCGTCGATACTTCCCTCACTCGCACGACTCCAGTGCGGAGCAAGAAGTAGTAGCGTCACCCCTGGGTCTGTGAGGAGCTCTTCGGCGAAGGGGTTACCCAGGCTATCCATAGGAGTGAAGTCATACTTCGCCTTATACTTGGCGAGCGTGGCATCCTCTTGCACCTTAACGAAGCGCCAAGAAGAATCAGGAATAGCCTCGGGGGTGAAGGCTTGCTCCTGCCCCCCTCGCTCGTAGATGTAGCGGGTAGTAGCGAGCAAACCTGCCTGCAGGGTAGAGTCTTCCCGTGCCATCTCCGCCCTTAGATCCGTCCCCACACGATAGGGGCGGAAGTCCACGAGGGGCAAGTGGCGGTAGTTCTGCACCATGAAGACCACGATCCCCACGACAGCAAGCACAGCGGCAAGCCAGCGCTCCCGCCTGGAGAAGAGATGTCTCAGCGAACGTGCATCACGCAGGACAAGGTAAGATAGGGGAAGGAGGACTATGTTCTTCAGTAAGGTCTCAAAGTGCGTCAAGTGAATCGCATCCCCGAAGCATCCGCAGTCGCTCACCGGATCGGCAAGGAGCGAATACAGGGAGATGAATGTCATCCCTGCGAAGAAAGCTACGGAAAGGCGTGCCGAGAGCTTCCGATAGATCCCCATCAGCAGGAAGGCTCCGAGTAAGAACTCCCCTGCACAGAGTACAAAGGAGAGCGTGAGGGAGATCGTCCCACTCCATGCCCAGCGCTCATCCAGGATCGGCGCAAGGTATTCCCCGATCTTCAGCGCAGAGCCTACGGGGTCAATAGCCTTGAGCAAGCCTGAGACAATGAGGACAACTCCCGTGAGGACACGGGCTGTCTCTGCGGCGATGAGTCGTAGGCTGATCACGTTAGTTCTCCGAGAGCTTGACGAGGCAGAAGAGGGCGTAGTTCACCATGTCCTTGTAGTTCGCATCAATGCCTTCGGAGACGAAGGTTTCACCCTTATGATCTTCGATTTGCTTGGTGCGGTAGACCTTGGAGAGGATAAGATCGACCATAGAGGAGAGCCGCATATTGCGCCATGCCTCCCCGTAGTCGTGGTTCTTAGCTAGCAGGAGCTGGAGCGTAGCCTCTGCGAAGCGATCATAGAGGGACAATGCCTGAGCAGCATTGAGGTCGGGACGGCTGACCGCCCCCAGCTCTAGCTGGATCATCCCGATGATGCCATAGTTCACGATGCCGACGAACTCGGCGTCTATCCCTTCCTGAATGTGTGCTTCACCTCGGGTCTGGATGCTGCGTATACGTTCGGCCTTGATGTAGATCTGATCTGTGAGCGACTCTGGGCGTAGGATGCGCCACGCCGCACCGTAGTCGTGGAGCTTCATCTCGAAGAGACTTCGACATAGCTCCAGTACGGCGCGGCATTCGCTCTCAGTGCGTAGCTCTTGCTCTGACATGAGTAGTGTTTTTCTATTTGTTAGGCTCGCCTGCCCGTTCATCGAGTAGGGCGAAGGAGAGGACTTCGCTGATCTCATCTACGTAGTGGAAGGTGAGACCATCTAGGTACCTCTCGTTGATCTCTAGGATGTCCTTCTCATTCTCACGGCAGAGGATGATGTCGGTGATTCCGGAGCGTTTAGCGGCTAGGATCTTCTCCTTGATACCGCCTACGGGGAGGACCTTACCACGCAGGGTGATCTCACCCGTCATGGCTAGGTGGGGGCGTACCTTGCGTCGGGTGATAGCCGACACAAGGGAGGTAACCATCGTGATCCCTGCGCTGGGGCCATCCTTGGGGATAGCTCCCTCGGGTACGTGGATATGGATCTCTCTGTCCTTGAGCTGCTCGAGGTCAATGCCGAGCTGCTCAGCGTGGGCACGGATGTAGCTAAGTGCGATGGTCGCAGACTCCTTCATGACGTCACCTAGGCTACCGGTTAGGATCAGCTTGCCGTTCTGTCCTGGCTGTAGGCTACTCTCGATAAAGAGGATCTCACCACCTACACTAGTCCAAGCGAGGCCAATGACGACACCTGGATACTCGTTGCCCTGATAGCGGTCACGCGAATAGATGGTCTTACCGAGGTACTCGTGTATGAGCTCGGGAGTGATCTCCTCGGGGAGAGGGTCACCCGAAGCGACCGCCCAAGCGATCTTACGTAGCACGGCTGCTATCTTCTTCGTGAGGGCACGTACACCGCTCTCACGTGTGTACTCCTCGATGATGGTCTCTAGGGCACCTGGGGCAAAGCGCAGAGGGTACTCCGAGAGGCCGTGCTCCTTCGCCTCCTTAGGCAGGAGGTGCTGCTCGGCGATACGAAGCTTCTCCTCGGCGATATAGCCGCTGACCTCGATGAGCTCCATTCGGTCACGCAGAGCCTGAGGAATGGTCGAGATGTTGTTGGCCGTAGCTATGAAGAGGACCTTGCTGAGGTCATAGTCGATGTCGAGGTAGTTGTCGTGGAAGGTGGTGTTCTGCTCGGGGTCAAGCACCTCAAGCAGAGCCGAAGCGGGATCCCCCTTGTAGTCGCTGGAGAGCTTATCGATCTCATCGAGTACGAAGACGGGATTGGACGTACCAGCCTTCTGCAGGCTCTGTATGATACGTCCGCTCATAGCCCCGATGTAGGTACGGCGGTGTCCACGGATCTCAGCCTCATCGTGTACCCCACCGAGAGAGATACGGACATACTTACGTCCGAGACTCTCGGCAATACTACGGCCGAGGGAAGTCTTACCGACCCCTGGAGGGCCATAGAGGCAGAGGATGGGAGACTTCATGTCGCCCTTGAGCTTGAGGACAGCGAGGTGCTCTAGGATACGCTCCTTCACACGCTCTAGCCCGTAGTGTTCACGGTCTAGCGTCTCCTGTGCCTGCTTGAGGTCAAAGTTATCTGTGCTATACACACCCCAGGGCAGGTCTACGATCGTGCGTAGGTACTGCATCTGGATGGAGTAGTCGGGGCTCTGAGGGTTGAGACGCTCGGCCTTGCGCAGCTCCTTCTCGAAGGTCGCAGCGACGGCCTTGTCCCAGTTCTTCTTCTCGCCAGCCTTGCGGAGTTCCTCGAGCTCCTCCTCGCTGTTATTCCCTCCGCCGAGCTCCTCCTGGATGGTGCGCATCTGCTGCTGGAGGAAGTACTCCCTCTGCTGCTGATCCATCTCCTGACGAGTCTTGCGTAGGATCTCATCCTTGATGTCGGCCTCCTCGATCTGTCCGTGCAGCCCCGAGAGAGCGAGTACGCCACGGTCGTTGAGCGTGACGGCCGAGAGTGCCTCCTGGCGACGCTCGATGGAGAGGTCGATGAGGTTAGCGGCGAGGTTGATGATATAGGCCTTATTCTTGATCCCACGGATCGTGTCCATGAAGCCAGCAGGCGCCCCAGGGGAGAGCTTCTCCAGCAGGAGGATGAGGCGGTCATGAATAAGGCTCACGAGGGCGTCAAACTCCCTGTCGGAGGCACCCCCACGCTCCTCCTCGGGGACGAGCGTGTAGCGTCCAGCTAGATAGGGGTCGCTCTGAGTCAGCTCCCTGAGCTCGAAGCGCTGGCGACCCCTGAGGATCGCAGAGAGCTCACCCGAGGGCAGCTCAATGATCTGCGTGACCTCGACGATGGTCCCCATAGGGTAGAGGTCGTCTAGGGTAGGATCCTCGACGGCAGCGTCACGCTGGGCGATGACACCGAAGCATTTGTTCTCCTTCTCTGCCTGACGGATGACCTCCACAGACTTCTTACGTCCGACGAGGATGGGGACTAGGGTACCAGGATAGATGACTATATTGCGTAGGGCGATCAAGGGGAGCTCCTCGGAGAGTTCCTCCGCTGAGAGGGCGAAGGATTCGCCCTCGTTGTAGGTCGCTAGTACGGGTATAGGGACAGCTGGGGTCTTACCCTCTGATCCTGCCATTTCGTCAGATTTCTTCTTTTTGCTCATTATATCGTTGCGGTGAGACGGGTCGAGAGTGCGACCAAGGAGGACTGCTCCTCAGCTACCCCATCACCCCTCTCGGTGATATGTCTTAATTAGTTCGTTTTCGGCCGCTCCTTCATCCCCACACCTACTGCGGAGACCCCAGTGAGGGTCACACGTCCCAGAGGCGTCAGGCGAAGATAGAAGAGACCAGTATAGGGCATCTGCAAAGGACGTGCCAATCCCGCCTTGTACTCGTGGAAGACTGTACCCGGGCGTAGCCACACCTCGGGCTGGTCAGCTAGGCGGAAGCGCAATGTGTCGGTATAGTACGTGCTGTTGCCTCGCTGCAGCTCTGCGAGCAGGGCGAGCTCAGTCTTCTCGATACGACTATCTAGGCGCAGAGCGATCTGGATCTGATAGAGGCTCTCTCGATCGGGGAAGAGGAGCTGGAAGCGGATGCTCGTATTGCCCTGCCAGACTCCCTTCGGCATATCGTAGAAGGCATAGTAGTCTCCCTCCTCCGTGTTCTGATAGCACCCCCCGCTCCCTATCCAGACAGATAGGAAGAGAAGCACTCGAGAGAGGTGGCGTGCGAGGGTTCGTAGTCTCATCGTCGTACAAGGGCTTGGGTCAAGCTTATTTCTCTTCTTTGCCCTCCTTGGCTGGGCTGGGGCTAAGTGCTCCCTCCGCTTGCCGAGAGCGTGGGCTGCGGAACTGGCGCACCTGGTGCCGTGGCTCAGTGCGCTCACCTTGTGCCTCCGTGCGGTCGCCTCGAGAGGCCTCACGTCGGCCACCCTCGTGGTGGCGTGGTCGGTCACCTCCCCGACGTCCCTTGCGCCCGCCGTCAAAGCGGGTAAGGCTGTTATCAGCGAGTATATCCCGTGTCTGCGAGCTCGAGCGGTGTCCCTCAGAGCTCTGCTCTAGGGTCTCGGGGCGCTCGCCCTTCTTGTTCTGTGCGATGACCTCAAAGGCTCGTTCGGCAGAGATCGTCACCAGATGTACCGGGGCATTACGTACCGTGCTATAGGTGACCTGTCGCTGGAAGTGGTCGGTCTTGAAGTGGTAATAGCTCCCAGAGCGAGTCTCTAGGATGATCTCTCGGTCGGGAAGGCTACGCTGTGCCTCGGCATAGGCATTGACCTCGAAGTTCATACAGCACTTGATCTTACCACACATCCCCGTGAGCTTCTGTGGGTTCATCGTCACATCCTGCACTCGGGCGGCACTCGTGCTGACCGAGGAGAAGGTGGACATCCAGCGTGAGCAACATAGCTCCTGCCCGCAGGGGCCGATCCCCCCGATGCGTCCTGCCTCCTGACGAGCACCGATCTGCTTCATCTCGATGCGTACGTGGAAGGTATCGGCTAGGACACGGATGAGCTGGCGGAAGTCTACACGTCCGTCGGCGATGTAGTAGAAGATAGCCTTGTTGCCATCCCCCTGATACTCCACATCTCCGATCTTCATCTCCAGCCCTAGGCCTGCGGCTATCTGACGAGCCTGTATCATCGTCGGCTCCTCTCGGCGCTTAGCCTCCTCCCAGCGCTCGATATCGCTGGCTCTAGCTATGCGATAGACGTGCATCCACTCGCCCTTGTCGGGGTGGTAGCGGTGGCTCTTCATCGCCAGCTCGGCCATCTTACCTGTGAGGGTCACCTGACCGATGTCGTGCCCTATGGAGGAGCCGACGGCGACGATATCGCCTTTGTATAGCTCGATCTTCTCGCTATTGATGTAGTATCCCTTGCGGGTATTCTTGAATTGCACCTCGACGAGGTCGGAGCTCTGCAGAGACTCAGGTATATCGCTCAGCCAGTCGTAGGTACTCATTGGGTTCCTACTACAGCCTTCGCATCCCCCTGGGCTCATGGCACAGCAACCCATGTTCGCCGTTGTGGTCTTGTAGTCCATCGAATGTCACGTATTGGCGGTAGGGGGCGACTGCTCGCTCCTACCTATATATTATATCAGCGAGGGGTGGATAAGCTCCTGCTGGGAGCACCTCTCCTCACCTACCGAACAGCGTCTAGGCCTACCCTCCTATCCCCGCCCTATCGCCCTCTTCATAAAGGGGATCATCACCCCTCTACTGATGAGGGGAACGGTGTATCAAGCGTGGTGGTGGAAAGTATAGGCATACAACGTCCAGCAAAGGTACTGAAATTTACGTCCCCCATCCCCTCCTCTAACTGCCATAGCCGACGCATGAACTCTTTTACTAGCCCCTCTCTCTTTGGCTCCCTCGGAGTAACATTTCATCCTCTTAGGAGTCTTCGCCGTATCTCTTTGGTGTACTTAGGAGTTAGCCCCGAGAGACGGACATACGGGAGAGCCTCACAGAGGACATACCGAGAGCGATGTTGTGTACACGCGTGTATACAACAGTGTACACACGTGTACACAATGGTATACACGCGTGTACACTCTGCCCCCCTAGGTAGCACCTATACACCTCGTGCGACTACACTTAGGAGGCAGATGCGCTTCGGTATATGCCCCCCCTCGACGACTGTGCCCTCGACCTCTAGGTGCCTTAGGTCTCCTCTACTACCGACTGGCAGGGAGGGACATAAACACCTAGAGACCGAGGGCCGAGGCAAATAATCAGCCCTCCCCTACTCGCCTCATCTAAAGAGACGGAAAGGGGAGGGCTGATAGCAGGGGGAGGCGAGACCTGGAGCCGACTAAATCTTGACGATCAGCCCCAGAGTCGGGAGTACGAGCTTGCTATAGTAGCCTAGCTTCCGGAGCTGATGACGGCTGGGGTCGGCGGGGTCATCCATGACACGACCCGAAGTATCGAGGTTGGTATAGATAGGGGCACTGACCGAACTGCTCAGATAGGCATTCTGTATATCGACATAGAGGTTGAGCATCCAGTGCCGGAAGTAGAACTCCTTGTCGAGGCGCAGGTCGAGCTGGTGCTTGTCGGGCAGTCTCAGCGTATTGAAACGTTCGTAGTCCAGATAGGCACGATGTGTGACAGCCCAAGCGTCTTTATTTGTCGATAGCTCCGTATCAATCGGTGTATAGGGTGCTCCACCGATGTAGCGCCAGCGTGCCGAGAGGAACCAGCTCTTGCCCAGACGATAGCTCACTAGGAGGTTGAGCATCTGCCTCGTATCCCATGACGAAGGGCGGTAGATACCCGAGATGTCGGTGAATTCGCTCCTAAACATGGTATAGGTGGCCGTCGCAGAGAGCTGATGCCACGGCATCAGGCGGGCTACGACCTCCACGCCATAGGCTCGACCTAGCCCCTTAGACAGAACGGCTTCATCCCCTACCTGCCCGTAGTCCGTACCCTTGCTGGCTAGGCTCACCCCCTCTCGCTCAGAGATCGGGTAACCACTGTAGGCCTTATAGAAGCCCTCAGCCGAGAAGCGAAGGTAGTCGCCTGGGTGGTACTCAGCCCCGAGCACGGCTTGGTTCGACATGATGTAGCGTAGACGCTCCTTGTTCACATAGCTCCCGTCCGAGGCTCGGTAGCCCATGGTCGTGTAGGAGGGTTGCATGGCATAGCGTCCGAGGTTCGCATTTAGGTCGATGTCATCCGTTAGGGCAAACGAAGCCGAGAAGCGTGGTGATAGCTGGGGGAGGGGGTTGCTCATCGTGGAGTTGAGCGTATTGCCCACGAGATTGACCCCGAGCGAGAGCTTGAGCCTCTGGTTTAGGTATTCGTCCGAAGCCTGAGCAAAGGCGGAGTAGGCGAAGAGCTTGACACGGGCATCATACGAGACAGGCACGATACGCCCTGACTGGTATATGAGCCTCTCGGCATCGTTGCTATAATCAGCGTAGCGTAGGCCTGCCCCGAAGCTGAGCTTGAAGGGGAGGCTCGTGTACATACGCTCATAGCGTAGCTTGCTCTCCGTCTCATCAGACTGATACTCCGAGAGCTTGCCCTGAGCCGGGTTGTTACCTTGATACTTCACACCACCATTGCGTAGCATATTGCGGCTAAGCATCCAGCTATCCACATGCCCCCTGCCATAGTGCTTGTAGACGGCGCCGATTGTGTAGTTCCACTGCTTGTACTCGGGGAGATAGCTCAGGATATACCGCTGTACCTCTGTACCCGTGGTCTGGAGCTGGCTGTTTAGTCGCATATTATCGATCGCCCCAATAGCCAGGATAGATAGTTCGTTGTGCGGATCGAAGCGATACTTATACTTGAGCTGGAAGTCGTTGTAGGTCGGGAGGAAGGGTAGCTTAATGGCCTTGAAGAGCCACTGCAGGTAGGACTGACGAGCCGACACGATGATCGACGACTTGCGCCCCAGTGGCCCCTCTAGGGTAAGGGCAGCATCGGAGGCACCAACCGACGCCTTGACGTGCATGCGGTCTGTATTGCCGTCACGCTGCTTGATCTCCATCACGGAGCTTAGCGCATTGGTTCGACTTGCAGGGAAAGCCCCCGTATAGAAGTTGATCTCTCGGACGAAGTCTGGGTTAATCATCCCCACGCCTCCACCCGATGCACCCTGCGTAGCGAAGTGATTGATCACGGGGATCTCGATACCATCTAGGTAAAAGACATTCTCCGAAGGCCCCCCACCACGCACGATCAGGTCATTGCGATTAGGGTCTGTTGCCCCGACACCAGGCAGTGTCTGCACGAGCTTCGAGACATCTCTATTGGCTCCTGCACTCTTCTCGATCTGCTTGATACCGAGCGTCTGGATAGAGAGCGGACTCTCGGCTCGCTTGAGGAGTCTATTGGGACGGATAAGTACCTCGGCTAGGCTGGTTGAGGTCTCATTTAAGGCGATGTCAATAAAGCTCGTTTGGTTACCGAGGACGTGGACTTCCGAGGAAATAGTCGTCTCGTACCCGAGCATACTCACCACGAGGCGGACGAAGCCCGGCTGAACGCTGGGGATAGTGAAGCGCCCAAGCGAGTCCGTTGTCGCTCCTTGGGTTGTACCCTGAATTCGTACGGAGGCAAACTCTAGGGGATCGTGACTTGTCGCACTATATACCTGTCCTTTGATTGTTCCTTTCTGTGCGAGGAGTGTCGTTGTGGAGAGCACTAGAGCCAGCAAGGCGTAGTATAACCTTATCATTGAAATCAATTTATGCACACGGCCTGCAGACACTCACAGAGCGCACCGAGGCCTACTATTGGGAGGGCTATAGATGGGCGCACTATGCCCATAGCCTATCGAGCGTCCAAGCTATACCTACCTGCTGCGCACCTCGTATTGCACCTATTACGAGAAAGCCCACCAAGGGAAAACAGTGACTATACTATAGCTTAGTGTATAAAGGTACAACTATATTCACATCTCTACCCCCACACACATTGCCTATCGCCCTCAGAACGACCCAAATACGCAAACCCAAAGCCGAGCCCCAAAACGACAACCCCCTCCCCTAGGCTCAACGCCGAGCGCAAAGGGGAAGGGGATTGTCTTATCATTAGGATAGAGAGGAGAATACACCTCTATATCCTCCATTAGGAGTTATGGAGTCTACTTAGGAGGGACGCTGTAGACGGAGTTTCTTCACGAGTTGCCCGTCTTCGAAGAGGAGGATATTGTAGTACTCATCGTCCTTGGACTGGGTGAGGTCTGCGAGGAACTTGTCTTGGAAGGCAGAGCACCACGTGGTATTATAGTAGCGGAAGTCAATGCTGAGGATTGGCTCTGGATGGAGGAAGAGCTCCGACCGCAAGTCCATGGCGACGAAGAGCGGACGTGCCCCCAACTGCTCGGCATAGTGTGTGACAGATGAGAGCGTAGGGCAGGAAGGTGAGCTACAGCCCTCTTGGAAGGTATAGACAAGCCATTTACCCCCCTTTCGTGTGATTGCTTCCCGTAGCTCACGCCCATTAACGAGGAGCACCGACCTCTGCTGTCGAGCTTGGGCTAGAGCTTTATCCAAGTCCGTCAAACAACCTTGAGAGAAGACGACACGAGCCTGCAGCTCTTTTGGGAGTTGGTTATACCCCGTTGTCAAGCCATAAACACGGATGACACCCGTGCAGAGCAGTAGCGCAAGAAGGGCGATAAGACACCCGATGAACGAGCCTATTCCGATAGACCACTTTGCTAATCGTCGCATAGAGTAAATGCTGTATGAGTCGGTAGTGTGGAGAGTATCCCATTGTAGCCTCCCCTTCCCTCAAAGGTAGAGTATTTAGACAGAGTTAGCCCTTTTGACTCCCGCTCCCTTCAAGGGAATATAAAGAGCCCGCCCCGCAGCTACCATTCAGGTAAGCTGCGGGGCGGGCTGTGTTTAGGGGCTTGTGCCGTGGGGGGCTACTTGCCGGCGAGGGTGCGTAGACGCTCCTCAGTCTTGGCGCGCAGGTGCTCCGAGAGCTCTTCCTCGGGAATGCGCTGGAGGACATCTGCAACGAAGGCATTGCTGAGCATCAGCTTGGCTTCCTGCAGGCCGATCCCTCGCTGACGCATATAGAAGAGCGCATCCTCGCTGAGCTGTCCTGTGGTCATCCCGTGGGAGCACTTCACGTCGTCGGCATAGATCTCCAGCTGGGGCTTGGACTGCATGCGAGCAGAGGGCGAGAGCAGGAGGTTACGATTGTTCTGATAGGCCTGCGTCTTCTGTGCATCTTGAGCCACAAGGATGCGTCCGGTGAAGACACCACGACTCTCATCGAGGAGGATGTACTTGAAGAGCTCATCCGAGGTACAGTGGGGCACTGCGTGCTCGATGAAGGAGAAGTTATCGGTATGCATACGCTCGCTGGTGAGTGAGAAGCCCGAGACACGTAGGTCGGCCTCCTCTTCGGCAAGCGTGAAGAAGTAGTTGTTGCGGGTCGTGCCGTTTCGGAGCGTCAGCGTGGAGAGGTCAGCGTGGCTACCACCCATCTGACGAACGTAGGTAGAGGTCAAGCGAATATTGTCCGAGCCTGACTCCTCCCTATCAATGAGCGAGAAGCGTGCGCCACGGCCGACATAGACCTCTAGGGTGCGTAGGGTCATTGCTCGTACGTCCTCCTCGGGGCAGTCCTTGTAGTAGACCGCTAGCTCGGCTGCGTCCTCCACAATGAAGAGGGCTCGCTCAATCGCTAAGTGCCCCTCTGTGCGAGGAAGGATATAGCGAAGCTCGATATGCCCGGGCACCTTCAGCCCTCGTGGGACATAGACGACGAAGACCTCATTGACCAGCAGAGTAGAGAGGGCGACGAGTCCATCCTTAGAGGCGGGAGCGATGCGGGCATAATGCTCCTGAGCCACCTCGGGATAGAGGCGAACGAAGTCCGAGATAGAGCCTATGAAGACACCTTCAGGGACAACCTGCGAAGCCCAATAGGGAGAGCCCTCCTGAGTGAGGAGCTGCCAGTCGTGCTCGAAGAGCTTGGGGACATCGGTACGCTGGTAGTCTTCGCTCTTAAAGGCAGGTAGCCCGAGGCGTGCGAAGGCATCGAAGGCCTCCTCCCGATAATGCTGTAGGAGGGGCACTCGCTGACGCAGCTCATCGGCATGTGCTGCGTACAGATCGAGATAGTGCTTAGTCTGTGCGTCCATCGCTCATCTAGTCCTTTACCTCGTCCTTGATCCAGTCGTAGCCCTTCTCCTCGAGCTCTAGGGCTAGCTCTGGACCACCACTACGCACGATACGTCCCTTGTAGAGGACATGGACGTAGTCGGGGCGGATGTAGTCCAGCAGACGCTGGTAGTGTGTGATGACGATCGTAGCGTTCTCAGGGCTACGGAGCTCGTTCACCCCCTTGGCCACGATACGTAGGGCGTCGATATCCAGACCGCTATCGGTCTCGTCGAGGATCGCCAGCTTAGGCTCGAGCATCGCCATCTGGAAGATCTCGTTGCGCTTCTTCTCACCCCCCGAGAAACCTTCGTTGACGGAGCGGCTAGCGAGCTTGTTGTCGAGCTCCACGAGTTCGCGCTTCTGCTTCATGAGCTTGAGGAACTCTGCTGCGGGGATGGGATCTAGTCCCTGTGCCTTGCGCTTCTCATTGAGGGCTGCACGCATGAAGTTCACCATGCTCACCCCTGGGATCTCCACGGGATACTGGAAGCTCATGAAGAGGCCTAGGTGGGCACGCTCCTCGGGCTCTAGCTCCAGGAGGTCTTGCCCCTCGAAGAGGACTTCGCCCTCGGTGACTTCGTAGTTGGGGTTACCGACGAGGACGGAGGAGAGGGTACTCTTCCCCGAGCCGTTAGGACCCATGATGGCATGGATCTCGCCCTTCTTGACCTCGAGGTTGATCCCCTTGAGTATTTCCTTATCTGCGATAGCAGCGTGGAGGTTACGTATCTGTAGCATATCTATTGATCGTATCTAGTCTTATCTGTATATGATGCGAATGCGAAGGGGGGGAGCACTAGCCCACGGAGCCTTCGAGGGAGATAGAAAGGAGCTTCTGCGCCTCGACGGCGAACTCCATCGGGAGCTTGTTCATGACCTCTTTGGCATAGCCATTGACGATCAGCCCTACGGCCTCCTCCACGCCTATACCTCGCTGCTGGCAGTAGAAGATCTGATCTTCACTGATCTTGCTCGTCGTGGCCTCGTGCTCGATGATCGCCGTATCGTTGTCCACGTGCACGTAGGGGAAGGTATGCGCTCCACAGCGGTCGCTCAGCAGGAGGCTGTCGCACTGGGAGTGATTGCGGGCATTCTCTGCCTCAGGGCCTGCGTAGACGAGCCCACGGTAGCTATTCTGACTCTGCCCTGCGGAGATACCCTTGGAGACGATGCGGCTGCGGGTGTTCTTCCCGAGGTGGATCATCTTGGTGCCGGTATCAGCCTGCTGGAAGTTGTTGGTCACCGCCACGGAGTAGAACTCTGCCACGGAGTCATCGCCCTGCAGGATACAGCTGGGGTACTTCCACGTGATGGCAGAGCCGGTCTCGACCTGCGTCCAAGAGAGCTTGGAGGCAGTGCCACGGCAGAGGCCTCGCTTGGTGACGAAGTTATATACACCGCCCTTGCCCTCCTTGTCGCCTGGGTACCAATTCTGCACCGTGGAGTACTTCACCTCGGCATCCTTCTCGACGATGATCTCGACGATAGCGGCATGGAGCTGGTTCTCGTCACGCTGGGGAGCCGTACAGCCCTCTAGGTAACTGACGTAGGCACCCTCGTCGGCGACGATCAGGGTGCGCTCGAACTGACCCGTGTTCATCGCATTGATGCGGAAGTAGGTGGAGAGCTCCATCGGGCAACGTATCCCCTTCGGGATGTAGACGAAGGAGCCATCGCTGAAGACGGCAGAGTTCAGTGCAGCGAAGAAGTTGTCCTTGTACGGGACGACCACCCCGAGGTACTGACGTACGAGATCGGGGTACTCACGTACAGCCTCGCTGAAGGAGCAGAAGATGATCCCCTTCTCGGCGAGCGTCTCACGGAAGGTCGTCTTGACCGACACAGAGTCCATGACGGCATCGACAGCGATACCGCTCAGCATCTTCTGTTCCTCGAGGGGAATACCCAACTTCTCGAAGGTGCGAAGGAGCTCAGGGTCTACCTCATCGAGGCTCTTTGGCCCTTCCTTCTTCTTAGGCGCAGCGTAGTAGATGATGTCCTGATAGTCGATCGGGGGGATCTTCAGGAGCGCCCAGTCGGGCTGCTCCAGAGTCTGCCAGTAGCGGAAGGCCTCTAGGCGAAACTCCAGTAGCCACTCGGGCTCACCCTTCTTCTCAGAGATCAAGCGCACGGTGTCCTCTGTGAGCCCCTTGCCGATGGTCTCTGTATCTATATCTGTCGTAAAGCCGTATTTATAGTCACTCGATGTTACCTCATCGATGATCTGATCGTTATCCTGCATGTAGAATATCTGAAAGGATTAGTCCTCCACTACTGCTAACACTCTAGTGCACGTATTGTTTCGAGTGGAAATGTACTAGGATATGTAACAAATCTAAAAGATAGCTAGACGACTAAGCCCTCCTCAAGTCAGGCGAAGGGACAGCCTCTGCCGTGACCTGATCTGGCTTAGTCGCCCTACTGTGCGCTCTGAGCCCCGCCTTACTTGGCGTAGCTCACAGAGCGAGTCTCACGGATGACGGTGATCTTCACCTGGCCTGGGTAGGTCATCTCGTCCTGGATGCGCTTAGCGATCTCGGAGGAGAGGGTGGTGATCGTGTTGTCGTCGGTATTCTCTGCCCCTACGATGACACGGAGCTCACGTCCTGCCTGGATGGCATAGGTCTTCACTACGCCGGGATAGGAGAGGGCGAGCTGCTCGAGGTCATTGAGTCGCTTGATGTAGGCCTCTACGATTTCTCGGCGAGCACCGGGACGGGCACCGCTGATCGCATCACAGACCTGTACAATGGGGGCGATGAGGCTCTCCATCTCAATCTCGTCGTGGTGCGCCCCGACGGCGTTGCAGATGGTAGGCTTCTCCTTGTACTTCTCACAGAGCTTCATCCCTAGGAGGGCATGGGGCAGTTCGGGCTCGTCGTCGGGCACCTTACCGATGTCGTGTAGGAGACCTGCACGCTTGGCCTGCTTGGGGTTGAGCCCCAGCTCGGAGGCCATGATGGAGCAGAGGTTAGCGGTCTCACGGGAGTGCTGTAGGAGGTTCTGTCCGTAGGAGGAGCGGTACTTCATCTTCCCGATGAGGCGGATGAGCTCAGGGTGCATCCCGTGGATACCGAGGTCGATGACGGTACGCTTCCCCGTCTCGATGATCTCCTCCTCGATCTGCTTGCGCACCTTGGAGACGACCTCCTCGATACGAGCGGGGTGGATACGTCCGTCCTGCACGAGCTGATGCAGGGCTAGGCGAGCGACCTCACGACGTACGGGGTCGAAGCTACTGAGGACGATGGCCTCGGGGGTATCGTCCACGATGATCTCTATACCAGTAGCTGCCTCGAGGGCACGGATATTACGCCCCTCACGGCCGATGATGCGCCCCTTGATCTCGTCGCTCTCGATGTGGAAGACGGTCACGGAGTTCTCGATAGCGGTCTCGGTAGCTAGGCGCTGGATGGACTGTACGACGATCTTCTTGGCCTCCTTGTTGGCGGTCATCTTGGCTTCCTCCACGATATCGTTGATGTAGCCCTGAGCCTGGTCACGAGCCTCGGCACGTAGGCTCTCGATGAGTCGTTCACGAGCCTCGTCGGCGGAGAGGCCTCCAAGGGCCTCTAGTCGCTTCTGCTCGCTCTGGCGTAGGAGTTCAAGCTCAGCCTTCTTCTCCTCATACTCTCCCTTCTTCTGCTCATACTCGGCTTTCTTCTCCTCGATTCCTTCGCTCTGCTGTGCTAAGCGGTCACGTAGGGTATCTATCTCCTGATGCTGCTTCTGGAGCTCGCTTTGTCGCTGGTTAAGCTCTTGCTCACGGCTCTTGAGCTTACCCTCTATCTGCTTGAGCTTATTATTTCGTTGGGCCACTTGCTGCTCTAGGTCTCCCTTGAGCTGTAGGAATTTCTCCTTGACCTCCAGTAGTTTCTTCTGCTTCAGTACCTCTGCCTCTCGCTCTGCCTCGCTGAGGATGGTGCGTGTCTTCTGTCCAAGCAATCGCTCAGTGACAAACCACATCAGGGCCGCTCCGACCAGGAACGCCACGGCGCAAAGGGCAATGATGGTAATTGTTCCCATTCTTTCCTTGCTTCTTTGAGTTTATATGTAGCAGGAATGGACGCACGCTAGCCTACCCTCCACGCTGGGGGGTAGGGGGATGGACTCTAGGGCTGAGAGGGCAGTGTCGCTAGAGAGGCATTTATGAGTGCCTCCAACTGCCTATTAGCCTTCTCCAGACGAGGGATTAGGTTCTCCTCGCGCTCTGTCTCGATCTCGACGAGCTCCTGATGGCGGGCTGCTATATCCACAGCGGTCATAGCCAGATAGGCTGAGGAGGGCATCTCTGAGGGATTGGGGTACTTAGCTTTGTAGAGGACCATGGTCTTTGTGATCTCCTCTCCTGCTCTACGTAGTAGGCTCTCTCTATCACGAGGCACACGTAGCTGCAGGCGCGTATCCTCCACGAGGATCGAAATGCGCTGTAGGGGACTCTGTTCCTTGTCCATATCGAAGTCTGTATATCTCTCGGTGGGTCAGTCTCACACTGCCGCTATAGTGATACGCTCTACTCATCGGCGAGCTGCCGGATGCAACACTCTACCTCTGCGATGATCCCATCTAGGACCTGCTTAGCTTGGCTGAGTTCCTCCTCGGTCGAGCCCCTCTTCATGGAGGCGGCTAATGAGGACATCGTACTCTGCTCACAGATCTCTTGGAGCTCTGTCCTCAGGTGGCTGAGCTCCTCCTCTCGAAGGCGGAGTTCCTCCTCCAGCTCTGCGATCCGAGCGCCCTGTAGCGTGACAATATCCCCCAGTCGAGAGATATTGACCTCGAGGCGCTGTAGCTGTAGTACCTCGTCCTGAGTCATTGCGTGGTCATTCCTTTTGCTACAAAGGTACTATTTTTCAGGCACAAATCCCCTCCACCGCTAAGCTCCCAATCCCCTACCGACTATATGACGTGAGGGCAGCTCCCCGCTCGATCACGAGCTAGAGAGTCTGCCCTCACCGTCAGGTTGTGCGGTCGCCCCTAAAGGAGCTCTACGAGCGAGGTCAATACAGCCAAGATAGCACATACCCGTGCCAGACGAAGCGTCCGACGACGAGACGTCTGATAATGATCGACAATCCAGAATGCTGCAGGGAAGACAAGGGCTGGGATACTGAGCCCTAGGTAGAACAGGTAGTCGTGGTGAACCGACAAGCGATCCACGAGGAAAATAAGGAGGCTCCCTAGAGGAAAGAGTAGGAGCAGGCGTTGATAGCACGCCGTGGTAGTTGTCACTTCCATAGTGTCTATGTGTCCTTTGTATATAAACTAAGATCTTGCTAACGGTGCGATCTCACAGTAATAGCCGTGTGCAAGTAAGGACAAAGATACAGAGTTTTCGCCAAAGACTCGCCCTGCAAGGAAGACATGTACTAGAGCTAGAGCCCCCTCCCTCCTGATCGGCTCAGAGTCCCAGCCTCGTGGAAAGCCTAATTTCGACACTAGCGTATCTCGATAATTCCTGATGAACGAGGTGACCCTATCCTTGAGTTGCTCCCCAGCCCCGAGAGTATAGCAGATATACATAGAGGTGGTGATAGACTTTCTGACTATCACCTATCGGCATACCTCGTTGTTCGAGAGGGAGTATTTGCTCATCTATCGAGCCTGCGTTCTTACCTGGCATAAAAAATGACTCGCCGGCAGATCTTACGGTATGCCAAGCGAGTTCTGTTATCTTTGATTGTGTCGTTTACACCTACAATATATCTGTTCTTTCACTGCAAAGATGAGGTTTTATCTTGACACATAAGCAATCCTCCCAGCGGTGAGGCTGGACACTGCGTGTCACCTCTTCGCTGGGAGGATCGTATTTCGTTAAACGATGGGGAGGGTGAGGGGTGCCGACCCTCGACCTTCGTGCGCTAGGCTCGGAGCTCAGACTCGATCTCGGCGATACGAGACCTAAGTTCGGCTTCGTGCTCGATGCGCCCCTCGATGGTCTTCACCCCGTGCATGACGGTGGTGTGGTCACTGCGGTTGAGGAGCTTAGCGATGGCCTTGTAGGAGGCACTGGTGTGCTTCTTGACGAGGTACATCACGACCTGACGGGGTAGAGCGAGCTCGGCCTTGCGTGAGGAGGTACGTAGCTGATCCACCTCCTGCCCATAGACCCGACACACCGTCTCTAGGATGAGATGGGGAGTGAGCTCACGACGATCGATGGAGACCGTCTCCCCGACTACGCTACGTGTCGTAGCGAGATCCACGACCCCCTGATCATTGAAGCGGGCACGTGTGATGAGGGTACGGATAGCCCCCTCGAGCTGACGCACGTTGTCGGGCATATTCTCGGCGATGAACTCGACGCACTCCTCGCCCAGCTCCACGCCACTCTCTGCCACACGGTGCTGGAGGATCTTGCGCCGAAGCTCTAGGTCTGGGCGATCGATACGCAGCATCATGGCGCTCTGGATGCGGGTCATGATACGGGTCTCCATCCCCTTGAGGTCAATGGGGGGGACATCACAGGTCACGATGATCTGCTTGCCCAGCATGTAGAGGTGATTGAAGATGTCGAAGAAGGCCTGCTGGGTCTTCTGCTTACCGATCAGCCCCTGAATATCATCAATGATCAGCACATCCATCTGCTGGTAGAAGTCGATGAACGTCCCTCGCCCAGGGCCACGGTTGAGGCTGTCACGGATGAACTGCGCCTCGAACTTGGAGGTCGCCACATAGCTCACCCGCAGATCGGGGTGAAGCTCGATAGCCCGCTGCCCGATCGCTTGGCAGAGGTGGGTCTTGCCCACCCCACTGGGGCCGTAGATGAAGAGGAAGTTGAGCGGCGCCTGCCCAGGGCGTGCAGCCGTAGCCTCAGCGATGCGTAGTGCCTCCCTATTACAGGCACTCTCGTAGAAGGTGTCGAAGCGCAGATCAGCACTCAGATGCGACGTGTACTCCTGCATCCTCGGTGAAGCCGATACCTGACGGGGACGAGGGCGAGCAGCCTCGGGAGTGGGCTCTAGCACCACCTCGAGTTGCCCTCCGATCACCTCATCGGTGACCCGCCTAAGGAGCTCGACATGTCGCTCCAGTAGCTGTCTGAGGAAGCTATCACTGGGGACATAGAGCACCAGCGCATCGAAGGCCTCGCCTGCCTGATCCTGACGGGACTCCACACCCGCTGAGCGGATCGGGGCGAACCACGTCTGTAGGGTCTCGGCGTCACAGGCCTGAGCGAGCAGCTGCATACAGCGCTGCCAAAGGGCCTCTCCTGAAGGTAAACCTTGCGTTTGCATAGAAAGCATTCTTTCGTTGTCCGTTACCAAGGGTGTAAGAGTTGTATATTAATTTCTTTTAACGATTGTATTATCGAAGCAAGGGTGCACACTGCACAAGCGGTGTGACTCTGATGCCAACCTGTTGAGAGAGAGTTATCCACAACCAAATACCCTGTGTATGAGCCCACTGCGTCTGTCGCAGGGTTGTGGGTGAGCTGCTTTCCGTATGCAAAGTTCAGAATAAATTGGATATAAAAAAACGTACGAAAAGTTTGCTTTTCTCAGGGAAACGATATTGTTTTTGCTATCAGCCCCTTAGGGAGCCCTCTAGCACCCCCTACGGGAGGGGGCTTGATAACGCTCTATAAATCAAAGAATCGGACAGCTACCCACACACTTACACACGGACTTATCCACATATAAACGAAATCGCAACCTTTTAATAACTAAACACCTGACCTAGGAAAAGGAAAACATTTCCACACCCTCCCCTTAGTGGGAGCTTTATCCCAACTTCAGCACCTCAGCATCCCCCCTAGGTAGGAGGGGTTCGCTGGGCATATTTATACTAGGACAGAGATACTTCTATCTTCAGCGTATGCTCCTTGACGACCTTACCCTTGCACTATGGTGATTTCATGCGTCAGTCCCGTAGAGTTAGGGCGAGCAGGAGTAGGTGTGATGGGTCTAATAGGTGCAATAGGGCTAATAGGGTGGGCGAAGGTGTCCATGTGCTGGGTGCTGTCTCTGTGGGGCTAGGTGGCCTCCTTGACGACCTTGCCCTCGCACTATGGTGATTTCATGCGTCAGCCCCGTGTCTTATCCTGCCACGTGGTGCGGATTCTATCTAGCGATAGCTACTTGATGGGGATATAGACCTCAGTCTTTAGCTTCTCTGCTGGAGTACGGCGGCTGTCATTGAGATACTTCTCGAACATGGGTTCGTCTCGTAGCTCATATCCGCCACTCACGATCCAGCGTAGGGCAGTATCGTAGACCTCGGAGAGATGGTCATAGCTCCCTTGGTAGTGGAAGACTGCATACCTTCCCCCTGCGATCGTCTTACAGCTCACCTGCTGGGAGGGTTGTGCCTCCTTGTGTATCACGAGGCAGACGTCTGAGCGCAGGAGGGTGGGTTCGGTAACCTTTGGGTCATCGTAGAAGACACAGATAGACTCTATTCCCTTGGTGAAGAGCTTTTGCTCCTTGACGACAGCCCATAGCTGCTGGTATGCCCCCTCGTAGTCAAGCGTGAGGTAGGTGCCTGTCAGCGAGACATAGAGGACGCTCTTAGGCTCTAGGTCTAGGATCTTAGGAGCCTTTAGGGCGAGGTCATGATTGATGATTTCTCGTTTCATGATGTACTTGTCTTTGTCGTTGCGATACTGGGTGGGGCTAAAGCCGTACTGTAGCTTGAAGGCCTTAGAGAGGGAGGCTGGAGTCTCATATCCCACATTGAAGGCGATCGCCTCCACCGGTAGTGAGGTGTACCTCAGGAGCTGTGCTGCAGTCTCGATGCGTAGTCGTGCTATGTATGCAATGGGAGACTCACCCCTGAGCGCCCTGAAGACACGGCAGAAGTGGAAGGTGGAGATATTGGCGATGCGTGCCAGCATAGCCACCTCGATCGGTTCGTCTAGGTGATTGTTGATGTAGTCGATTACCCTATTGATACTCTGGACGTAGCTGTTATGTGTATCAGTTCTCATATCTGTGATGCTTCAATACCGAGAGCAAAGGTATGGGCATCTGGCGAGAAAGGCTTTTCCTATCTTGCTAAGTTGGGATCTTCAGCTCCTAACCTATTAGAATGAGCGAAGCCCGAGAGCATAGGCCAGTCCTATGTCTCTCGGGCTTTCATTTGTATGGGGGCTTGTCCTCGGGCTTAACTAAGGGCACAGCATCGTCGGGAGAGGGAGCCCCTCTCTCTGACATAGCGACTGGGAGGGACACCGCAGAGGCTCTTGAAGGTGCGTAGGAAGTTGGAGTAGTCATTGAAGCCCGACCGCTCAGCTATCTCTGCGAGACACATGTTGGGCTGCTCGACGAGGAGTTGGCAGGCCTTCTTGACCTTGACATGCTGGATATAGTTGATCGGGGTGTGTCCAGTCACTGCTGTCATCTTGCGATAGAGTTGGCTCGGGCTCATGCAGAGGGTCTTCGCTAGGGAGGAGACCTCCACCGTTCGGTACTTCTCTAGGGCTTGGAGGATGGCCTCGGTAGCACGACTCACGAAGGCCTGATCCATAGGACTGAGGATGACTGCGGCTTCTTCCCCTTCGCTGGGCTGGGTTTCTGGGCGTGTCTCTTCGGAGAGCCCTGTCGTGGGCTGGTCTGTGAGGGTTGGCTCGCAGTCGCAGTCTCTTCCCTCTGCTCGAGGGGTAGATTCGTCGTGTATCTGCTCCTTGTCCCTAGCCTTTATCCCCTCGGCTAGATGGCGCATATAGTGATACTGCAGATGTCGCTGACGCTCTAGGAGCTTCTCGACACGTAGACAGAGCTCCTCACTGCTGAAGGGCTTCGTGAGGTAAGCATCCACCCCAGCCTGTAGACCACGTAGGCGGTCCTCCTCTGTGACCTTCGCCGTGACCATGATGATGGGGATATGGCTGATCACCTCGTTTGTGCGGATCATACGTGTCATCTCTAGACCATCTAGCTGGGGCATCATGAGGTCGGAGATGATGAGGTCGGGGACGAGTTCCTTGGCTCGCTCTAGCCCCTTCTGCCCGTCGGGCTCGTAGTAGACTTCGTAGCCATGGGCGGAGAGTAGGGAGCCCATATAGGAGGCGATGTCCCGATGATCCTCAACGATGAGGATACGTGTGCCTGCTAGAGCAGAGGGCTCTGTCTGCTCCTTGACTTGGGTGACGAGAGGTAGGTCGCAGGGGAGGTGTTCGCCACCGATGAGGCTCTTTGTCCCCTTGTACTCCTGGATGGGTAGGGCGATGTGGATCTTGGTTCCTTCGCCGAGGGTGCTGGTGACACTTATCTCGCCCTCTAGGGTGTCCACGATCTGCTTGACGAGGGCTAGCCCGATCCCCGACCCCCCAGTGGCACTCTCGCCCTGTGCCTGATAGAAGGGGGCGAAGATGTGGGGGAGTGCCTCGGGAGAGATCCCCGAGCCCGTGTCGGAGACCTCGAGGTGGAGTATCCCCTCGGCTTGCTCTAGAGCTACCTGTATGGTACCGTAGGCAGGGGTGAACTTGAAGGCATTAGAGAGGAGGTTGATGACGATCTTGTTGATATAGCTCGGGACAAAGTCTATGACGATGGGGTCGTCCCCCTTGTAGAGGAGATAGATATGTCGGCTCTCTGCGTAGTCTCGGTAGCTCTCCAGCAGAGCTCCTATATAGGCTCTGATGTCGCCGTGGCGCATGTCAGGGATGCCGATGGCAGAGCGTATCTTGGAGATGTCTAGGAGCTGATTGATGAGGGTCAGTAGACTATTACCCTGTCGCTGGATGGTGTCTGCCTGCTCGTGCACCTTCTGGCTATTGTTGGGGTCTCGGCGTAGGTCTTGGCTTAGTCCGAGGATGACGGTCAGTGGGGTGCGGAACTCGTGGGTGATGTTGGTGAAGAAGTGCTCGCGCATCTGGCTCATCTGCTTCAGCGCCTGGTGGCCGCGTGTGCGCACCCGCTGGATGTAGAGCAGAGTCCCGATCAGGAGGATGAGGAGCACGAGGATGAGGATGAAGATCGCATAGCTCACGTGGCGCGTCGCCTGCTCGTGCTCTAGGCGTAGACGTACCTCGTTCATCTGGCGAGTCTGGCGGGAGCGTTCGATGCTGATCCCTGTGTTCTGTATGCGATTGACCTGCTCGATCCCGACGAGGCTATCCCGGAGGCTGGTAGCTAGCTCTTGGTAGTAGAGGGCGCTGATGTAGTCATCTTGCTTCTTGTAGTACTTGTAGTAGAGGGCATAGACCTCGGCCAGATGCTCTCGGGACTTGATGCGCCGTGCGACCGAGGCCGATCGCTCCAGCAGGGGCAGTAGCTGCTCCTCTTGTCCGAGACGCAGGTAGATACCCGATAGGGCCAGGAGGGAGGTGAGGGCATGCCAGTCATCCTTGGAGGAGCTCATCAGCTCGTAGGCCTGCTGGTACTCGGCGATGGCATGCTCGTAGTCCTCAGCCTTCTCATAGAGCGACCCGAAGTAGGTATGGCACAGGGATATGCCCAGAGTGTTGTGGTCCTGCTCATTGAACTGCATGGAGAGTCGGTAGTAGCGCCAAGCAGAGTCGAGCATCCCTCTGTGCTCGAAGATTGCCCCGAGATTGGCATAGTTGATTGCTTGCCCGACGGCGCTCCCTAGGGCTATCTCGCCAGCAAGCGCCATACGCAGGGCGCTGTCGGCCCGCTGGTAGTTGCCTAGGGTCATGTAGATGTTCCCAAGTCCGTTGAGGGCAACGACTTGGTTCTTCTTTGCTTGGGCTGTGGTGTCGGAGTGCTCCTGGCTGATGAGCCAGGCCTGATAGTGGTACTGCTGGGCTACGTCGAGGGCACCTATACGGCGATAGTCCGTCCCGACGTCGTTGAGCGCACGCACCCACTCGAGGGTGTCTTGTAGGTCTTGGGCTGCTTCGGAGGCTTTGCTGTGTACGAGGAGGGCTTCGTCAAATCGGCTCTCGTTACGAAGCCTCTTTCCCCACTCTCTAAGTGCGATGATGCTGGCTAGGCGATGACCCTCCTTGTCGAAGCGTCTCTGCAGACGCTCTAGCTCCTCTAGGCTCTTAGCTTGACGCACGATACTATCTGCCTCACGCCGCTCCTCGGGAGTGAAGGTACTCTTCCTTGCTTGGCACGATGGTAGGAGCTCGAGGAGAGCGATGGTGCTTAGCAGGATGAATAGTATGTGTAGCAACCCTTTCACGATGAAAAGTTTTCAGCAAATATCTAAAATCTTTTGAGCTAAACAAAATATACCCTCTATAGAGCCCAGGATAGGGGCGTCGTCTAATAGCTTGCTAACCAATAGTGTATATCCATGGAGAGCGTGCGGAGGATGCACGATTATGCCTGAAACTTGCACGATTATGCCTACTCTGGCTCTGCTATATTTTGACATCCTAGAGGGTGCTTGCACGATTATACCCAAAACTTGCACGATACTGCCTAACACCCTCCGATGAAGTCCCTCTAACTTTGCCGCAAAAACATAACACAGCTATCTATATTATGGCAACAAAAGATCTCACAGACCTAATCCCGATAAAAGGTATTAGTTACGCGAAGAAGAGAGCCCTCGCATCACAATGCAAGGTCTACGACATCGCAGGTCTACTAGCAAGTGGGGCGACGCCGGAGCAGCGTAAGCAGATGGCCGAACGCCTCGAGACAGATGTAAAGTACGTGACCAACTGGGTCATGCAGGCTGACCTATGGCGTCTGCCTGATATGTCCACCGATCTAGCCTATATCCTCACGCTGGCGGGTATCCGCAGTGCCTTAGATCTGATGTATGTCGATCTACAGAAGCTATACCCTGTCCTCCTCCCTCTCTATGCCGCACATCCTGACCTCTCAATGGTTGGACTTGACAAACTCGGAGAGATCATAGAGGCTTCGCAGAGTATGTTCGCTCCGGTCAGCTTTTGGGAGGTGATCGAGGCTGCCCGCCAGATCTCCGAGGCGGGGCCTATTGGCCCGAATGCTGACCCCGAGGTGCTTCGCAAGGCTAGGGAGATCGCACGTGATCGGGTGGATATAAACCCTGTGCCGCTACGATATCGGTATAGGGTCTCCTTCGGCCCGGATGACCCCCCCGAGCCAACCCATCTATATGAGGAGGGACTGAGAGGGCGTCCACTCCCCGACATCAAGACCGACACACAGATCATCTCCGAGGGACTCACCGCTCTACAGGACATCGCCGTGGCGCTCCCCCTGCCTCGCACCCTCAGTGGACAGATACGCATACGCTACTCAGGTGAGGCCGATAGCAAGGCTCGCCCCAAGTCCGATGTGCTCATCCAGATAGATGGCATCACGAACCCCTCGGAGCAGAAGCTAGAGGATGACAAGAAGCTCTCCTGCTTCAGTGACGGAGATGGCCGATTCCTCATCGTCCTACCCGATAAGTACAACGTGCAGGAGAAGGTCACCTTCACCATCACACAGGGGATGAAGAAGCAGACCTTCGTACGTATGTCCTCCGAGCTCCTAGAGCGTATCCGCATACCTGGGAGGAAGTCCTCCAGTGGAAAGGTACTATATACGAATGAGCTGGTCTCTAAGTTCTACGACTTAGATACCATCAATAAGGAGATGATCCGCCTAGAGCAGATCCTCGAGACCTATCAGCTCCTCAAGGAACGCAAGGTCATCAACGATGATGGCAAGGTTATCAAGGGGAGCAACCCCTCGGCCTATGAGGAGCAGTTCATCACACGCTTCTGTCAGAGTGCCGAGCAGATGGAGACCACTCGAAGGGAGCACAAGGCTCAGAAGGTCAAGCGTGACACCCTCATAAAGGAAATCTACGACATCGATCCTACCACCGATGATATCGGCAAGACCCTGACTAACCTCCTCTCTCGTACCGACCTCGATGCCGAGGTCGGGGATTTGATCCTCACCCACGAGCTCTTCAACGGCGGCTGGGATGATGATAAGCCTCGTGTGCTGCCTAGTGTCAAGCTCATGGGCGAGGGTGATGAGGCGATCCGCCTACCGACAGATACTGCTCCCTCGCGTACCTATAGATATACGATGCTCCAGCGTCTCGTAGAGCCCGCTATCGCACCAGCTGCTACGAGGGATGCGAGCCGTGCCAAGCTGATGTCTCCCATAGACGTCATGGACTACAAGAAGAAGATGGCCGAGAGCCCCGATAGAATCCCACAGGCTGCCACGCTTGGGATCGGCTATGTGCTCAATATGCATCAGGCTTGGGTGCCCGATGGCTTCGCTCTCGGCACACTCCTCTACTCTACCATCCTAGCTCCGGGCGAGGAGCAGCGTCTGGTGGTGCGTGAGCAGAGCCAGTCCTATTCAGTCGCAGATCGAGCCGAGGGGCAGGATCGGGTGTGGGATCGCTACCTGGGTTCACAGGTGGACTCTGCCTCTGCTGCCTACGACTATGCGATGGGGCAGGAGATGGAGGGAGAGAGCTCCTCTCAGTTTAGTACGACCTCCAAGAGCTTTGGCTTCGGACTCGCTGGTGCCTACCAGGGCATCTCGGGTTCGCTAAGCTTCGGCTACTCCAATTCACGTGGGCGAGCCTCATCTTCCTCTCGGCAGAGTAACTCCAGTAGCGAAGCCTCGCAGGCCGCACAGAGCTTCCAGCACAGGATACGCTCCGCTGCTGAGCGGGTGGCAGAGGCTCGGCGTGTGAGCATACGGGCTGCCTCCAGCAACGAGTCCTCCTCGGTCTCTACGCGTATCATCGCCAACCACAACCATTCCCACGCGATGACCATCCAGTATTGGGAGGTAATGCGTCGCTATCGCCTAGAGACCTGTATCGATGGGGTGGATCTAGTGCTCTTCGTGCCGATGAAGCTCATCCGATTCCTACCTGCAGGGCAGAGCTTGTACCTGGATACGACCTCCTCGACCTTCCATAAGGCTGTCTTCGATACCCGCTATGATACCCTCGTCCGCTACTATGATAGCCTCTACCACCAGCTCCCCTATCGCTATCGTACGGGGCTTAACCTCATCCAGCGCTATGCCTCTTACCCGGAATGGGTGATGGAGAAGAGAGGGAACTCATGTGCAGGCAAGAGCATCGTGATGACCCTCACGGGGAAGTTCCTCGAGGTAGACTCCATCGTCGCATGCCTGCGCTTCTCTGGCGGTAAGGGATCGGTGCAGGGGCAGGTTATCTTCTCTTCGGTCAATCAGCATGCACTCGCTGAAGCCATAGAGGAGCATACGATCCGCTCCAAGAAGGATCTCCTGGTGCGCCTCAAGGAGCTACGAGCCTCCTGCCCTGATAGCCAGATCACACTCTCCTTCACCCTCCCTAAGGGCGTTACAGAGCAAGATTTCTCTGAGATCTCGATCAGGAATGAGGTTTCACCCCTCAAGTACAAGCTCTATGCTGGCTATTCCATCATTTGGAAGGACGGAGTGGATACCCTTGCTTACGGCGATGATAGCTGGACGGGATATCAGACAACGGCTGTCAATAACTATCTGAAGTGCCACATGAACCTCTACAAGGATGAGAATAAGATAGCCAAAGACTACCGGGATATCGCACACTATCGTAGTGGTCTGCCCGAGAACTTCTATGTCAATCAGGTACAGGGTGGAGCGACGCTTGATGCCTCTAGTATTAGGAGTCTTACCCCACTCTATCTCACGAGCTGCGAGGTCAGGGGTATGGATGGGCTGGTTATCGAGGGAGCTGTCCTGCCCAGCTACACCCTACAGCACGGCTCCGTATATATCGACCTCTCTCCCTCTACGCCGATCCTCCGCTATAGCGAGCTGCAGAGTATGGAGACGACGCTACAACATATCGCCTCCGAGACCCTCCGTTACTCGCAGGGGGTATGGTCGAGACTGAGCGATGGAGAGCTGGCTATCATGCTCGAGGCCTACACGGTGGACATGAACTTCAAGAATATCTTCGGCAACGATGCCTACAATGAGCTCAAGGGAAATATTGACATCCCTCTGCTGAACTGCATCAACGTCCACAAGATGCTCGGCTTCTATGGCAACTGTATGATCTTCCCCTTCACCTATCCTCAGTCGCTGGCAGAGAAGCTAGGTAAGACTGCGGCGGAGATTCAGGATGCCCTCTACCGCTACCACGCCTCCTCCTTCCGAGTGCCAGTCACCACGATCTCCCTCCCCACAGAGGGTATGGTCGGCGAGGCTGTCCTCGGCGAGACCAACGTCAGCGAAGAGATCGATCTCACTCGCTTCTGGAACTGGAAGGACTCCGAGCACGACAAGATGGAGCTCAGTGCCAGCGCCCTCAGCTCTACCGACTACCTACAGGATAAGGCTCCCGGTGGCTTTGCCTCCCTAGGGGTCACCGGCCCTTCCGCACCTACAGCCGTCACGACGCCTGACCTCATCACACCGATGACGCAGAAGCAGACTCCGACCTTCACCGACATCACGGGTACAGCCAGCACAGCAGCCCTGATGAGTGCGACAGGCGTCGCCAATATACAGGCGCAGTCCAATGCCCTCACGCAGAACTCTTCCGTCATCAATAAGGCTCTGGACTACTGCATCGCCAAGGTAAAGAGCGAGGCTAAGGACACCAATCCTACGCCTCCCGAGACAGCCATGCCTGAGGGGGGACAGCAGTCCTCTGGCTCTGCTGGCGGGGGAACTTCTACGGCGAAGCCAACTCTACCCCCAAAGCCCTCGGAGGGCAAGGTCGAGAGCCAGCCTACTCCTCCCCCCAGTAAGGGAGACGCCTCTAAGGATATGACTAGACCTAGCAAGGACAATACACCCTCTGGGGATAAGCCTAGTGGAGGTGCAGGTCAGGGGCATAAGCCTGAGGATAAGCCTCAGCCCAATAAGCCTAGCGAGGGTAGGGTCGAGCCAAATAAGCCTACTCCCGACAGCCCCAGCGAGGATCATTCAGCCCCCGATACCCCCCGTGAGGATCATCCATCACCCGATAGGCCCGGGGAAGATAAGCCTGCGGACGGAGGGACTGCCCCCGATACTTCCAATTCCCTTGACCTCAGGGTGCTGTATCCCTACTATGCACAGGATGTAGACCTCTCAGAGCTGGGCTTCGTGCCCACCTCTCGCCGACAGGAGGTAGGTCTCAAGGCTGCCTTCTTCTTCGCCATCGCCGCCGAACGAGAGGAACTCAAGGACTACCAGGAGTACAAGCGACTGCATGAGGCTTATCCCGGGAAGGAGAACATCGCTATCTCGCTAGGGCTCTACCTCGCTTACCACGATGTCTCTCATCAGGAGCTGGATGACATCTACCTCTCGATGGTGCAGCGTAGAGTGATGGCGATCGAGACAGATCCCCAGCTCAGGGGCAAGGCTAATCCCACCCCCGTCCTCGGCTACCTAGCCGACAATGGGGCATTAGAGACCATCAGGTACCGCTTCCCCTCCTTCATCGAGGAGATCGATATCTCCGAGCTTGGCTTCGGCGAAGCTACGGAAAAGGAGACGCTAGAGCTCAAGACAGGCTTCTTCCACGCCATAGCGGAGCAGTATAAGACGGTCAAGGGATTCCGTGAATACAAGCGCCTCGTGAAGGCGCACACTCCACTCATACTATGCGCTTCGTATGGGATCTACCTCGCCCAGAGTGGTCTCTCTGACACAGAGGTCAGAGAGGTGCACCTACCCCACATCTTGGAGCAAGTACTCTGGCTCAATGAGGAGCGCAGGAGAAAGTCCGCTAAGTAATCACACACTAAAGAATATAGAACTATGGCTACAGCATGGGATCAACTAGTGGAGAAGCTCCTCACACAGGAGTCCTCCGAGGAGATGGTCGAGCTTAGGAAGATGCTCCTGCGCCGTCTGGCGACGGAGACGGAGTTCGTCCCGCCTCGGGTACCTGCTCCCCGCAATATCACCGAGATAGGTGGCTATATCAATCTGCTACGCAAGGATGAGCGTATGCTCTCCCTCCTGCTAGCATCCATATTAGGTTTACCCCGCACGTCGAGAGAGCAGTAGATGAGAGGTTAAGAAGATGGTCTTGGCTATCCAGACCGCTCCCTACCGAAAGGTGAATACAGCGTGGGTACTATCGGAGCCCTAACGATGATAGGTAGGTTCGACTCCTACCGCTGTAGTATTGGTTTTTAGGGAACTGGGGAGGGACGTAGCCGCGTCTAGGTATGGGTAGCTGCTGGTTTGAATCCAGCACCAAGGCAGAGTCCAGAGATTGTGGTCTCGACTTGAGGGTGGTGTGACCCGAGAGGAGTGATCAGTGTGACAAGCCAACAGCGACTTTGAACGGCTCACGAGCGGTGCTTTGGGGGATTCGACTTCCCCCCGTGAGAAAAGACTCTTGAGCAGAACTGGGTGTCTCTGGCGAAGAGCATCAAGACGAAGAGAGAGTTATGGTTATTCGTACTAAGCGCAAAGGGCAAGGATCATGCAACTTGGAAGCTTCGGTGGACAAGGGAACAGGGCTGGATGTGCCGAGATGTACTGCAGAGAAGCCTGAGTGCTCTGTGGCTCGAATCGGTCGGCCTTCGGTCGGCCCCAGGGAGCACAAGCACGACTTGGAGAAAGGACTGGTAGTTTAAGGGAATACCGGCCTGAGAGAAGACGGGGAGAAGAAAGGACTTCCGAAACGAGGAGCGAACGCCGAGACCGAGGGTCGAGCCCATACGGGACTGCGACGCCGAGGGTCAAGGTAGCTCTGAGGAAGGAGTGCCCAAGTATTCGATCCGAGACCTCTCAGGCGGAGGGATAAGGGTTCGATTCCCTGACAGCTGGACTCCATCTAAGGGCGAAAGGGGTAAACCAGGGGGCGGTCTTCGGGCCGCCCCCTTCCTTTTTCCCTACCTCTCTCTTTATGCCAGATATACCCTTACCGCAACTAGATCGCCACTACCTAAATCTAGGTGTGTCTGTATACCTACGTGTGTATCTTTTCCTAGGGCTAGTTCCCCCCTATTTATGCCTATTACTTAGGAGGGAGATGTGTACACGCGTGTATACCATTGTGTACACGTGGGTATACAATAGTGTACACGCGTGTACACTACTTCGCTCTAAGTATGTCCTCTGTAGGGTGCTCATTTGCGCCTTTCTTGGGGCGAACGTTTGAGGTGCTCCATAGATAAGGGGGGAGGGATAGGACTTCCCTTGGAGAGGGGCGAATATTTCTAAGGAGGGAAAGGGTAGGGGATACTCAGAGAGAGGGTATATCTGTCGTACCGATGAGGGTATCGTATTGTATATTCGCAGATTATGTGTATCTTTGTGCACTCGATGGAGTAGGCTTAGGTCTGCTCTGTCCGAAGAATTGAGTAGATAAGTTATTCAAACATAAGTAGAAACGAAATGCCAACTATTCAACAAT
>ERZ773077.221-NODE-221-length-43050-cov-10.227817_pt1 | contig 43050 bp, 39 predicted proteins | sample MGYA00580612_ERZ773077 | MGnify/ENA primary metagenome ERZ773077 (study PRJEB29015, sample SAMEA2737971) | human oral metagenome | biome: human oral; feature: human-associated habitat; material: dental | place: China | collected 2021 ...
AACCAAACATTAACGCAGCTGCGGCTAGTGCCAGTGCCGTTCCGAAGGTCAAGGCACAAGAACCCGACCTCCCCAAAGCCGGACAACCCGAAGTCACCCCTGACGCTGGCAAGAAAGTGCAGAAGCCAGAAGAAGTGGATAATCCAAATAGCGATAAAGGAATATCACAACAGACACCTAGAGTTATCCCTGGGCAAGATGGAGTTGTAACAGGCGGTAGTTCAACTAAACTAGGTAAAAATATGATGGAAGATATGGGGCTTAGTAGGGGGCAAAAATGGACTGGTTATCAAGCCAAACACATCATTCCGGCAGATATGGCTGATCACCCTGTTATACAAAAAATGGGTATGGATTTGGATGATGCAAGTAATGGAAAATTTTTGCCTGTGCCAGATTCGGTAGATACTACAAGTGTTAGTCCATTATCAAGACATAGAGGTTATCACTCCACGTATAATGAATTTGTTCGTGCACAGTTAGATAATATTGATGTAAATCAATCTCCTGTAATGTTGCAAAAAGAGGTTAAAGAGTTACAAAGAAAATTAGGCATACTGCAAGATAAGGTTCTGCCTTTATATCCTAAATTTGGCGCAACCACCGAACTTCGGGAAAGATTTATGAAAAATTTAGACTAATTATTGAAGGATGATTTTATGACTAATAACATGAAATTTTTAACAAATATTCTATTCTCTGAAGACATAACAAGAGCACTAGAACAAGTTCAAAGTATAAATAGCTCCGAACAACTGTTCATCTTGCTAGACAATTATAACTGGGACAATGGCTTTGACCTTCCGCAAGCGGTACTTGACAATCCTGCTTGTACTAACGCTGTAGCGCTACTGGCATTTGATAGAGCGGACGGCTACCGTTTCCTTTTCGAGGGGTTCGGAGAATATTCCTCGCCAGTTTGGCAAGACTTTGTGACGTCTTTATATAAAGATTTATGTGAGAACAAATTTCCTGACGGAGAGCTTGGTTATTTGCCTGAACTTAGTAAAGTGCAGAAATTTAAGTTGAAAAAACAACATCCAGATTTACCGACGATATTTCTAGACGGAGTTGACGGAGAGCATGTCCGTGTAACTTTATAAAAGTAGGCTATATATCGTATTATATTTGGGAAATGGAAGAAAATAGACGATTGATTATTTTAAATGACACTTTCGGGAAAGAGGGGTCAGATGAGGAAATTGCTGGGCTTACGATTTTGGTGGACGGCACGATTAAAATCGCTTTTGACAAAATTCAAGCCATGCGTCAGTATGACAGTTATAACGAAGTCTTGCGGGATGTCATTTTTGAAGGTTTAGAAAAGATATTCACAGAAAACCATTGAAGAATTCAAAAAGATGTTTCCTAACATCCAAGTTGATGTATTATGGAAATGAGGTTTTTAAATGACGGATTATAAAGAAACAAAAGAAATGACTATAGAAAGTTTTCAAGATTTTACAGAAGAAGGTTTTACAACAAGTCAAGCACTTGCTGCCGCTCTTGAAGATTGCGCCGTATTTATGAAAAAAAAGCGAGACTAACTTTGCCGGTGCTACCATAGCTTTGTCTTTGATTGGTTTAGATAATGGCTTGTTTCCAGATTATTTAGAGTATTTGCTGAAAAAAGTGGAGAAACTGTCTTTATCTGATGATATAAAAAAGGACATGGATAAAGTAAATACCATGCTTACAGCAGGTGATTTTTCGGTTGAGGAAGACCCCAAATATTTAGAACGGGTAAAGTTGATTTTTGATGAATAGTGTAATAGCAATAAGTTCTAAAAAATTAAAAGAAAAAATTGAAAGAGCTAAGGGGGATGTAGCGAATGCCCAGAGAGACGGGGAAGTCTTAATCAAGGGTGCCATTCCACCAGAGTATTTTCATTTTATCGAATAGAAGGATAAACTAATGAACGAACAAGAAATTCATCATTTACTTTACGACATTCCAGAGAATGTTGATTATACGGATATTCCGCAGGATCTGGATTTAGAAGATGTTTCTAAAGAAAGAGTTGATAAATTACGAGATTTACTCCATTCAGATGATTTGGCAGTGCGTTTTGATGCTGCATTGCTATTGACAAATTGGGGGGTGGAAGACGGTCTGAATACTTTGATAGACTTGTTTGAGAAAGGAGAAACGAAGGGATTTATCCCTCATCATCTACATCCTTATGATGACACCAACAAACATATTTTAGATGCGTTAATTGGCTATTGGGCGAGTCAAACTGATTTACATAAAGAACAAGAAGCTCGTAAAAGGATATATCCTACGATTATTTCAATCATTAAGCAAGCAGTACATTCATCTTATAGTATTGCGCAAATTGGTTTTTTAATAAAAAAAGATTTAGATATTCATAAAGAAGTTTATACAGAATATATCCCAGTTTTAGAGGATTTTTTGACAGCTATTATTGACGATAAAGAGAGGAACTATTGGCGCATTCATGACGCTCTTAAGTTGCTTTTAGAGGTGGATGAACCTTTTGTTCAGAAAATCTTGACTGAAAAAGGCAAAACATTGGCTGATTTTGGCTTAGATGGAGAAGAAAATGACTGAAATTAAATTTTATCGGGTAAATGATGCTTATGGCTATCTGTCGAATTTCGCTCCCTACCCTTTTGAGATAAATGGACTAATCTGGTCAACTTCGGAGCATTATTTTCAAGCTCAAAAGTTTTTGGACAAAGAGGGTTATTCATTAGGGGCGTGACACCCCAACCGCCTAACCACTCTTCACCACACAGAAAAACAACGACCCCTCACCTCTTGTCCACGTATGATGGTGAAATACCAAAACCAACCACCAACCATACACGCACAGGTAGGAACCGTTGCCTTCTCACCGTACCACCGGCCTGAGACCAGCACAATTCACGACCCTCCTAGCACTCCTGACCAACACCCTCACCTGGAATACTCCGAACACTAAACCTCATAAACTCACCCTCACCCAGGGGCTGAAAGCCACCCTGCTGTATCTACGCCAGAACCAGACCGAAGAGTTCTTAGCCGAAGACTTCGGAGTTTCTCAACCAACGATCAGCCGCATCCTGAACAAGATAGAAACAGCACTGCTACACGTCTTAGCCCCAGCAGTACCGCCCATACCTGAAACCCTGCTGCAGAGTTCTGGGACCGTGATCGTCGACGGCACCCTCGTGCCCACCTATAACTGGCATGGTCCAGGAATGCGCCTATACAGCGGTAAACACCACTGTGCTGGATTCAACCACCAGATTATCTGCACTCTAGATGGTGTACCCTTGGTGATCACCTACCCCGTACCCGGGGCACACCACGACACTTTTGCGTACCGGTGGCACGGATTGGACAGATTCTTAGACCCGCACGATACTCTGGCCGATAAGGGCTACCAAGGACTAGACCTGATCACCCCGGTGAAGAAACTACCCGGCGGAGAACTCACCGACGACGAGAAACACCTGAACCGGCACATCAATCACCACCGGGTCGTCATCGAACGCATGATCGCACACTTCAAGTGTTGGCGGGTACTCTCTAGTATCTTCCGCAGACCCCTCACCTCGTACCGGAGAGTGTTCTCGGTGGTGCGGGCACTGTTTTTCTGGATACAAAACCACCCAAATGAATAACCCTCATAGATTAATGTTGTTTTTGCCGCAGAAATAGTACCTATACCTTCAGCAGACCCTGTGTGTGAAGAGCGGCCACACCACCACTGCTAGTCCCTGCGGGCCAGTGCCCACAGTGCGGATGCGCATCCCAGAAGACCCCAGAAACCGACGACTATTACGTCTAGGATCTGTATCGGGCCGATGTTGAAGAGGGTGGCCCTCACAAGGTTTGCCGCAGGCGCGAATGGCAGGAACTGATGAACATGTGCGTACCAGTCGGGCAGCCGTTCGGGCGGGTAGTTAATCGGCGCAAACAGTATAACCATGAAGGTAATCGACTGCGTCACGATAGTCAGAAGTGACGCCGGAATCCAGTACGCGAGCATAAACCCTAACACCGCCACAATAACTTGAAGTGCGAATACAACGGCAATAGCGCCGATATTCAGGTTCACATCAAAACCAAATTTGAGTTTCGCGGCTACACCGCCCGCAATAATGCCGGGAATCGCGAGAACCGCCCAAACGAGTATGTCAGCCGCCAGAATCGCCAGGCGCGGAACCGGAAGGGACCGCTGATAGTTGAACATGCCGTTCGTCTTAGTGGTAACGATAATCTGGGGAGCTATTACACACCCCATAGAAATGAGGGTTACCGTTACCGTGCCGGATGCCAGATATTCTGCAGAATTCCGGTCAAGATGCGGCATGAAGACCGAGATGCCGTAAAGAAGTGCAAAGGCGAAAAGGGCCTGCACCACCGCAAAAAGCGGCGCGTTGATGGCGTTACGAATTAGCGACCAGCGGATCAGCTCGACCGTGGCACGTACCGTCGAAATTCGTGAGGGCACGAGGGTGCTAGTCATGGTTAATCATCTCCTCATAGTTATCGGCCAAAGATGCCGAGCCTATGCGATAGCTTTCGACGCATCCCGCACGGATTCCTGAAAGTACATGGGGTAAGGCCAGCTCAAGCTCGTCGGTACTCAGGGTGACGGTAAACTCCCGGGGGATAGTGAAATCGCCCTCTGCACGCTTCTCAATATATTCCGTATCTGATATATTCCCTGGTGAAGGGGATATTTTTACATCTAGCACGCTGCTAAGTTCTTGAAGGAACTCCGGGGTAGCCGTGATGGAGAGCGTACTTTTTGCTTCCTCCAAACCCAGCGCGCTTGTCGGTTCATCACGAACTAGCAGCCCCTTATTAAACAGCAGGTACCTATCGGCGTGACGCTCCACCTCCAGGAGGTTATGAGTCACGATCAGCACCGTGGCACCCTGCTCGGCGCGCATCCGCAGCATCCTCCACAGCAGTTCACGGCGCACCGGATCAACATCGTTCGTGGGCTCGTCAAAGAGGTAGATGGGGGCGGGTGCGGTAACCGCCATACCGAATGAGGTGAGGCGCTTAATCCCGCCCGAAAGCTTATGCCCCGGCCTGTCCGCCCAATCCCCTAAATCGAGAGTATCGAGAGTTTCCTGAACCGCCCGTTTCGCCTGCTTCGGCTTCAACCCGCGAATGCGAACCGCCGTCGCTATCGCCTGGCGCGGGGTCACCCCCTCTAGGGATGACGTTACCTGCGGCATGATCGCACATATCTGCCGAGCCTGTGTCGGATGCGCTATCAGGTCTGTGCTGCCATAGTTGATGCTGCCCGCATCCGGCTTGGTCAGGCCCACGATTTGGTTGAGAAAAGTTGTTTTACCGGCGCCGTTGTGCCCTATGAGGGCCGTGACCTCGCCGGGGTCAAGGCGCACACTAATATTGCTATTGGCCGTGGTGGCACCAAAAGTTTTGGTGAGGTTATTGATGGTGAGTGCGGGCGCGGTGTCTGTACTCATAAGGTGCCCTATCTGCTGCAGGATACTGACGGTACCAGTAGCATAACGGCGGTTTTTCGGTGCACCCGTGACATTCGTCAGGGGTGCAGCAGGAGCTTGTCATCACACCAATAACCTGGCTCGGCATAACCTGTGACAGGGTCTTTTAAGTTTTTGCGGGACTGTTTTATTCCTCATGCACGGTGTATCGCCCGCGACAAGGGGTGGTTTTAGCCGTGCCTCTACCGCCCATAAGTCGTACATTTTCCCGCACATTTGTAGGGTTAAAGCGTACGATATGCGGGAAAGTGTACGATATATACTGTTATACCGTGCCTAGGTGCACACATACCGACAATACATTCTCCCGCCGCGTCAGGCAGCGGGAGAGAAAGAGAATTCGGTGAAATACCTCAAACCATATTTTATATTTTGTGCTCGCGTCACGACTTTAGCCTGGCAAGCTTCACCCCTGAAAAACCTTAGCGTACTGGCCGCCGTCATTATCTCTGCGCTCGCTCTGATCGCCTGCCCCATTCTGCTGGGTTATGGTGTTCAGCGCACCCTTGAAAACCCCGAAGTTTGGCGTCAAAACCTTGCCATTCTCGTGATCCTTTACAGTATTCTGTGGCTCATCGGGCAGAGCTTTCGATATCTTTTCTACCCTGCCTACGGGTTCATTGAGCAGAAAATGCAATCGCGCCATATGGCGGATGCACTCGTCACCAGCATCGGCGCCGACCCGCGCGCACGCGCTATGCTAGGCGCCTCCGAAATTGCGTATGCCGTCGATGCGCAGGCCGCATCCATTCGCGAAACCCTCGCCACCTTGTACCTCTCAATTCTGCCCGCCGGGGTTGGTTGTATCGCCGGTGCTGTCTCGATTCTGGTGATGGGTGGCGTGCCGGAGCTAGGCATATTTTGCGGGTTTGTGGCGCTCTATCTGGCTGGAAGCATGCCGCTGATTGCGCGTCATCAGAAGTTTCAGGGCGAGTTCTTTGACGGCTCAATGCGCAGTTTCGGCACCCTGGAAAACACGCTCCGCCTGTGGCGTGAAAGCAGAATCCTTGGGGCGGCTCCCTTTCTGCGTGACCGATATGCCCAAGGCCGCCTGCCCGTAGAAGCGAAAGCCCTCAAAAGTTACCGTTACACCATGTTGTTACACACCTGGCAGGGCACGATGCTAGCTCTATGCCTGCTCGCGATAGTGCTCAAAACCGTATTATTCGGTGAAGGCTCTCCGGCGCAGATTACGGGTACTGCGGTGGCACTTATCGGAGTGTGCGCGGCGGCAATTGGTCCACTCCAAGCCGTTGGCTTTGGGGTATCGACCATCGCGGTTTCGGCGGAGCGTTACCGGCAGGCGCATCATAAAATAGCCGCTTTTGCCGCTGAGAATTCGGGGTATCTCGTCGACTATGTCGTAACCACAGGTGAGCTTTCCCTCCGCGTGGATGCACGCAACCTGAGTGAAACATCCTATGGTGTGTATACGGTGAAGCCGGGACGCCCGTGTTGGGTGCGTGGTGCATCCGGCGCGGGAAAAAGTTTGCTTTTAGAACGGTTTCTTGGGGTACGCGCGACAACTACCCCCGCTTATGTGTCGATGAGCGCGCCGCAAGGCACTCTTCGGTTTGTCTACTTGCCGCAGGAAGCTGGGCTGCTGGTTGGTACCGCGCATGAGAATGTGGCGTTTGGGCGCGACATTCCGGTGCATATATGCGACCGGTACCTGCAGGCGGTGGGGCTAAGCGAATTTGCCTCTAGTGGTGCTCGATGTCATGACACCGTCGCGGGTGAGAACGGCAGCGTGTCCGGGGGAGAGGGCAGGCGCATCGCCTTGGCGCGTACTTTGGCGGCGGCCGAAACCTTGAATGAGCAGAAAGCCCTGAACCCCGCGACCGTCATGGTTCTCGATGAACCGACCGCCGGGCTGGATGCGCCTACCCGTGCCCGTGTCTGGGAACTGATTGAGCGAGCGGCCCATACCGCAATCGTGCTGGTGAGCACCCACGATGAGGATGCGCCCGCCCGGCAGGACGATACCGTGATCGAACTCTAACGCGGCGCGAACCCTAGGAATAAGAGCGTTTTACCTGTAAAACATTCGGTAAAGTTGAATTAATCCTTTTCACCAAGGTAGAGCACACGGCACCCATTATGAAATTTACCCCCCGTGATGACTCTTAGGGTGGAGACGGCTGGAGCACCGCAGATTCCGAGCGCGCGAGGCACCAAATCTGCGTGCGGAAGGCGCGCAAGCGCAGTGGGAATGCTGTTCTACGAGATAGTAGAAACGGCTCAAGCGATCCTAGTAACGTACATACTTACCGACGGATCAGCTCAAACCGTTTCTTACATCGTAGGCGCTATCTCAACCTGGATTAGGAACCTGAGGTAACGACCCTGCTCACTGGAGGGAGTTGGTATCGGCAACTACTGAGCCCCTCCGTTCATGAGCGTTTGCATCATGAAATATGCTTTTAGGCTAGCACACCACCTGCCCCCGGGGCCGTTCTTCCGCAAGAGAACCTTAGATGCAACCTTTGCCTGGAAAGCACAACAGCTTCTGCAACCGCCTCAGAAAATAAGGCCGCGCGGTAGGTTATCTCAACTTATCCCCAGATATCCCTTAAAGGGGATAACCGGGGATAACTAGTTTTCGCACTTATCTCAACCTATCGGGACTTATCTTAAAAATCCCGATAACCCCCGATAGGTTTCGATAACTATTGTTCCCCCTCCCCGTAAAAAAGAGCCTTTATGTAAATAAAGCGGTGAAAAATACTCTTTATTCACATAAAGGCTCTTTTTTATACCAGGGGAGAGGCAGGAGGGACCCTACCGAATCAGCGAGAGAAGCTCCTCGTGCACGGTGATATCGCCCGTGACTTCCGGGTGGAAAGAAATGCCGATAATGTTCCCGGCGCGCACGCCCACAATCTTGCCCTCATAATGCGCCACCACCTGCACGCCTTCACCGGCGCGGGTCACAATTGGCGCGCGAATAAACGCCGTATCGATCACGACTTCCTCACCTGAGGGGGTAAGCCACGGCAAATGAACCTGCGCCGAATCGACCTGCGAGCCGAAGGCGTTACGCCCAACCGAAACATCCAACACACCGAGCGACTGCTGCCCCGGAGCCGGATCGTCAATCACGGTCGAGAGCATAATCAACCCGGCACAGGTTCCCAGGGTCGGCAGACCCCCCGAAATAGCCTCAATCAACGGCTGGCGCAGACCAAAAATCCGGGTCAGCCTGTCAATTGTGGAAGATTCGCCGCCGGGCAGAACCAGCGCATCCAGGTTCGCTAGCTGCTCGGCACTTTTGACGAGCACCACCTGCGCCCCCAGGGATTCGAGCATGCGCGCGTGTTCGGCAACGCCGCCCTGCAGCGCCAAAACACCCACGGTTTTGCCCGCACCGGGCAGGGCATCCGGGGGAAGAACCTCAGTCTCGCTCATGAGCCTATCTTTCTGCAACACGAGGTTGCGCACACAATGTAGAACGTTGGGTTTCGGGCTGTGTTTGAGAGCGCCAAACTCACCCGAGCGGATAACACATCTGAACAGAGTCGGGGGCGAAGCCCGCACCGAGCTTCACCCCCTGCACGCCTTGACCGGGCGCCCTCACCTGAACCGAATATATCGATCGGCGAGCGCGCATCCGCCACGCGGCGGCCTATACTTACCAGCCGCGCTCCGCCAGACGATGCGGCGCAGGCAGATCGGCAACGTTGATGCCGACCATGGCCTCGCCCAAACCGCGTGATGCATCCGCCAGTTTTTCGGGGTCGTTGTAGAACGCGGTCGCCTTCACGATAGCCTTGGCGCGTGCCTCGGGGTTGCCGGATTTGAAGATACCGGAGCCGACGAATACGCCGTCCGCGCCCAGCTGCATCATCATGGCGGCGTCGGCGGGGGTTGCCACGCCACCGGCGGTAAACATGACCACGGGCAGCTTACCGGTCTTCGCAACTTCGAGCACCAGGTCGTAGGGGGCGGCAAGTTCTTTCGCCTTCACGTACAGCTCATCGGGCATGGTGCTGTACAGGCCCTGCAGCTCGGCGATCTGGCGCTTAATGGTGCGGATATGCTTGGTCGCCTCCGAGACATCACCGGTGCCAGCCTCACCCTTCGAGCGAATCATAGCGGCACCCTCGGCGATACGGCGCAGCGCCTCACCCAGGTTGGTGGCGCCGCATACGAACGGCACCGTGAACTGATGCTTATCAATGTGGTTCACGTAATCGGCGGGGGAGAGCACCTCTGACTCATCAATGTAATCCACCTTGAGGCTTTCAAGAATCTGCGCCTCAACAAAATGCCCGATGCGCGCCTTCGCCATCACAGGAATCGAGACGGCGTTAATGATGCCCTCAATCATATCGGGGTCGGACATACGGGCCACGCCGCCCTGCGCACGAATATCGGCGGGTACGCGCTCAAGCGCCATGACGGCGACGGCGCCAGCATCTTCGGCAATCTTGGCCTGTTCGGGGGTGACGACGTCCATGATGACGCCGCCCTTGAGCATGTCGGCAAGCCCGCGCTTCACGAGCGGGGAGCCGGTTACTGGGGAATTAGTCTGTTCAGTCATGCCCCCATTTTCTCACGTTCGATGCATGGACGCTCACTTTGCGACGGAATTTCTGCGGATGCGCGCGCATCTTTGTGTCTGCGTGACACGAATCGTCATATTTCGTGCTGTGACCGGGTACCGTGACCCCCACCAACGGCCGGCAGCGGAGTAAGCAAGGCGTTACACGGTGCCTCTATAAAATTTTCCTGCCCATACTGTTGTACTGGGAGACTCGAAACACCTCCCGGTGTGAGGCGCACACAGTCGACACGAACGTGCTCCATAAGATTCAGGAGCGCCTGGATATTGAGGAGGTTCGCGTGCTTGGCCCGGTTGAACTGGAGTAACGCAAACACTGGTAGTCGTGCTCCGCGGTTCTGTGCACGGTATGCTGGTATGCGTGAGTAATAAGCCAGCCACCTCGCAGCAGCACACACCGCAGATACCGGCCCCCGGCTCACCCACCCCCGCCACCGCACAGGGCCGGGGCGCACTTGCCGTGCACGCAGTCATCTACCTGCTTTTTGGTCTGAGCACCATCTTTATTCAAACCCCCGACTGGGGTACCGACAGGCTGCTCATTGGAGGGCTGATGCTTGCCCTCGGCGCCTCCCACTGGTGGGTTTCACGTGGAACACGCTACGGCCCGGCCACCAGCGCCACGCTCATCTCGGTTGCGCTCGTGCAGGCCGCCTCCGGGGCGTTACTAATCGCCCAGCCAGATGCACCCGCCCCAATCCTGCTGGCCACCTGCGGCGGTATTAGCCTTGGCGCCCTTCTGAAGGGCCTGCTGGGGGCGCGGTACCGCTCCGTTATCGCTGCGGCGCGTGACTGGGTGCTGGAGGGCACGGTGATGCTCGCAGCCGCACTCGCTGTACCGTTCATGGTGAACATCGGGCCGAAAGCGGTGCTGGGAGTCACCGGCGGCGGGGCGCTCATAGCGGGTGTTTTCCTGCTGGTTGGTGCCCTGGGTGCACGTACCGAAGGCACGCCCGGGGCGTAATGTTGGCGCCGAATAATGGGTGTGGAACCGTGGACGCGTACACTGGTTTAGACGCACACAAAAGGAGGGTTCGTGGCTGAAGACCGCCCGCGGGGGCTCAAAGCCCAAGTGAAAGGGCCGCTGATTATTGCTGCTGCGCTTGCGCTCGCGGCATTCTTTGCGGTGTTCGTTTTTGCAACCGGAGGCACCCATAATAAGCCGAATATCGGCCTGGCTTTGGGTGTGGCGGGTGCCGTGTTTATCGTGACCCTGGTGGTGTGCGCAACCTTGATTCTGGTGGACCGTCCAAACGACCCGTCGCTGGGGCAGGGTACGGGCATTAATCGTTCTTCAGCTGAACTGTATGCCCGGGCAAAAGCTAAACGAGAAGCAGCGGAACGTGAGAAAGCCCGTGCTGAGGGGAACTCACAAGCGGCCGGAACCAAAGCGGAAACAGCCGAGAATGATGCTGAGCCCCCTAAGACGACTGACAGCTAATCGGCGCGCTGAGGCGGTATGCTAAGCTGGTTCTATCTTTATGAGTTATACGCCTTATGGCGAGAGGAGCTGTTAGTGTTACCTGCCAACTCCTCTCTACGGGTAGAACAATTACCTTAGGCTCTTGGTGCTTATGCGCATCAAGAGCCTTTTTATATCGTGTGTGTGACGGTAAGAAAACTATTTTGTGTGGGAAAGAGCCGCTTTCCGCGCGCCCATCATGGCGCGCTGTACCCCCACTATTGAGGCCAGTACCAGCACGAAGCCGAGCATCGAAAGCGGCGTCATGTTTTGCCCCAAGAAAATCCAGCCAAGGATAAATGCGGTGACTGGGCTGAGCGGTCCCAGGGATGCAATGACCGCGGGCGGCAGCTTCGAGAGCCCATGAAAATACACGCAGTAGGCGAGCGCTGTGCCCACCAGGCAGAGGAAGGCGTATCCACCGATATTTGCGGCGGTGAGCGGCGGCAGCGGTTCCTCGGTCAGCAGGGCGATGGGTAGCAGGAATATTCCGCCCACGAGCAGCTGCCACCCCGTCATGGCGAGAGTCGAGAGAGACGATGTGCCCATGGAGGTGAAGAAAATTCCGCACGCCATGGCGACAGCCCCGGTGAGCGCCGCGAGAATGCCGATCACATCGAAGGTGGTGCTGGGGGATGCGACCAACAGGATAATGCCGATAATACCCATAAGTGCGGCAAGCCACGCCGATGCAGGGGTCGCTTTCTTAGCAACCGTTCGGGTGAGGACGAGGACGAAAATAGTTTGTGTTGAGCTGAGAATCGCTGCCAGTCCGCCGGGCAGGCGGTATGCAGAGACGAACAGCATCGCCTGGAATAGGCCGATGTTGAGGATGCCGAGAAGAATAATTCGGCCCAGCTCGTTCTTGCGTGGGAACTCTCGGGTGATGAGCAGCAGCAGCAAACCTGCTGGCAGCACGCGGATCAGTGCGGCGGTGAAGGGACGGTTGGGCGGCAGAAACTCGGAGGTGATGAGGTAGGTTGATCCCCAAACCATGGGGACGAACGCCGTGATGATCAGCAGAGGAAGACGGTTTTTCATGGTTCTTCGCAGTCGGATAGATGCCTTGAGTTCAAGATAAATCCTAATCGCCTTTTGTCTTGAAAGCAAGATAAAATAGTACTGAGTCGATTCTAGGAGGAATATGTCGAGCGCCCGTTCCCGCAGTACCCACCCCGATGCCGTGGACGTCATTATTGATCAGTGGAAACGTGAACTCCCCGAGTTGGCTTCTGAAAATATGGCCCTGATTGGCCGTCTTAGGCGATGCTCCATTCTGCTCGCGCCGCGTCTTGACGAGGTTTTTGCTGCCTATGATCTCAGTAATGGCGCCTTTGATGTGCTGGCGACGTTACGCCGCGCGGGTGCGCCCTATATTCTGACCCCGACCGAGCTTTTTGCCTCGCTTATGGTTACTTCGGGCACTATGACAACCCGTCTGCAGAATGTGCAGAAGCGGGGGTGGGTTGAGCGCATCCCCAACCCGGACGATGCCCGCAGTATGCTCGTGAAGCTGACGGGCGCCGGGCGTGAATTGGTGGAAAAAGTCGTCTTCGAACATGTGGAAAACGAGCGGCGTATTCTGGAAAAGCTGCCCGCTGAGACACGCCGTCAGCTGGATGCAGGCCTCGCCGAGCTGATGCGGGTGCTGGAGGATGCGAAGAAGGATTAGGGTAGTGGCGCGTTAGGCTACCGTGCTTCATGGTTCCTCCGAGAGACGCTTTTTGATATATTAGTAAATGCATTGATAATCAATGTATTTACTAATATGCGCAATGGAACATAACACTCTCGTAAGAAGGGAATACACGATGTGGAGCACCCAGCATTCTCAGATTACTGATGTCAGCATATCTGCCTTGTGGCGCACCTTTATTGCGGTGCACAGTGGCGAACTTACCCTGCCCGGCGGCGACCATTTTGAACCTGAACGGGAACTCGCAGTGGGTACGCGTATCGCAATGACTCCAGCCGGTCAGGAACAGGTCATATCAACGGTCACCGAGTTCGTGCCTGAAAAACGCTACGCCGACGAGACCCCGTTTAACGGTCTAACCCTGACCTTCCGTCACGAGTTTGAGCCGGTTAAGGAAGGCACACGCATTACTCACACCCTAGAAATCACAGGGGATGAGGCAGATACCATAGGTGCATACATAGGGCCTGGTATAAGCTCTGATTTTCCCGCCCAGATGAGCGAGCTTATTAAGGCGGCACGTGCATCATGAGTGTTAGCAGGTTTGCTAACCCCGGCGCCGACAGTCCGGGGTTTGTGCTGTGGAAGCTAACCCAGCGATGGCAGCGAGCGGTAGCTGATGCCCTGGAACCGTTGGGTGTTACGCAGACTCAGTTCGTGATTCTCGCCTGCGCCTACTGGCTAACTCAAAAGACCGAATCTGTACAACAGATCGATATTGCTAAAGCTGCTGGTATGGATGCACAAATGGTCTCTGACGTGCTGCGGCGCCTAGAGAAAAGCGAGCTTGTGCAGCGTGTTTCAAACCCCGCGGACGGGCGGTCAAAGAATGTTCTTCTTACGGACGCGGGGCAGGATATTGCGATTCGGGCGATTCCCGCTGTCGAACAGGTAGATGCACAATTCTTCGGTACAATGCGCTCGACAACTCTGGCGGACCTGCGGGCGGCACTTGAGAGGTAAAAGGGGGCATTTCTCTCCGGGAGGAGAGTGCCTTCATGGTCTTTTGGCGGTGTGCTAAGCTGGAACCATATTTGCAAACTGGATGCCTGTTATAGGCAAGAGGAGCCGGTAGCGCCAACTACCAGCCCCTCTCTGTGAGTAGGGTATTACCTCAGGCTCTTAATCCAAGCTGAGATAAAGCCTACGATATGTGAAACGGCTTGAGCCGATCCATCAATCAGAATGTAGTTGATGAGGATCGCTTGGGCCGTTTCTACTATCTCGTAGAACAGCATTCCTACTCACCCCCTCTCTACCCTGAGAGTCATCACGGAATATAAATTTGCAAACTGTGCCGGTGACTCATTCCGGGAAGAGGGCACTCATAACTTTACCGCATGCTTTACATACAAATTTATATCCGTTGCTAAAAATGCTACGTATATAAATCCCTGAAAATATGCTTGATAAAGAGCTCCGGTGTGCTGCATATGCATCCGATGATTGATGTGCAGAGTTTCCCTAACTTAGGATGTATATAGGGTGTCAGATCATATAAATTTTGTGTTCCCGTTCATCAATTAGTAGGAGAAACCATGCAGACCCTTATTATTAACGCCCACCCGGATCCCCGGAATAAAACCGCGTATTGCACCAACCGCCTCGTCGATTGCCTGACCGAGAAACTGCCGGATGCAACCGTGCTGAACCTCTACAATGAGGATATTCCCGAACTTACTGCCGAGACTCTGCCGGTCTTTAACGGCGCATACAGTGGGGAGGGTAAAGATGCAGAGCTGAGCAAGGGTGCACAGCATTTTCTTGCGCGCAATGCCGAGCTGCTCGAACAGTTCAAGGCGGCCGACCGGGTGATTATCGCCATGCCGATGCACAATTTCACGGTGACCTCACGCCTGAAAGACTACCTGGACAACATCATCGTGCCGGGGCAGACCTTCCAGTACACTCGGGAGGGTCCGCAGGGTCTCATGGGTGGGCATAAGGCGTTGCTTGTGCAGTCAAGCGGCTCCGTATACAGCACCGGTCCGCTGGCACCGTGGGAGCAGTCGTACCCCTTCCTGCGGACCGCATTTGGGATGCTCGGGTTCGACTCGACCGATATTGTGCGTGCCGAAGGCACCATGGATCCAAATATTGGTCCAGATGTCGCTGTTGAGCGCGCCTGCGCCGAGCTTGAACAAAAACTGCCCGAGTTCCTTGCCTAAGAACCCAAGAACCGCTGGGTATAAGGAACATTAAGAAGCCCAATGGTGCTGAGGCGGTGTGCTAAGTTGGAATTATATTTGCAACTGTTATTAGCCCTTCAAGGGCAAGAGGGGTCGATAGCGCTAACTACCAACCCCTCTCTAGTCAGGCAGATGCTACCTCAGTCGCTTAAGGAATACTGAGATAGCTTCTACGACATTAGAAACGGCTTGAGTCGATCCATCAATCAGAATGTAGCTGATAAGGATCGCTTGAGCCGTTTCTACTATCTCGTAGAGAGACATGTCTACTCGCGCTTGCGCGCCTTCCGCACGCAGATTTGGTGCCTCGCGCGCTCGGGAATCTTCGGTGCTCCAGCTCATCCGCCCCGAGAGTTATCACGGAATGTATATTTGTAACCTGCGCCGGTGACTCATTCCGGGAAGAGGGCACTCATAATCTTTACCGTATGCTTTAGGCAAAAATTTTCCCCTTTAAAAGCGTTAGCGTGTAAAAAGGCTCTTTATGTGAATAAAGCGTTGAAAAACTCTCTTTATTCACATAAAGAGCCTTTTTGCGTGGGAGGTTAGAAGGAGAAGCAGGGGAGAGGAGCAGGAGGAAAAACGGCGGGAGGAAGGGCTTACTTCTCAACAGGAAACGGGTACAATAGAGTCCCCTGCCCGCATCCGGCATGTAGCGCTGACCGATACTACCTGAGCCATGCCGCCCCAGAGACGGGCGCACTGCACAGACCGAGAAACGTATCTTCATGACACATAAACCTACACACGCCCTGCCCGAAAATACCGGCGCGGCAGACAACCCCAACGCAGCCGCAAAACTTGGCACAGCAGCACCGTCCGAGGCGAACCCGCCCGTCACCGGTGCAGTTCCGGCGGTGACAGGCACCGTACCCTCCACCACTGGCGCCATCCCGGCTATGCCCACACCTGATACAGGCCCCGGGATACCCAATATGGACGATCCCAAAAACATCTACCTGCTCAAAGATGCCCCCGTATTCACAGCGCTTCTTTCCCTGGGTATCCCCATGGCGGCGGGTCTGGCGATCACCAGCATTTACAACGTCATTAACTCCTACTTTGTGGGGCACTACGGCACCGTCGAAGAGCTCGCCGCCACCGGATACGGCGTACCTGTTTTCGGTATCATCATGGCGATTGCGGGTGTGTTCGGTCTGGGCTCATCAACCCTGGCGTCGCGTCTGCTGGGCGAAGGCAACAAGGCACGTATTCGCAATGTGACCTCATTCGCCCTGTACTCTGCGCTTGCCTGCGGTGTGGTGGTCGCTATTGCCGGGTTCCTGTTCGCAGACCCGATTACCGGGCTGATGGGCGCCTCCGGAGCATCCTTTGAACCGACCAAAACCTTCGTGCACCTGCTCTTTTTGGGTGCGCCGTTTTCGGTCGGCATGTTTACCCTGGAACAGCTGGTGCGTTCTGAAGGTTACGCCAAACAATCCATGTACGGCATTATCTGGGGCGTCGCCATCAACTCAATTTTCGATGTTCTGCTAATTGCGGTTCTCGGCTGGGGTATCGCCGGTGCCGGTTGGGCGATGCTCGCCGCAAACGCCGCATCCATGGTGTACTACCTGCAGTTCCTTATCCGCAAGAGCCCCAACTTCTCGTGGAAACCCAGCGATTTCGTGATCGCCGGCGACATTATTAAACCCGTGTTCGCCGTGGGTGCCGCCGAACTGATTCAGAGTGCAAACCTGACCGTTTCCGCGCTGGTGCTCAACAATATTGCGGCAGGATACGGTGACGACTCCGTGGCCGCCTTTGGGCTGGCGATGCGCCTGAACATGGTACCCGAAATGCTGTGTATGGGTATCTGCATGGGCGGTATTCCGCTCTTCGCCTACGCCTACGGTGCCCGCAATCGAGACCGAGTACGTTCGGCCCTGAAAACCGCCGCAATGGTATCGGTGGCAACCTCCATTATCTTCACCATCCCCGTTTTGATATTCCGTCACCAGCTGCTTGAGCTCGTGGGCGACTCCTCGCTGGTCGCTACCGGCGAGAAAGTGCTGATCGCGCTCATGCTCGCCGCCGTGTTCAACGCCGTGAGCATCGTGTTCGTCTCGTGGTTCCAGGCCGCCGGTAAAGGCTTGCCCGCCACGCTCATGACCCTGGGCATTGCGCTGCTCTTCTTCCCTGCGGTTATCTTCGGTAATATGTGGTTCGGATTCGACGGCCTCACCTGGGCGTTCCCTTTCACCCAGATTTCGGCGTGCGTGCTGGGTGTGATCCTCTTCTTCGCAACCGGCGGTACTAAGGTGAAGGACACGGCAGCGAACGAGACGGCTGCAGTGAAAGACCCCGCAAAAGCCTAGTCTCACCGCCGCCAACAGGGGCTGCAGCAGCGAAACACTATAAGGTTTAGGCGGTGTTCGTTACTGCCGCGCCAATAGAGGTATGATGAGCGAGGCAAACAACCACACCCCACGCACGGAAACGAGCACAAAGGAAGAGGCGCGCGTGCACGAAACAACCGACAACACCCCTGCGTCGCGTGCGGCCGAAATCCTCGAATCCGGCGACGAAAGAAACATCTACTACCTTAAATCGGCCCCGCCCATGCGCGCCCTCCTGGCCCTGGGCATCCCCATGGCCACCGGCCTGGCGATTACCTCCATTTACAATGTGGTGAACTCCTACTTTGTGGGGCACTTCGGCACCGTTGAAGACCTGGCGGCCCTCATCTTCGGCTTTCCTGTTATCGGTGTCATCACCGCCCTGGCGGGCCTTTTCGGGGTGGGCGCATCCACCCTCACGGCGCGGCTGCTGGGCGAGAACAAAGCCGACCGCATCCCTGAAGTCACCTCATTCGCGCTGTACGCGTCCCTGCTGTTCGGGGTGCTGCTGGCCCTGATTGGCGTGTTCTTCATCGACCCGCTCACCCATTTCATGGGGGCCTCAGGCGCCACCTACGAACCCACCCGCTGGTTCGTGACGATCCTATTCATTGGCGCCCCGCCCTGGATGTGCATGTTCACCCTAGAGCAGCTGGTGCGGGCCGAAGGGTACGCCAAACAGTCCATGTACGGGCTGGCCTGGGGCGTGCTCGCCAACCTGGTGCTGGATGCGCTGCTCATTGGTGTACTCCACATGGGCGCAGCCGGTTCCGGATGGGCGCTCATGGGCTCAAACCTGGCGTGCATTATCTACTACATGCTGTTTCTGACCGCTAAAAGCAAGAACTTCTCGGTATCCCCCCGCGATTTCAAGCTCTCCGCCGACGTGCTCAAACCCGTACTGGCGGTGGGCTCCTCACAGCTGGTCTCTAGCCTGTTTCTGGTGGCCTCGGCTCTGGTGCTGAATAACCTGGCGGTCAAGTACGGGGATGCGGCAGTCGCCTCATTCGGTGTCTCAATCCGGCTGATTATGGTGCCAGAGACCCTGTGCATGGGTATCTGCATGGGCGGTATCCCGCTGTTCGCCTACGCCTATGGGGCACGGAACCGGGAGCGTCTGAGGGCCTCACTGAGAACGGCGGTGGCGCTGTCGGTGGGCACCTCGGCGGTGTTCTCCGTCCCGGTGTGGTTTTTCCGGGACTGGGCGTTGTACCTGACGGGCGGACCCACCCTGGTTGAGGCGGGCGATAAGGTGCTCACGGCCCTGCTGTGCTCGACCGTGTTCCACGCACTGGTGGTGCTGTGGATCTCCTGGTTCCAGGCGTGCGGCAAAGGAACAGCTGCGGTGGTGATGACCGCGAGCGTGGGTGTTTTCTTCTTCATCACGGTGCTGGCGGGGGAGGCACTGTTCGGGTTTGACGGGCTCACCTGGGCGTTCCCGGTAACCCAGATGGCCTCGTGCGCGCTTGGCGTGGTGCTGTTCGCGGTAACGGGCCGCACCCGCGTGCCCGCAACAGCCCCCGATGCGGGCGCTTCCGCATCGGCAGAACCGGGAGGGCAGGCCGCTGGGAGTGTTGGCGCCGGAATATAACGGCTCACGCCTGCGCGTACACTAGAGGTATGCGTGAACTTCAGGAAAAAATCGTGGCCCAGATGGGCGTTCGCCCCAATATGACCGAAGAGCAAGCGCGTGAGGAAGTACAGCGGCGCGTACAGTTCCTCTGCGACTATGCGAAAGCGACCGGCACCCGCGGATTCGTACTCGGCATTAGCGGCGGCATCGATTCCACACTGGCGGGCAGGCTCTGTCAACTCGCCAGCGAAAAACTCAACGCCGAAGGATACCGGGCGCAGTTCATGGCGGTGCGCCTGCCCTATAAAACGCAGGTCGACGAAGAAGACGCACAAAAAGCCCTCGAATTCATCGCACCCGACAAGGCGGTCACCTTCAATATTGCGGATGCGGTCGATGGGTTCGACGCCGCCTACACGGCTGCTGTGGGCACGCCCATCAGCGACTTCAATAAGGGAAATATTAAGGCGCGTGCCCGCATGATCGCCCAGTATGCGCTCGCTGGCGACCCGTCCCTGCTGGTCGTCGGCACCGACCACGCGGCGGAATCCGTGACCGGTTTCTTCACGAAGTTCGGCGATGGTGGGGCGGATATATTGCCGCTATCCGGGCTGAATAAGCGGCAGAATCAGCTGCTTCTGAGGGTTCTGGGCGCATCCGAACGGCTGTGGGCTAAGCCGCCGACAGCCGACCTGCTTGACGGTGTCCCCGGGCGCACCGACGAGGACGAGCTCGGCATCACCTACCCGCAGATCGACGACTACCTGGAGGGTAAAGAGATTGACCCCGTCGTCGCCGAAAAGCTAGAGACTATCTACCTGCGCAGTCGGCATAAACGCACGGTTCCGGTGGGCATCGCCGATACGTGGTGGCATGTGAACTGACTCTGTCCGTGCGCCCCCTTTTAGCTTTATCCTTGAGACAGGGACGCAATCTCAGAGGAAGGACACAATGACCGAACCCACTTCTAACCCCAACGACCCCCGCATTAACCTCGACAAAACGGAGCAGCCGTCTCACCCGAGCGAGCCTCAGCCGGACCCCTACCCGCAGAGCTACCAGGGTCCCGCCGTTGGGCAGCCGCCCGCACCGGTGCCCTATGCGGCACCCTACCCGGGCCAGTATCCTTACCCTGCTGAGTACCGGGCGGCTGACGCCCACACCATAGCGATGCTCGCCCACCTCTCGCTGCTGCTGTGGGGGTACACGCCGCTCATCCTATGGGCTGTGTACAAAGATAAGCCCGGGTACGGGTTTACTAAGCGAGCCTGCGCCCGCGCGTTTAACTTTACGATGACCGTAATGATTGTTGAGCTCTCGGTTATTGCGCTTAGCCTGCTAGCTTTTCTGGCCCTAATGGGTTTAACCGCCGGTAGCCAAGACGCGGCGGGGGTAGCCGCAGCAGTATTCATGATCGGTCTTATAGTGGTGCCGGGGATCACAGTTGGTGTGTACATTCTGGCTATTATCTTCCCCATTATTGGGGCGGTACGCGCCAACGGTGGGGATGAGTACAAATACCCCTTCCCGCACATAGAAATACTGAATGAAAATGGATAGGTGAACTGTCTTTCATAATACTCAAAAACGCCCCCACCTAACTTTATGTTAGTGATGGGTGACACATATACAGTGTTGGGTGGCATATCTGCAAGACTATTCATCAAAATCTTGGTAGCCTTGCGGATATGGTACGTACCGCACCGTACCATTCACCGACCAACCAACCGAAAGTACATCATGAGTCAGCAGAACTTTGACCCCAACCAGTCGAACTACAGCTACAACCCAAATATGCAGCAGGGTATGGGGCAGCAGCCCTACGAGCAGGAAGCCCCGGACGCGCGTTCCAAGGCAATGCTCTCTTACCTTTCCCCGATCCTTCTCTTCCTGTTCGGGCCGCTGATTTTCTGGGCTGTCTATAAAGATAAGCCCGGGTACGGGTTCACTAAGCGCGCCGCCACTCGTGGTTTTAATATGATGTTTACCTGGTGCATCGTGGCCACTGTCCTAATCGTCCTTGCCCTCATTCTTTTCAGCATTGGCGCAGCTGGGGCCGCCGCATCCCACGGTGGCGGAGGTGTCGGTGTGGCAGGCATTATGGCGCTGCTCTCAATGCTAGTGATAACAGCCGTATGTATTGGTGGCCTTATTATGCTTATTTTCAACATTATGGGGGCGGTTAAATCCAATAATGGTGAAGACTACGACTACCCGGTTCCTTACTTTAAGCTCATTAAAGAGTAACGTACCAGTGTTGGGGTATCCGTGAGTAAAATAGCGGCACTCTGAACGCGGTATTCACGGGGCGGTTCGCATCCGACTGCGGCGTATACATGCTCTGCATACGCCATGTCGATGCGAACCGCCCTCTTTTAACGCCGTAGTATTGTGCGGGATCCGCTGGCAGGCCACAACTTTATGTGCACACTGGCGAGAATTATCCCCGGTGAAGTACCTGCCGGGCGTACCGGTGAATCATCGTTGCCGCAGCCTCACGCCGCACCGTGGTGGCAGGTTTGAGCAGGGAAGTCTCCTCCGTAAATATCTTCTTCTCATACGCCCAGGTGATCTCCCGGTAGAAACGCGCACCGGTGGGCACATCCTCAAAGGGGCTTTTCTCCGGGGGCGTGTAGGCGGGGGAGCCTGCGGCACGGTAGAAGAACGCGGCCATGGCCTCACGGGTGGCGGCCTCATGCGGGCGGAACGTGCCATCCGCCCAGCCGGTAGTAATACCCGCCTGGTGCATCCACGCGATCTCCTTATAGAACGGGTGGTTTGTGGGAACATCCGTAAACGGCGACTGCTGCGGGGGCGTGTAGGCGGGAGAACCAGCCAGCCGGTAGAAGAACGCCGCGGCCGCCCCGCGCTCGGTATCTTCACCCGGGTGGAAAGTGCCGCCCGGGTACCCGCGTGTAATTCTGCGTTCGGCCAGCCAGTCAATGTCGGGGGTGGCTGTGTTCGCATCGTTCACGTCCGTAAACCGGGCCCGCACCGTGTTGTGGGTGTTCTCTCCAGAGACATTCAGCACCTGCGCCCGATCACCTGTGGCACCCAGGGCGCCGTTCAGGTTACCGGTGGAATTATGCAGGTGTAGCAGAAGCAGCTTACCTTCTGCCCCTTCGGTGCGGTGCACCGTCAAAGAGGCGTTGGGCGCATCAACGAACAGCCCCGGCACGCCTGAGGCGGTACCGGTGAACCAGAAGGTGGGTGTGAACGGGTTGAACTTTACCGCTTCGGTCGCGTCAACAATGGGTGTGGTGGCGTACGAGGAGGTGGTGGCCACCGTGTATGAGAGAGCCCCCGGGTTTTGGGTGCTCAGCCCCAGCTGCCGCAGCGGCACCCCCATAATGAGGGTGTTGCTATCCATGGTGTTCGTGTCGGTGCTGCCCCAGGTGTTATTGAGCGGGTAGAGCGCCCCGTCCACCGGAACCCACCGGCCGTTATCGGCCCGGGAGAGCTGCACCAGCGGGTAGTCCACCCCGGCGGCGCGCATCGTGTGCAGGCGGTAGTCGTTGGTGCCGTCCCCGTCGGTGTCAATAAACACGTAGTAGGTGCTGCGCGGGGTCACCTCGGACCAGTTGCCCCAGGTTGAAATACCAAAATAAAGCGAACCATCGTTCGGATTTTTGCCTGCGGCGGCCAGTGCGGCAGCATCCGATGCGGCACCCGCGTACTGAATATCCGCCCGCTGGTCGCTGCTGACCGACAGGTCCTCGGTGGGAATATGCCCGCTCGTGACCCCCAGCTCAAAAGCCCCCAGCAGCGACCGGTACCCGCCCTGATCCACACCCGTACCGGACAGCGGCAGCTGCGCCTGCTGCTGGCCTCGCTCAAACTGCACCTCCGCAGCGGCCACCCGCATCTGTGACACCAGCTTCGGGGCGGCGTGCACCGGCACCCGCAACGTGGTGTCGCCCTCGGTGAGCACCACCTGCCCGGATGCGCTCGCTACATACTGGCGCGCCCCAAAAGCAACCACCTGCCCGTCTTCACCGGTGGAACGCTGGGTGGTGTTTGCGGTCGCCTCAGCGGTTTTCGCCAGGGCGGCGGGGTCCACGGTGAGGGTGACGGTGAACGTTGTCCTCCCGCCCGGGGGTACCGTCACGCTCTCAGGCAGGGAGTAAGCAACCCCCGGGATTTCGGCGCTGGCAGTGTACGAAAGCAGGTAGGTGTGCGCGATAGTGTCAGTATTTTCCACCACCATTTCACGGCGGAGAGTAGACACCGGCGCATCTGGGGCGTATTCGAGTACCCCGAACGTGTCTGAAACCTGCTCCGGGCGGGCGGCGTTATAGACGAGCACATGGTTATTCACGGCCTTGGCGGAGTCGATGCGGCCAGAACCCACCCGATCCGGCGGGTAGGGGCGGTTGTGGGCATCATGCACAGGGTGCGCGGCGGTGTTCATCAGGGTGGCTTTAAGCTGCTGCGGGGTGTAGCTGTGGTGCTCTTCCACAAGCTGCGCGGCCACCCCGCAGACGTAGGCGGCAGACATGGAGGTGCCCGTGAGCGTACTGGCCCCTGCGCCTGAGCCCGCCCGGGCTGAAGCGATACCGGTGCCCGGGGCAGATACATCGGGTTTAATGCTGCCCCACGAGCCGTGAGCGCCCCGCGCCGATGCCGGGTTAGGCTGATCCGCCGCCCCGGTTTCGATGCGCGCCCCGGTGCGGAGAGCATCGTCTAGTCGCAGGGTGAGGGTGCCTGAGGCCAGCGCCGGGCGGATCTTCTCGGCCTGCTCTGAGGGCAGCAGCACCCCGGGCAGGGCCGCAGTGCCAGCGATATCGGTCAGCGGCTGCCTGGTGCCAAGAACCACCCCAGCACCACCAGCCCGCTCTACATTGGCGAACCGTACCGCCGAACCGCAGGGCACGACACCGCTTGTATTGTCCCAGTCAAGGTACACCCATTTCCCTTTGAGCCTAGCGGCTTCTTCAGTGGTGAACGGGGCACACCCGTACGGGTTCGAGGCGGGGGCTTTCACCACCTGGCCGGTGAGCTCACCCTCCCTGTGCCGTGCATAATCATACTTTGTGGTGTACCGGCCGTATATTTCGCTCGTGCCAGCGGGGGAGAGCACTTTTACCCGGTCGGCAGACTGCGTGGCGCCCATAGAATTCGCCACAGTGAGCGCGTATGCGCTGGTTGCCGGGCCGCCGGATACGGAGTAGGTGTCGCCAGCGCCGTTCTGGGAGGCGGCATTCCCCGCGGCGGTCACCGTAAGAACACCCTGCCGGTACAACTCACCTATTGCATAGTTAGTCGATTCATCGAATACACCGTAGTCGGTTCCGGCCGAAAGGTTCACAATATCCGCCCGGTCGCTGAAATCCCCATCGTCGTTCGGGTCAAGCACCCGATCGAGAGCCTTCAGTGTGAGCGCCGATGTTCCCGCACACCCAAAAATACGGAAGGCCACCAGGCGCGCCTCCGGGGCGGCCCCGGGGGCGATGCGCATCCTGTTCAGCGCATCGGCGCTGAGCGCGGAGTAATCCCCGTGAAAAGCAGTATTATCCGCCCCCACACCGTACCCGGCGATAGTGCCCGCCACGTGGGTGCCGTGCCCGCTGCAGTCAAGAGGATTCGCATCCGGGATGGGCAGGGCATGCTCCTTAGTGCTGGCATTGTAGCCATCCCCGGCCATATCGTACCCGCCCACAAGCTTCTGCGGGTCGTACAGCCCATCCGGCAGGGTGGCCGAGTCCTTCGCCCGCCGGTAGGCCTCATCGGTGCCGGGCCCGCCCAAATCGGCGTGGGTGTAGTCGATCCCGGTATCAATGACGGCCACCGTAACGTTACGGCCTGTGTACCCGTACCCGCCGGTGTTGTTCTTCTGCGCCCAGGTGGTGAGCGTATCCGTGTGCACGGCGGTACCCGCGTTCTGCGGCCGCACGTTCGTAATAACGCTAATGCGCGCCACATCCTGCCGGGCCGCGAGCTTACGGATCTGTTCAATATCGCCGTAGAGCCCGACCCCGCGCACCGTGTTCACGGTGGTGTACAGTATTTTTGAGCTGGTGGCCTCAGCAGCCGTGCGTGCCCGCTCGTTTACCCAGGCGTGGATGGAACGCACTTCATCCCGTTTGGCCGCGTTCTGCTCCCGGGTGGCGCGGCCGGCTGCGGGGCGGGTGAGCTCATAGGCGCCGGTGCCTTTGAACTGCACAAAAACCGCTGTTTCACCCGATGCGCTGGCGGCTGAGGGGCTAATAATATTCTGATCTCTGCTGGTTTCCGCGCCCTGCTGGACACTGCTATCCGGTGTATCTGCGGCGAAAACCGGGAAGGCGGCGGTGGTTACTAACGATAAACTCAACGCTGTGGCAAGAGTGCATCTTGCCTGCCCCATGAACTTTCTCGCCATAGACAGCTCCTTGATATGTGGTTGGTGCGCAGAGTGAACGAGATAAGAGTACCGAAAACTTTCGATACGTATCGGGCGGCTGTGCAGGGGCACTTACGGTTTAACCACAAAAAACAACAGTAGACTAATAATTATTAGTGCTTCTCCTTGTTTTTACTGGCACTAGGACTAGAAAATATTCGGAATACTTGTGCAATATCACGGTCTATGAGGCTTATTTTGAGGTGCGCCTCGCCTGCAGTTTTCTATAACTATGCGGCTCATCCTTAGCGCCCCACCCGCAGCCACCACACCCCCGCACAGAAAAACCCGGCCGCCAGTACCCCCTCAGGGGCCACTGACGGCCGGGAAAACAGCCAAAGCGCCAGGCGTCCAGCCAATAGTAGGGCGCCCAATAGCGTAAGACTACGGCACAGACACCCGGCAGCTGGGGCGCTACCGCTTACTCAGCACCTTCTCGTGATACCGGTACAGGAACGCGGCCATCGCATCGCGGTGAATCGGCTCACCGGGACGGTAGGTGCCGTCGTCCCAGCCCTTCGTAATGCCCTGCTCTGCCAGCCATGCGATCTCCTTGTAGAACTGGCTGTCGGCAGGAACATCCGCAAAAGGCGCCCGGGTGGGTGCCGCAAACTGCGGGGAACCCGCATTCCGGTAGAAGAACGCCGCCATCGCATCACGATTCACCGAGGCGGAGGGGCGGAACGTGCCGTCGCCGTAGCCGGTGGTGATGCCGCGGGCAGCCATCCACTCAATCTCCTTATAGAACGGGTGATTCGTGGGCACATCACTAAACGTCGGCTTCGTCGGAGGCGTAAACTGCGGCGAACCATTCAAACGATAGAAGAACGCCGCCATCGCCCCGCGCTCCACATTCTCGCCCGGGCGGAACGTCCCATCCGGGTAGCCGGTGGTGATGCGCCGCTGCGCCAACCAGTTAATCTCCGTATAGAACTGGTTATCGGCCGGAACATCCTTAAACCGGGCGTCACGGCTATTAGCAGATGCGGCACTCACCTCAACCACCTGGGCACGCTCGCCATGCCCGGCACCAATGCCACTCAGATCACCGGTGCCGTTATGCATATGCAGGAACAGGGCCTTAGCCTCAAAAGCCCCCGCCTGCCGGTGCGCCGTCAACTCAGCACCAGCACGGTCAGCGAAGAACCCCGGCACACCCGCCGACTCGCCCTCAAACCACACCTTCGGGGCGAACGGGTTGAACGTGGCCTTCTCCGTGCGGTCCACATCATCAGAGCCCTCATTCAACCAGGTGTTCGTTAACACGGTGTAGCTAATGTCCTTCGCGTTCGCCGAGGTCAGGCCCAGATCCTTCAATGGGGCACCCAGCACCATCACATTGGAATCCATCATGTTCGTATCGGTATCGCCCCAGGCACTATTGAGCGGGTACTGGTTAATGAAATCCCACTTGTCCCCGGTTGCCTTCCACACCTTCACCAGCGGGAAATCAAGGCCCTTCTCGCGCGCCACCTCAAGCACATAGTCCTGCTGGCCGTCCCCGTTCGTATCAACCGAAACCTCCACGCTGCGCCCAGAATGCAGCACGTCCCAGTTCGACCATGTTGAAATCCCAAAATACAGGTTCCCCTCATCCGGGTTCTTCCCGGCAGCAGCCAGCGCCGGGGCATCCGAGGCGGCACCCACATACTGCACATCAACCACCTGATCCGACGCCACCGTGAGGTTCTGCGTCGGAATACGGCCGCTGGCGGCGCCCAGCTCAAACACGCCCAGCATCGACCGGTACCCGCCCTGATCCAAGGCGGTGCCCGTAAGCTTCACCTTCTGCTCAGCACCGGTGCCGAACTCAATCTTTGAGGTGTCCGCGCGCATCGCCGAAACCGGTTTAGGGGCCACATGCACCGGCACGCGCATCGCCTCGGCGCCGTCCTCCTTAAACACCACCCGGCCGGATGCGCTCGCAACATACTGGCGGTCCCCCTCGGCGGTGGTTTCGACCTTATCGCCCACGACGTTGCGTGAGCTCTGGCGCTTTTCCAGCGCGGGGTCCCTGGTTTTCTCTAGTTTCGCCGGGTCGATGGTGACGGTCACCGTCACGTTCTTCTTCTCGCCCGCCCCCACGCTCACCGTGGACGGCAGGGAGAAACTCACCCCCGGGATGTCGGTGCTTGCCACATACTCCGGGGTGTAGGTGTGTGCCCGCGAGTCCGTATTGTCGAGGGTGATGTCGCGGGTTACGGTCTGCACCCCCGAGTCCGGGGTGTACTCCAGCACGCCGAACGCTGTTGATACGCGCTCGGGCTGTTTCGTATCGTACGCCAGCACCTTAGCCTCAACAGCGGCCTTGGCGTTAATCATGCCGGACCCTACCCGGTCCACAGCGTACGTGTGCCCCTGGGAGTCTTTCAGGTCGGTGTTCGCCCCGTTCATGAGGGCGGCCTTGAGCATGGTGGGGGAGTAATCCTGATGCGCCTGCAGCACCAGCGCCGCCACCCCGGATGCGTGCGGGGCCGCCATGGAGGTGCCCGTGAACGCAACCCCCTTGGTGCCGCCGCCCACGGCAGCTGAGACGATCTCGGCGCCGGGGGCCGCCACATCCGGTTTAATGTACCCGTCCGAGCCGTGCTGACCGCGCGCCGATGAGGACACCAGATCCAGCGCCTTACTGTGTGAGGTGCGGCCCTGAGCCTTGTAGTCGTTGTTCAGCTCAACCCGCAGGGTGCCGTCGTTGATTGCCGTGGCCAGCTTGTCGGTGGCGCTTTGAGAGAGCATAAAACCGGGGATCGTGGCGTTACCCGCGATACCGACCTCGTGCCGCTCCTGCACCGACCCCAGGACGACGCCTTGACCGCCAGCGGCCTCCACATGGTTGAACCGCACCGCTGAGCCGCACGGGAATTTTCCGGTGGCCGGGTCTTCCCAGTCGATGTACACCCACTTGCCCTTAAGCTGCGCCGCGTCCTGCTCGGAGAACGCTTCGCAGCCGTACCGGTTGGATGCTGGGGCTTTCACCACCTCACCGGTGAGCTTGTCGGCGCTTGCAGCGGCGTAGCCGAAACTGGAGGTGTACACACCGTTCACGAACCCGGCCTGCTGTTCAGGGGCGAGTACTTTCATCTGATCCGTCGGCTGGGTGGTGCCGTAGGCGTTCGCTACTGACAGTCCTGCGGCGGCGTTGGCGGGGCTGCCCGAGTTGGAGTAGGTGTCGCCCACCCCGTTGTAGTTATTGGCGTTACCGGCTGCGGCGACCGTGAATACGCCCTGCCGCGCCATCGTGTTCACAATATACGATTCGGGGTCGTCTACGGGCGCGAATTCGCCGCCCAGCGACAGGTTCACAATATTTGCCCGGTCCGAGAAGTCGCCGTCGCCGTTGGGGTCCAGTACCGTGTCGAGGGCTTTAATGACCATGTGGGTGGTGCCGTGGCAGCCAAACACGCGAACCGGCAGAATCTTAGCCTCCGGGGCGGTGCCGGGCCCGATTTTCATCTGGCTCAGCTGTTCTGCGGTGAGTTTGGAGTAGTCGCCACGGAAGGTGGTGCCGTCCTGGTTCACGCCATACCCGGCGGCGGTGCCCGCAACGTGCGTGCCGTGGCCGCCGGAGCCGAACCCATCGGGACGGCAGTCCAGCGGGTTGCTGTCGGGGTGCGGGGTGTTCTGCTCGGCGTTCGTTGAGGAGGCATTGTAGCTGTCTCCCACCAAGTCCACGCCCGCAGCGATCTTGGTGCGGTCAATCAGCCCTGAATCTGCGGAGGGCAGCTCGGGCATGTCTTTCGCTTTCTGGTATGCTTCGGCCGTGCCGGGGCCGCCGAAGTCGGCATGCGTGTAGTCCACACCCGAATCAACCACGGCAATGGTCACGTCTTTGCCCGTGTACCCGGTGTTTTCGCGGGTCCAGGTGTCGATGGTTTTGGTGTCTACCACGCTGGAGGCGTTCTGCCGTTCCTTGGCAATAATGGGGGTGATGCGCTCCACATCGCCGCGGCGCGCAAGTTCACGGATCTGCGCAGCATCCCCCTGAAGTACCACACCACGGGCGGTGTTGTGCACGGTGTACAGCGCCTGGGAGTTGGACTGGCGGGCTGCCGCCTGCGCCTGTGATTGCACCTGGGTTTTAATGGCTTGGACTTCGGCCTGCTTATTGGTGGGTGCTTGTTTGTTGGCTAGTACTGCGGGGGATTGGGTTTGTTCGTATGCGCCTTTGCCTTTGAATTGTACGAAGACGGCGATATTGCCTTCGGCTTTTTTCATGCCGGGGCTGAGTACGTCCTTGGTGGTGTCCCCTGAGGTGACAACACCGGTTTCGTGGGCAGGGGGCTGCACGGCTGAGGCCGGTGCTGCGGCGCTGAGGGTGAGGGCTAAGCCCATTGTTGCGGCCAGGCAGCTTTTGACGAAAAGCCGTGGGGCGGATAGTGGTCTCATGATGGTTTCCTGACTATAGGTAACGTGATATGTGTGAGCTATAGCATATCAGTGTGATGTACTTTAGCATGAGATTTAATAATTCCTGGGTGTTCTATTTATCTGTTTTTAAAGCATTGCCCGGGCAATAAAAATCCCAATATTTTTGGTACGCAACGTAAATATGCGGTGTGTAATACCCATCCTCCTCACAAATATGGTGTTTTAGGTCTGAATAAACCCCGCCGCCCTATGGCGCGTAGCTTTCGGGCGGCACCGCATATGGCGCGGGGCGCCAGCTTCACCCGCACAGGAGAAGCCAGCGCCCCAAACGCAGCAGCGGCCAAGATCCGCTCGTACCTACTTCAGCACTTTATCGCTGTAGCGGTACAGGAACGCGGCCATCGCATCGCGGTGAATCGGCTCACCGGGGCGGTAGGTGCCGTCGTCCCAGCCCTTCGTGATGCCCTGCTCGGCCAGCCACGCGATTTCCTTGTAGAACTGGCTGTTGGCGGGTACGTCCTTGAAGGGGGAGGCTGCCGGGGCTGCGAACTGCGGCGAGTTGGCGTACCGGTAGAAGAACGCGGCCATGGCGTCACGGTTCACCGAGGCGGAGGGGCGGAACGTGCCGTCCCCGTAGCCGGTGGTGATGCCGCGGGCGGCCATCCACTCAATCTCTTTGTAGAACGGGTGAGACTTCGGAACGTCACTGAACGTGGGGTTATCCGGTGCGGTGAACTGCGGCGTGCCTGCTAGGCGGTAGAAGTACGCGGCCATTGCCCCGCGCTCCACGTTCTCGCCTGGGCGGAATGTCCCATCCGGGTAGCCGGTGGTGATGCGCCGCTGCGCCAACCAGTTGATTTCTGCGTAGAACTGGTTCTCGGCCGGAACATCCGTGAACCGTGACGGCGCCGGGTCGAGCTGCTGCTGCTCGGTGACTTCCAGCACTTGGGCACGGTTGCCTGCGGCACCGTTAAGCCCGCTCAAATCACCGGTGGTGTTGTGCATGTGCAGGAACAGGGCCTTCACATCAGTCGCACCTTCGGCGCGGTGTGCCACCAGCTCGGAGGAAGGCGCATCAGCGAAGAAACCCGGAACCGGCGCGGCGGTCCCAGAGAACCACAGCTTCGGGTCGAACGGACGGTAGTTAATCCAGCCGGTCTCGCTCACGTTCGTCCAGGCGTACTGGGTGGTGGCCGAGACACTGTACTTAATGTCTTTCGTCTTCTCGGCGCTGAGACCCAGGTCCTTCAGCGGCACCGCCATCATGAGGGCGTTGGAGTCCATCATGTTCGTGTCGGTGTCGCCCCAGGCGTTATTGAGCGGGTAGTAGGCGATCTGCTCCAGGTTGCCGTTCTTGTACCCGTACAGGCGCACAATCGGGAAGTCGATGCCCTTCGCGCGGTCGGTGACCAGCATATAGTCGGTACGGTTGTTCCCGTCGGTGTCAATATTCACGGTGAACGTGTTCTCTGTTGAGACCACGTCCCAGTTAGCCCACGTCGAGATACCGAACGCAAGCAGCCCGTCATTGGGGTTACCGCCGGATGCTTTCAGCGCGGGTGCGGTCGATGCGGCACCCACATGCTGCATATTCGCTTTCGCGTTGCTGCTCACATCCAGCTTCACCGGGGAGGTGCGCTCAATTGATGCGCCGTGCTCGAACGCCCCCAGCAGCGACTTGTAGCCGCGCTGATTCAGCTCAGTACCGGTGAGTTTCAGGTTTGCCTGGTGCTCCCCGGCGGGGATTTCAACAGAGCTCCCCTCTACCTTCATCGCTGATGCGGGCTTAGGTGCCGCGTGGATGGGCGCACGCAGGGTGGCTGCGCCCTCAGTGAGCAGAATACGCCCCGACTCTGAGGCAATGAACTGGCGGTACTGTTCGGGTACCAGCTCTGTGCCGTCACCGTACGGGTCCACGGAGTTATGGGTTTTCTCCATGGCCGGGTCCATGGTCTTCTCCATGGCAGCCGGGTCAATGGTGATAGTGACCGTGAAGTTCTTCTTCTCTCCGGGGTTTACCGTAATATTCGACGGCAGAGAGAACTCTACCCCCGGCATGTCGGTGCTGCCCGCGTACGAAATGTTGTACGTGTGGGTGTGCGAGTCGAAGTTTTCCACTGTCATCTCGCGGGTTAGGGTCTGCTTGCCCTCGTTCACCGCGTATTCGAGTACCCCGAAGGTCTGGGACACCTGCGCGGGCCGGTCGGCGTTATACAGCAGCACTTTCGTCTCTGCCGCAGCCTTAGCATCAATACGCCCTGACCCCACGCGGTCCACCGCGTACACGTTCCCGTCGGCGGTGCGCACATCATGGTTGGCGCTGTTCATAATCGCGGCTTTGAGCTGGGTGGGGCCGTAGGACTGGTTAGCTTGCAGCACCTGGGCGGCCACACCAGCAGCAAACGGGGCCGACATGGAGGTGCCCGTATACGAGATGCCGTCCGTCCCGGTGCCTACCCGCGCCGAAGAGATATTGTTGCCCGGCGCCGCCACGTCGGGTTTCGTGTACCCGTAAGTGCCGTGGTAGCCGCGGGCGCTGGAGGCGGTCAGCTGATCTTTCTTATTGCTGGGCACACGCAGGGATTCTTTCAAATCCGCGCCCAAGCGTACCTTCAGCTCACCGGTGGCGGCGGCTTCACGCACTTTAGCGGAGGCGCTTTTTGCCACACGGAACCCGGGGATGCTCTCATTACCGCCGATCGGCAGGGCAGGTTTTTCTTCCTCTGAGGAAAGGACTACGCCTTTACCGCCAGCCTTTTCGACGTTATCGAACCGCACCTTAGAACCGCAGGGGAGTGAACCGTCTGCGTTGGCCCACTCGATAAACACCCACTTGTCTTTAATCTTCGCGGCGTCTTCGGCGCTGAACGCCTCACACCCGAATTTATTCGACTCGGAAGGGGTCACGACTGTCCCGGTCAGTGCCTCAGGTTTTGCCCCCGTGTAGGTGTACGAGACGGTGTAGTCGCCGGGGACTTTACCGGCCACGTTTGCCGGTGCCTGAATCTCCATGGAGTCCACCGCGTAGGAGGAGCCGATGGAGTTCGCCACTGTCAGCGCAGAAACCGCGTTTGCGGGCTGGCCCGAATCGGAGTATGTGTCGCCGCGGCCGTAGTAGTCGGTTGCGTTACCGGCTGAAACAACTGCGAGCACGCCCTGACGGTTGAGGGATTCAACGGCGTATGCGTCGGCATCATCCGGTGGGGAGAACTCGCCGCCGATGGAGAGGTTCACAATATTCGCCCGGTCCGAGAAATCCCCGTCACCGTTCGGGTCGAGGGTGCGGTCAAGCGCCTGAACGACCACACCGGTGGTGCCGGTGCACCCGAACACGCGGAAACTATACAGCTGCGCTTCCGGTGCCGCGCCGGGTCCGATTTTCATCTGGTTCAGCTGCTCTGCGGTGAGTTTGGAATAGTCGCCGCGGAAGGTGGTGCCGTCCTGGTTTACGCCGTACCCGGCGGCGGTGCCCGCAACGTGCGTGCCGTGGCCGCCAGCGGAGCAGTCGATGGGGTTGTTATCCGGGGCGGTCTGGTTCGTACCGTCGTACGAGTCACCCACCAGGTCGTAGCCGCCTATGTACTTCTTGGCATCGTACAGCCCCGAGTCTGCGGCAGGCATCTCGGTGAGTTTAGTGGCTTTGTTGAATGCTTCGACCGTGCCGGGCCCGCCAAAATCGGCGTGCGTGTAGTCAATACCGGAGTCTACGACCGCGATTTTCACGTCTTTACCGGTGTACCCGCTGTTTTCACGTGCCCAGTTTTCCGCCGCACCGGTATCAACTACGGAACCGGCGTTCTGCTTCTTTTTCGGCACGATCGGGGTGATGCGCTCCACCTCGGGGTTATTGGCGAGGGCGCGGATCTGCGCCGCATCACCCTGCAAAGCCACCCCGCGCATTAGATTGTGCGTGGTGTACAGCGTTTTCGCGCCGGTGCTCTGGGCTGCCGCCTGCGCCTGTGACTGCACCTGGGTTTTGATGGCTTGGACTTCGGCCTGCTTATTGACGGGTGCTTGTTTGTTGGCTAGTACTGCGGGGGATTGGGTTTGTTCGTATGCGCCTTTGCCTTTGAATTGTACGAAGACGGGGATATTGCCTTCGGCCTTCTTCATGGAATCCGAGAGTACGGCGTGCTCACGGGAATTCCGGGCGATGTCCTGGGCGACTGGCGTGTCGGGATCACCAGCGGGTGCCGCCGTCGCGGGCAGTCCCGCTGTGATGGCCATAGTTACACCCAGGGTTGCCGATAGGCAGGCTCTTGAGAGGCCCCGTATCGGAGTGTTTTTTGGCATGATGCTCCTCGAATGTATGAGTGATAATGCGGTGCGACGGCATCGCCGCACCTCGAAGAAGCTGAGAGATGAAAACCACAATACACCAGTGTGGGAGAAAAAGTTGCACGGAATACATTGAGGTTTATTTCATTCAATGAATGAAGGTGAATTATCTCTCAATGTTTTATTCGCTTTACCGGGAGCAGAGGATATTTGTTTGAGAATGAGGATTAAAAACCCTGCGTGGGCAAATATTCGCTACTCGCGCCCTTTCAGGTGCATCCCTTAAAATGGTGCTTACCTCACAAAAAACTGTGCGGCTTCGAGAACCGCATACCTAAGGAGCATCATGAGTCAAAATCCTTACGAAAATGGCCCCTACGACAAGAACCCTGGGAATGGGCAGAACCAGCAGCCACAGGGATACCAGCCGCAAAATCAGAATCCTTATGAGCAGCAGGGGGCACAATACCAATACCAGCAGAACCAAAACCAGTACAACCAGCAGGGCGCACAGTATCAGCAGAATCCGTACGGGCAACCGCAGCCTGCGGCGGTGAGCGCAGACGATAAGAACATGGCGTTTCTGATGAACCTTATTTCTGCGGGCGCCACGTTCCTTTCGGCAACCACTATTGGTTTCCTGGCGCCGCTGATTTTCTGGTTTATCTATAAAGACAAGCCGGGCTACGGGTTCACGAAGGAAGCGTCCCGTCGTGCCTTTAACTTTAACTTCACCCTGTGGGCTATCAGTACGGCGTCGTGGATTCTGGCACTTATTACCCTTGGTATTTTGTTCTTTATCCCGCTGATCGTGATGCCTCTGGTGGCTATTGTGCTGATTGTCTTCCACATTATTGCCGCTGTCTCGGCGAATAATGGCGAAGAGTACGAGTACCCGCTGACTTTCATTAAGATCCTTTAATTCCTCTGGATCTGGTATCAGCCGATTATTACGGGTGCGCACTCCCTGCAATGTCTTGGGTGCGCACCCGTTATTGTGTCCGCAGCAGATGCACGTGCCCGCCGCGAAATTTGGCGACTGCTGCTAGTGCCGGCGCGGGCGGTGGGCGGTATGATTAATAATTGTGTGCCCGCCTCGGCTGGGTGCGGGTTGTATGGCGCGTAACCGGCGCGGAATGTGAAGCTTAACAAGGAGCGCAAGAAATGTCAGCTGTCGTCATCGTGGGTGCCCAGTGGGGCGATGAGGGGAAGGGTAAGGCAACCGATTTGCTCGGCCCCCGCGTGGATTACGTGGTCAAGCCTAATGGCGGCAATAATGCTGGCCACACGGTGGTGGTGAATGGGCAGAAGTTTGAGCTGAAGCTGCTGCCCGCTGGCATTTTGAGTGAGAACGCGACCCCCGTGATTGGTAACGGCGTGGTGGTGAACCCGGAGGCGCTTTTCGCCGAGATTGAGGGGTTGCAGGCGCGTGGTGCCGATACTTCTAAGCTTAAAATCTCTGCGAACGCCCACCTGGTGGCCCCGTACCACCAGACGATGGATAAGGTCACGGAGCGTTTCTTGGGTAAGCGCGCGATTGGTACGACCGGCCGCGGTATTGGGCCTACCTATATGGATAAGGTAGGCCGTTTGGGTGTTCGTGTGCAGGATATTTTGGATGAGTCGATTCTGCGGCAGAAGGTTGAGGGCGCACTGCGGCAGAAGAATGAGCTGCTGGTGAAGGTGTATAACCGCCGCCATGTTGAGGTGGACGAGATTGTGGATTATTTCCTCTCGTTCGCTGAGCGGCTTAAGCCCATGATTGTTGATACCACTCAGCTGCTCAATAATGCCTTGGATGAGGGCAAAACCCTGCTTATGGAGGGTGGCCAGGCGACCTTCCTTGACGTCGATCACGGCACCTACCCGTTTGTTACCTCTTCGAACCCGACTGCTGGGGGCGCCTGTGTGGGATCGGGTGTTGGCCCCACCCGCATTTCCCGTGTGATCGGTATTCAGAAGGCGTACACCACCCGCGTGGGTGCTGGCCCGTTCCCCACTGAGCTGTTCGATAAGATGGGCGAGTTTTTGCGCACGACCGGCGGCGAGTTTGGCGTGAACACGGGCCGTCCGCGCCGCTGCGGCTGGTACGATGCGGTGCTTGCGCGTCAGGCGGTGCGTATTAACGGGTTTACTGATTTGTTCATTACTAAGCTGGATGTGCTCACTGGGCTTGAGAAGATTCCGGTGTGTGTGGCGTATGAGGTGGACGGTGTTCGGTTTGATGAGGTGCCGATGACGCAGACCGATTTCCATCACGCCAAGCCGGTGTATGAGTATTTTGACGGCTGGAGCGAGAACATTTCGGATGCAAAGTCTTTGGCTGATCTGCCGGAGAACGCCCGCAAGTATGTGCATAAGCTTGAGGAGCTTTCTGGCTGTCGTATCTCGGCGATTGGTGTGGGTCCGGACCGTGACCAGACTATTGTGGTGCGTGATCTGATCGATTAGGTTTTTCTACGTGAAGAATACCGGCAGCGGCGGGGCTTAGCCACGGTGCGCTGTTGTGGGTGCCGCAGCTTTTAAAGCTGCGGCACCGTGTGTATCTGGCGATGTTTACAATGCTTTTACCGGCCAGAGGAGCCGCTGCTTGCCGTTGCCGCGGTTGCAGCGTGGGCACAAGGTTTGTGGCTGTGCCGCACGAGGCCTGAAATACCTGTGCTGTGTTTTTGACAGCATACCCCTTAAAATCGTGGGTGATGGTGATAAAATACACACAAAGTTAGCCATTCTCCATGCGTATCCCTGCTGGTGGGCATCTGGGGCGTAGTCGCCTCTAGCTACTGGGGGGTATGTCCTGGACTCCGCCAAAGGAGCGTGCCATGCTGCACCTTGAAGATTCTGTGAGCGAGACCTTACTGATTCCGCTGTATATGAAGCATCTTGCCTCGCAGATGCCTAACCCGGTGATTCACGATGAGGCGGCTACACGCCTGGTGCGGCAGCTTGATTACGATTTTTCGAAGTACGACCATATTATTCACACCGTTGTTGGTACCGCGATCCGTGCGGATTACTTCGACCGGCTAACCGCTGATTTCATTCAGCGCCACCCTACCCCTGTGGTAGTAAACGTGGGGTGTGGTTTGGATAGCCGCCGGGAGCGTATCGGCGCTGCTGCCGACGGTGTACCGTTTTACGATATTGATTTGCCTGAGGTTATTGCTCTGCGGCAGAAGCTGCTTCCTGCGCAGCGGGGTGAGACGCTGCTGGCCACTTCTGCTTTTGACGCCGGGTGGATGGATGAGCTGAACCGACTGCACCCGAACGCCCAGTTTTTGCTGGTGATTGAGGGAGTGCTCATGTACTTTGACCGGTACACTGTGCGCGCCCTGTTCTGCGATCTGGCGCGTCGTTTTCACTGTAGTGAGGTAGTTTTCGATGTGCAGAATTCGTGGATGGTGAAGAACTCCGACAGGCATGAGGCGATTAAGCATGTGCGTGCCCGTTTCGTTTTCGGCTGTGACGATGACCTGGAGTTTGAGCGGTGGGCGGATAATCTGCACCTGATGAGCGTCAAGCGCCTGACAGTTGATTTTCCGACGTGGAAAAGAAGCGGCTTCTTGTTATCCCTTATTGGGCGGCAGATCCCAGCCTTCCGGGACTCCACTCGTATGCTGCACTACCGGTTGGACTAACGGGTACTGGGCGCAGCGGTAATAGCTGCTGAAAGGATGACTGAGCTGTGTATGATCAGGAGCTAACCGGGTTTTTCAAGCGGCTCAATATTGAATATGCCCGGTTAGATGAGGAATCTTATAAGAGCTACTCATCTATGAAGGGTTTCCCTTTCAAGGGTTCTAGAATTGCGTGGAGCAAAATAAAGAACCACCGTTGCCGTCGTCTACATGAAACATTGGAGTTTGTAGAAGATATAGAGGTCATTCTTCAGCCCACCGATTTCTGCAGGTTTATAGTGGTGGGAAACGATTTTGAGGGCGGGTACCTGATTCAGTGCTCTATACAAAGTGTTCGTTCACTACTTGATTTTCTTGTGGAGTATCCGGGGGAAAATTATCTGATCGACGCTCAGGAAAAGTGGTGTATCTGTGTCTACGACTATCTGGACTTTGGTACGGTGGATTAGTCTTACTCTGAGCGGAGATAAACTGCTTCTAGAAAATCAAGATGGGTTAGGGTATAGGCTTGTGGCTTCCACGGAGAGAAATTTAACATATAGTCATAACCGATGAGGGTGCCGAGTAGGTTCATGTATCAAGGTTTTAAAGGGAACCACATGTTTTAATTCTTCATCCGCTTGTGGGAGACGCAAATATAAACACCGCCATAGATACATAATATTCCAATAAGAGAATATAAGGAGTAATAGTGCAAAAACTAGTTAATTATCATAGTGATTTGAGGCATGGTGCAGTTTTTAGGTTTCCCGGTTCATACCCGCACGAAAAATATGTTGATTTAATGCTGGTCGAATTCCCAAATAGCGACAGAAAATATGGTTTTGTGGTATCTACTGGGTATAAGGCCGGGCTAATTCTGGTGATGCTCCCGCAAGAAGCTGAATTGGAACATTCAGCAGGGGTAAGCAGGCAATGGGTGATAGATAATTGGAATAAATGGATCTATGAAACCTGTAGTGTTGATGATGTCTACGTAGATAAAAACTATCCAGTTCCAGCTAGACTTATCTAATACAGGCAGCTCATAAAAAATGATTTTGGATATAATGCTAGGCATTATGCGACTGAAGATTATCATGGTAAAAAGAAGTAAAAAGATATAATGAATTTGTTAAAGTACTATAAGTAAGTTAGCGATGGGTTATCGCTGGTAAGAATCTTGCGACAGAGCAATAAGACGCGGTATGAGGAATGAAGAAAATTAAGCTGATGCCTGACTACCATTGCTTTCCGTTATGGCGGATAGATGATGATATTTGCTGCAATATAGACCCGTATTCTCTGCCGGTATCCAATATGTTGGCTGAAGAATTAACAAATTGGGCAAATGAATATGATAAAACACTAAATATGAACGATCCTGTAAACTCTGGATTTGAAAATACAGAAAAAGAGCAGGCTTTTATAGATAAAGGAAATAACTTATTTAAGAGATTGAAACATGAGCTCAGGGGTCAATACACAGTGGTTTTAAAAATTATTGTATGAAATACACTGTTATAAAACTGAAAACGCGGCTTTTATCCCTGGGGGAATAAGATTTTCAGGTTCATGAATGGGGCATCAAAAAAATATCAGCCTTCTTGTTAAAGATGTATTTTTCTAATTCGGCCTTATCATGGTTAATGAAGAACTTATTTCTGTATTCAGATAAGGTACTGTGGTTTGCGGAGGAGTATGACAGTTCATCGCCGCCAGGGCCCTCCCAGTAACAAATAGAACAAATATCATAATTTAACCTACCTGACAAAGCGTAAAAATAACAGCAGGGGCATTTGATCTTCCTGCCTATTTCATCCCCATAGACCTCTATCTTCTTGAGGAGAACATTGCTAAGTTCCTTTGATAAATAATTATTATTTAGAATTGAATTTTGATGAATCAGCCCTGAAACAACTACAGGCTGGAAAAATTCACTATAGTATTCTACGTCGTCAAATTCATGTGTGCTTAGGTAATCTATAAGTTCTTCATTTAAATACTCAGGTTCAGATTCATAAGAATACCAAAAATCTAACAACATATTCATCTTATCAGCATCAGATATTAAATTACTCTGATGTTCAGAAAGTATTTTTATAGCTTCTTTTCTGTTCATGATAATATCTTAGATAGGCGTTAAAATTAATTATATTTTCTCTATAGTAACATACTTAATCTATAGTTTTGTGTTTATTGCAGCAGGCAGCACACCACCGAGTGGGTATAGCAAATACGTAGCGTGTTTTTGAGTGCACCCGGTGATTTTCTGATGGCCTAATAGTGAGTGCTCACCATAGCGTAGTCTTTTAGAAAATTTATCTGGAGGATAAAGTTGATAGTCGCACATGGTATTATATGGTTTGTGCGTCCACAGGGCTAAATATATTTTACTGAATAGCAAGAGAAAATAGGTGAAATATGGGTAACTCGTATATTGATATCTCTGTTCTAGAGGAAAAGGAAACCTTTTTTATTGAGCCTTTTGAGTGGGTTCATCCAGAAAATGTTACTGGATTTTCGCGAGAAACTGTAAGAAAAGAAAATATTAGATCGTATGAAGAAGATGATTACAATAGAGATTCTGATACGGCAGATATTATTATTGCCTCATACTTGGAAGAATGTCTTTATTTTGATTCAAGTAATTATATGATTTTCCTGGAATATGGGCTATGGCTAATCACAGAGCTCTATAGTAGTTATGTGGTGCATATTTTTCCTAGTGATATGAGAGAGCATCTTCCCAGAGAGTCTAATAAACTAAACCATATTTTTGATGAAATCTACAAAATATTTTTGACTAAATATAAAGAAGGTGAGTATCATTGTGCCAATCTATTAAAAATATTTATTTTTGAAGTTTTTCAATTTGGCAGTGAATGGGGAAATTTTGATATAAAACATATTGATTGTGACAGTATGTTTTCGGAAAATAACCTAATTGAGAGTGCTGCCGAAGGTAAATTTTTATGCTCATATTTAAATGAAGAAAATTTAGCTAAGCTGTCAGCTCTAGTTAACTATAGTAAAGGACATATTCCCCAGTATAAATACTGCTGAGTTAGAGATCTGGTACTGATGCTTCAGATTTTCAATATGCGATTCAGAAGTATTTGGGAATTACTCAGTATAATTCCAAGTTTTCTTCAACCGATGCTATTTCAACGGGGTATTAATGCAAAATCCGGGCTAGATAAGGTGTTTAATGCTGAGCGTCGGCGATACTTGCAAGGTAGCTTATCTAGAGAAACCAAGATTACTTATAATAACTGACTGACTTTTACACCATTTAAACTTACCTTATTAGCTGATTATATTGGTGGGTATGGTGTTCTAACCTTCTTCAACTCCATCAATGTATTGAGAATCCTCAATATGAACGGTTGAGAAGCTCTGTATAAAACTAGGAGTTTTCTGATCATCTCTTTTGGGCTTAAACAACCCTCGCGTAATAGCCCAATCATATATAGATATATCAAGAGGGTACTTCGATAGTATCCCGCTGATTTTATACTTTTCTATCCAGCGAACAGCCTTCTCTCTAGACGAAAAGATAGCAGACGGAAAACTGGCGCTGCTTCCTTGAACAACCCATATATACAATTCATCCATTGGTATGTCCTTTCGCGGATGACCGTATCTCTTTTCGCACTCGAACAATACCTGCTTCTCGTCCTCCTTGTCCACCTCAGGTAGCGGGAACAGTCACCCCTGATCGTTTTATATAGGCCAGCCCTACCGCATCACAGGTAATGCTCTACCAGCGTCACGCTTCAGCATCCGCCGAACGAACCAGGCCTCAGAACGGAGCAACGGATCCATACCAGCGGCAGGATGCCCCTTGCAGGGGGGGGAAAGCTGTAGATGAGGCGCTGTTGGTTTTACTGGCTTTGAAATTGAAAGGCTGACTTGTGGTTAAGGCGCGCCAAATACTATAGACATCAAATGCAGGGTACAGGTGCCGGGTAATTTTTTATATTTGTTTGGCATTTATATATGAGTATTTAAAAGCAGCAAAATTTATTACCAAATCTACGTCATTGTCAAAGCAAATAATGTGTCGATATCTTTTTGTTTGCTGGTCCCATTGTAATTCATGAACCAGCAGGTCATTCTGCGAATGCTGTTCATCAAAAATTTCAAGAGGTATTTTCTCGAAAAAAGCATCATAATAATTTAGAATTAATACATTTTCCCAGTCGGCTAATAAGATCCTTAGTTCTATACTGCTATTCGTGTTTTCTACGGTTTTTAACTCCCGAGAAATTTTAAAATCCTGAATCCAAGAATCATGAAGAGTCTTTTCCCCGCGAAGTTGGTACTTTCTTTCATCGGAAAAGAATTCGTAAATATAAGGATCTATCTCATCTCTTATATCTTTTAGATGACTAAAGTACTTATTGAATTTAGTAATACCAAGTTCATTTTGGTATATTCGATTTATCATATTTTCAGCACTCTACTTTCAGTATTAAATATATTTAGTTGATCTGGTATCAATCGCGATACCTCTACAAGAATTTTCTATAGAAACAGAAATTCCCTCAGGTTTCATTTTTATCATGTTTCTTAACGATTAATCTGAAGCATATTTACCCAGCTCTTTTTCTAAATTGAAAGTTTTACAATTTGCTAATCCTAATGGATCAATCCACATTTTGTAAATGGGGCGGATCAGCCGTCCCAGTATGTCGCGTTTGAACTCGGTGGTCCGCAGTGGGGCTTGACCTTCAGAGGCGTCTGAAAATAAATGTATTTCAGGCGACTTCACGAGGTTGTGGAGGGCTTGACCCAACCTACACGTACTATATTTGAACTTTAGAGATTTTTAATATATCTAGTTATTAAGTGTAATTTTTTTGTAGCCAAATTGTTATTAACCGTTCAAGACAGTCTTGAATGGGATAGGGAAGATTGAAACTCCATTTGTAATTAATTTTTTCTTTAGTGTCAATGAAAAGATTTCCATTTTTAATATAAATAGACTTTAATTGATATTTTTCAGATGGTTCTGGAAAACGTTTGGTAATTGAACGTTGATATTGATTATTATATATTATTAACATTTTTTGATCAT
>ERZ773077.222-NODE-222-length-43034-cov-6.643244_pt1 | contig 43034 bp, 40 predicted proteins | sample MGYA00580612_ERZ773077 | MGnify/ENA primary metagenome ERZ773077 (study PRJEB29015, sample SAMEA2737971) | human oral metagenome | biome: human oral; feature: human-associated habitat; material: dental | place: China | collected 2021 ...
GATAAAGAAATACTGGAAATATCATTTTATCTGGTTTTACTAATTATGTCTAATGTATGTGAAACTAAATATAGTTCAAAAAAGCCAGACTTAATAGTCCGGCTTTCCTTTTTCACATCAAATCAATCCTCATCATATTCTTCATCTTTTTGAGCAACTTTGAAGTTGATTTCCTCAATGTAACCCATAATCTCTCGTGGTGCTTTACTTTCAGGTTGTGCGCGAGGATAGCGTGCTAAGGCATTGATGTCCTTGATTTGCGAGCGTACTTTGCTGTCTGCAGTTTTGGCGTTTTCATCAATCGCCATCTGTTTACGCAACAATTCATCATACCCAGCGCTGACTTTCTGGCCATATGTTTTCACCTCACGGCGGTTAATGTCCGCTTTTTCCGCCTGATACCTCCGCTCTTTCTCCTCATGCTCCTCATCCGCACGGAAAAAGTCTGACTGGTATTTGTTTTGCGTCAATACGTTATTCCGTTCTTTTTGAGTGTCATGCAGTTTTTTCTTATTAAAGCAGATGTGAGCAATAGTGGCGCATGATGCTTTCTCTGATGATTCGTGGTCAATCCGATAGCTGTTGAATAGCTCGGAAATCTCACGCAGCACTTCATCTTGTCCATTGGCATCCTCATCTTCCGCCATATCGGTTACGTATTGAATGCTGGTAATGCGCTGGCGGACTTCTTTGAATTGTTCGGTCAGAGCTTCAATTTTTTCCAATGATGGTGGTTGTACGGCAATAAACTGGTTGACGCGAATTGGGTTGTCATCGTTTTTCGGTTTGACTGCCGCATAGAAGAATCGTCCGCGTCCCATTTTTCCCTCGAACAGGATGTGCATTTCACCCATTTCTTGCTCGGACAAGTCTTTAAACGTTACACGGTCACGGCGTTCATAATTGATGGTGTCATTTTCGCGCAAACTCCATCCACTTGGGTTATACTGGTCGCCGGTGGTAATCGTGATGTCTGCCATACCCGCCTTGTCTTTGAAAATGGCATAGGTTTGTTTTTCATCCTGCAATGCCATACAGGCTTGGATTTTACAGTTCGCCACAATAGATTCCGCTTCTTCTTTTGAAGTAGCAGCGAACGCGGCAAAATCCTGACCAGCAAACACCATAAAGAATCCCAAACCACGCGCCTGTGCAGGCATAACTGCCGCACCCGGTACGGAGTAGTAGCCGTACTCGTCAAGGATTACGATGAACGGCGTGCGCGATTTGGTCGGGTTGGAGTTCAGGATTTCACGTAAGTTACCCTCGGATTTTTTACCCAAACCGGAGGTCATCATCTGTTTGATACAGGCGATGATGATTTTACCCAACATGGACAATTCGTTTTTCGATTTAGCCAATGCAGGCAAAAGGACAACCAAGATGCGTCGGTGAACCACAATATCCCAGAAGTTAATTTCGGACAGTTGAGTGTTGAAGATATAACCGTACATATCTGCCAAAGAACCCAACAGCTTGGTGTATTGCATAAAGAGATAGCCGTGCTGTTCGTCAACCGTGTCCGGCTTTTCTTCAAAAGGTTTGTTCAAATCCAAACCCGGCAATGATGCCAAATAGCCTTTCAATGAGTTCAACACCATTGGCGGCAGATAATCTTCGTGGGTCGTGTCATCTCCTGCTTCTACCGCATTTTTCCATGCTTTGTAGATGTTTTCCAGAATCAAGGCATCGCGGATGGTGTCCACGTCAATCAGCTTACGTAGGAAGTCTCGGCGGTATACCAGCAAGCCCATCACGGACTCCATCAACACCATCGCACGCTCTTTCCACATATCACCATCGCCGCCACTGCTGCCGCCTGATAACAGGGATACCAACAATTGCACCGCAGCATCTTTGGTGGCATCCGCAAATGGGTTCAATGAGTGGGAAATCTTGATAGTGGTTGGGCGGTATGGGTCTTCATCGCCTGTCAGGAATGACATTAGCAACAAATCGTCTTCTGCCGCAAATATTCGGCAGGTGTTGTACATCTTGTAATAAAGCTCGAAAGTGCCCTTACCATCCGAATAAATGAAGCCAGAACAACTTAATAGTGCGCCATAACATAAGGACAGCAGGGCTTCGGTTTTACCAGCACCGGTTGTACCGAACAACAGCATGTGTTTACGTACATCGGAGTCGTTAAACCAGTATTGCTCGTTGCCAAACTCGTTATCGTTGCCTAAAAAGTAAATCCCATCACATACATATCCATCCTTGTCATAATAGACCCCGCGCTTTTTCTTTTGCCCTTCATGGTCATACTCGACCGGAGCGCCATTTTGTGTCCCCTTGTACATCGTGCCGGAAGACATTGGAGTACGGAACAACAATGTGCGCCCGCGCCCCTGTATAACACCGGCAATGACCAAGATTGACATAAAGAATGTCATCAGTTCCATTGTGAATGGAAATAGAGCCATGATGACCAGCATTGTCCACATCAATGTGATGAAAACGGCAGGACTTGCCTTCATTAAATCATTGAGCTTGCGTGACATCCGTCTCGTGTCACGGTATTTGTCGTCCTTATGAAACTCTTGGTCTCGGCGAATACCCTCGTATCGTTTAGCCATTTTTGTCAAACATTGAATGGCAATAAATTATCAAAACTGAACGACACTATGTGAAAACAAATATTTGTCAAATATGGCACGCAGAAAAAACTTTCATAACGAGTTCCAACTCGACCTGTTTGAGAATTTCAACCTATACATTCCTGAAAAAGATTTCCACGAAGATGAAAACGGCAAGGAAATACCTGATGTCCATACCAACATATTGAGTGCTTTGCTCGCGCCTGTTGAAATTCAAGTCAGACATGGTAAAACACATCGTGTGGTTGGTGTGATTCACCAAGAAGATGAGGTAGCGACTTACGAGCGCAATATTGCTGATTTGCATAAAAAAATAAACCGCATTAAAAATGAAATGGAAAGCGTATTTCCTGAAAGTGCCAGATACCGAAGCCTGTGGGGCAGATTGGAAAAACTGAATGAAGACTTGCGCTATATGGAACGTAAGCATCGCTTGTACGCCGGTCGAGAGCAGAACGATGAATCAGATAAAAAGAAAAACAACACCAATACAATGGAAATCATGCACAGCTATTACATGAATCGCTTTATTTTCATGTTGGAAAAATTGAATGGAAGCAAAACTGACGAAGAGCGGGCAACCTATTCGGTCAATTTGGAACGCTGTATGGGTGAAATCAATGTGGCGATAGAAGATGAGAAAGATAAAGTCAAACTTTACAAAGCAATTAAACAGCGTGCCCAAGAAAAAGGTTTGAATTTGAATGACACTTTTGAAACCATGCCGATTATGCAGTTTGAAAGCACTAAACAAGACAAATCCACTAAGAAAGACAAAAGCGGGGTGCGTCCATGTTGATTTACAACAGTCATCTTGACCTTTCTATGTTTGATGGTTCTGAAGGGTTTGACCTATCCAAAATTGGTGCTTGCCTGACAGAGGAAGAGGATGCTCGTAAAGCAGGACTATTTCATGAACATGAAAACCTGTGGCTGGTGTCGCACATCAAGTTGCCCATCAAAACTGTAGGTGTAGATTACGAAAACATTGAAGACAAGCCTCACTTGCGTGAGCGTATGTGTGAGGACTTGGTTGCCCAGCTAAAGGGTTACTTTTTGTCTTATGAAAAGAATCTGTTTGCCTCTGTGCCGGACATCGATGATGAAATGGCACTCAATATCGTGCGCCAAAATTACAAACCAATATATTTTTCCAGCCCATACAATGCAGAAAAGCAAGAGTTCAAGATATTTGAAACAGGCGTACTGCATATTGGCACAATGTTGGGAAGACTGCTTAACTATGAGTTAAGCGATTGGAAAAAACAGAAGGTAGCAGAACAAGAAGTGAAAAAAGAAGAACCAGTCAAACCGGTGGAAATACGACTGACTATTCCGCGCTCAACTAAGTATGGGTTTTGATAGGGCGACAATATCGGTATAATAGAAGGACATCAACAGTTGTCCTTTTTTTGATTAACAGGAGTTTAACTATGACCCACCAATACTCGGTGTTTGACCAAACACCCAACACATTGGATTCCCCGATGTTTCTTGGGCAGCATGTCAATGTTGCCCGCTATGACCAACAAAAAATCGAAGCATTTGAAAAGCTGATTGAAAGACAGCTTTCCTTCTTCTGGCGACCGGAAGAGATTGACGTTTCTCGTGACCGAATTGACTATGCCGGATTGCCTGAACACGAAAAGCATATCTTTATCAGTAATTTGAAATACCAAACCCTTCTTGACTCGATTCAAGGTCGCAGCCCCAACGTCGCCCTTCTGCCATTGGTTTCCCTGCCAGAATTGGAAACGTGGATTGAAACATGGGCATTTTTTGAGTGTGTGGCTGAAGGTACAGAAGTATTAACTCCAAAAGGTTGGGTTGATATTTCTACAATCACAACTGAAGATGATGTGCTGGTGTATGACTTTGATAAAGAAACTGTACATTTTGAGAAACCAAAACGTACTACCGATTATCAAGTGGACAATCGTTTAATGGTGGAATTGGTAGCTAATAACTCAAAACAATTCCAACAATTTGTTACACCTAACCATAGAATGCCTGTAAAGACCAGAGTTAAACAAGGACATAAAGCTACTAAACAATTTGTAGAGGCAGGATTGTGGGAGTTTAAACCACATCATTTAGCTCCTGTATCTGGTAATTCTACTCAAACTGGTTCAGAATTAAGTTATATTGAACGTATTTTAATCGCTGCTCAAGCTGATGGTTCATGGCAACCAGATAGATATACAGGGACAAGAGCAGATACAGTTCCTATTTGGTTTGAGTTCAGTAAAGAACATAAAATTGAACGTATTAATTTATTAGCGCAAATGGCTAATTTAAATATTACGGAATTAACTCCTGCTCCAGCACAAGGCAATATCAAATTAAAACGTAGATTTAAAATTGATTTTCCTGTAGAACATTTACCTGAAAACATTAAATTACTCAATACATGGGTTGATTTAGTTACTATGTCTAATGCTAAAGCAGAACAGTTTTTAGATGAAGTGTCTTATTGGGATAGCCATGTTCATATTAGTAAAACGGGGGATAAAACATTTACATATAGTTCTACTGTAAAAGCTAATGTGGATGTAATTCAAGCTATTGCCGTTATGTGTGGAAAACAAGCTAGATACACTGTACACCACGATAATAGAAAAGATACTTATAGCGATGTACATTCGGTAAACGTAGTAAATTCTATGTTTAAAGATGGACAAAGTATTAAAAAGAATTTAATTCCATATACAGGTAAAGTATATTGTATAGAAACAAGTACAGGTGCTTTTGTTATTCGTTACAATAACACAGTATCGGTTACGGGCAATACAATTCACTCTCGCAGTTATACCCACATCATCCGCAACATTGTAAACGAGCCGTCTGTTGTGTTTGACGATATTGTGCAAAACGAATATATCATTGCTCGCGCAGAAGATATTGCCTGCTATTACGATGATTTGATTGAATACACACAGTATTACCAATTGTTTGGTGAAGGAACACATCAATTGAATGGCAAAACAGTTGTCATTTCAAAGTATGAGTTGAAAAAGAAACTCTATCTTTGTCTCATGTGTGTCAACGTATTGGAGGCTATTCGCTTTTACGTTTCATTCGCCTGTAGTTTTGCCTTTGCCGAACGCAAACTGATGGAGGGAAATGCTAAAATAATCAAAATGATAGCGCGTGACGAGGCTATCCATATGGTCAGCACCCAAAACATGTTGAACCTTATGGCATTAGGCAAAGACGACCCTGAAATGGTAGAGGTCGCTCGTGAGTGTAAAGAAGAAGTTCTGAAAATCTTCCGTACTGCGGCAGAACAGGAAAAAGAATGGGCTGGCTATCTGTTTAAAGACGGCTCAATGATTGGCTTAAACAAGGACATCTTGTGTCAGTATGTGGAATATCTGACCAATGTTCGTATGAGCGCACTAGGGCTAGAACCCATGTTTCCAGAAGCCAAATACAACCCTATTCCGTGGATTAACTCATGGCTCTCATCTGATGCCGTACAAGTCGCTCCACAAGAAGTGGAAATATCGTCTTACTTGATTGGGCAGGTTGATGCCGAAATTAAGCATGATGATTTGACTGACTTTGAGTTGTAATTGAAAATGGCGGGCGCAATGTCCGCCATTTTTGTGCACAATTTTTCATTTCGGATATAATGTTAGCAATTTGTACTGCTTGTGAGTTTGCGATATGAAAATCAAGTTTTATGCCATTAATACAGTGTTCTTGCTCGTGTTATTATTTGACTTTGTGCGTTTTCGACCATTCATACCTTTGCACCTTATTATCATTGGTGCATGGACTTATTGGTTAGTACGCCATTTTAGCGATAAAAAAGAAAGCGGCGATTTGGATAAACATTTGGAAATCATTTTCCAAATGCCAGTGGAAAAGTTTATCAAGGTCAACAAATTGAAATCGTCTACTTTCCACAACAAAGTAAAAGAGTTGCCGGTATCGCCCGCGTTTTCACAAGCTGTTCATTTAAGCAATCGATTGAATGGCTGGAAAACAGTCGCGCAAAAGACTAACCTGCCTCATCGAGTGGGTGAAAAACTATCTGTGCTATCTGAATTACATCAAAAAATGGTGAGCGCTTATGTTGATTTTTTCAAGGACAACATTGGTTTACCGCAATTGAATAGCATTGTTGCCACAATTTTTGCGCAAAATGAAGCTCTACATTATGAAATAGAAACTGGAATTGAACAGTTCCACGAACAGAACGCCCGAGCACATCGTGTTGATTTAGGGTTGCTTTCACACGATTCTTATCAATCGGCTAGTGAGCAAACAAAACGTGTTTCAAACGTGTTTGAAAGCCAACAATCAAGACAGAGAAAAACAAATTCATCATCATCAGATGAAATGCAAGCACAAACACACCGTGTCCGTGATGCGCGAAACAATCAAGCTGATGATTCACTGTGGATGGTGGCGGCGTTGCACGGAGTGCCAGACTATGCAATGGCAGAAACCGGACACAACCGGTCTGAAATGGCACACAGCCACTCCACTCATACTAAACATACCGGCAGTGATGTCTCTGATGGGTTTGCAACAAGACATTCTGAGACCGGCTGGAGTAATGACAGTTCGTCTGGTTCAAGCGCATCTTCTCCATTATCATCTTGGTCAGACTCATCATCGTCTTCTTCTGACTCAAGTTGCGATAGTTCTTCCAGTTCTATCGATTGTTAAAACAAAGCTCCGCACTATGCGGAGCTTTCTGTTTGCTTATTAAAGAAAAACAAGCAATTCTTTTGCAGGTTTCCTTGTTGCTGCGAAAATGTAGTTTATAGCAAAATGAAAAATCGTAGACATGGGAAGACGAAAAATACGCATGGAAGATGCGCCCGATTTAGATTACGAAGTGGTAGCACAGGCATATACTGCATTTCAAGACGAATCTCAGATAATGGATGCCGATAAACGCATTGATGAGTACATCATGTATTTGGCAAACGCCCAGTATCCCAATTTAGATGAAATCATCCGTCGCCTTGCCGGAGATGCCGAGTTTAAAGCTCAAATGCGTTTTGCCGTACTGCATTTGAGTGCATTACTGACATCGGTTTTGGTCAGTGAGCCACAAATGTATGAGGAAGTCTTTAAAATCGTGCGCCAGCACACGGCAGACGATTTGACTGAGGTTCGTTGGTTTAAACTCAATTTGCTGGAAACCTTTAATTTGGCAGAACTGGAATCGGAATTGGGTTACAAGTTTTCCAATGAGATTGTGGCAGACTTTTCTCGCCGATATTTGGATATGTATGCCTATTTCAGCGATTTTCCAGAGTTCCATGCCGAGCAGGAAGGAGAGGTTGATGTTTAAGCTGACCGAACCACAACGTCTGGAAATCTTGAATGGCGTTCGTCGTTACATGCAAAACTTGACACCGGCATTGCGTGCCCAATATGAGAAAAACTGGAATGACGATGAGTTCAAAGAAGAACTGATTAAAGCCTTTGTTGACATTCGTTTTTTCTCGCAAATCCTTGTTGCCAGCATCAAACAGATGTTGGATTACAAAATCGTTTACAACAAAATGCTATCCGATTCTCGGCAAGACCGATTTGAAATCAAGGAATTGAAGGTGTATCTGATGAATAACTTGTTGGATGAAAATCTACCAAAGGGTTTCATTGACAAAAAATTCACTGATTTTCAATTGCGCGAATACCGCAGACGATTGGCAATGTTTCGAGTTGATTACTTAAACTTGTTTGGTGAAGAGTGATTCGGACATGAAAAATCCCGCTAATGAGGCGGGATTTTCTTTTGCTTAATGTGTCACTTATTTGATGGGCTGAGGTGTAATAGAGGATGTTGTTGAGGATGCTGTTTGTGGCGGAGTTGATGTACTCGGTGTTGCTGGTTTGTTCGTCGCAGATGTCGAACTTGCAGAAACCTCAAGCGGTTTGGTTTGTGCTGGGATGATTACACCGCTAATCGGTTGTTTTTGAGAATATCTTCCGATTTGTTCTAAGAACATGCGTTGCTTCCTGATTTTATCTTCCACTTGTTCTAACTTTGTTTTCAACGCTTGCTCGGTGTTGTGCAACTCGCGCATTCTATCAATGTCATCCTTGTCACCGTCAATGTAACGCAAGGTGTCAGTGGTCTCATCATACTTGTTGCCATAGATTTCCTTGTTCAAACGACGTTCTTCCTGAATGGCTTTCAAATCATTGATGATGGCAAGCCTGTCGCGCTCCAATTGGTAGATATACTCATCCCCTACTTCATCTTTGTTCAAATCGTCTTTGACTAACGCTTGGCATTTTAAGACCATTTCCAAGCGTCTGGCGTTGGTATCATCATAACTTTTCACCATCTCATCAGAAACCATCAAGGCTTTCACTTTCAAGAACATGGTCTGATTGTACTGGTTTTCATTGACATAAGTGGAACAGTTGTCTGTCAGGTATTCCATCGCAGCGGTTCTGACTTCTTTGCGGTCTTTGTGTTTAGTGATGTAACGCAACATATCTGCGATATATTTGTCAGCCTCACTTTGTTTGTAGTTGTCCGGTATTTTGGAAATGTTTAGGGCAATCTCATGTACTTGAATGTTCACGCTTTGACGGACAATGGCTTTCCTGCGGTTTACACCGTTAATCACATCCTCTGGCAGCAACAAAAACAACAGATATAGCCCGCAAAGTGCTACAACAGTAAGCAAAGCGAAGCGTTGCATTTTTTCAGGCTCGGCTTCCAGTTTTTGATAAATTTGAGCGAATAGCTCTTTACATTTGGTTTTAAGTTTTCCCATAAATGAATTGGTGAATGTTATTCAGATAATGGATAAGCTAAACCGCCATTTCACGTGATACAATTGATGTTTTGAACAAATGGGAAGTTAGAAAATGAGTGACAAAAATAAAGTGTCGCAAGCAATCAATGCTGGTCATAATACGTTGGATGTTAACGATGACAAGCTCGAACAGGTTGACATTACTCCAAAAACGAAAACTAAAGCCAAAGCTAAAGGGCGCAAGCCATCACGTGCGACAGTCGATTTCAATGCAGTGTGTCAATCCATACGTGCATCGCAAGTGGATTGCTTCACTGGACAAGACCGGTTTTGCCTGATTTTTCACGGTTGTCGTGTGTTGAGCCTCAATCAGATTTTCACATTCTTACAAAAGAAACCACGTCCGTTTCAGTTAATGGAATACAAGGAGCTTTGGCATGAGAAGATATACGGTGTGATACACGCTTTACTTTACGATGACAGTTTTGTTTTGCCAGACTTTTCCAACAGTAAGGTAAAAATCCAAGTTTTCAGACAATCAGACAAACTGATTGATGCGGATAACATTTACACTTCATTCAAATACTTGATTGACGGATTGCATGACAAACATAAAATCATTCAGAACGGCAAGGAAGTAGAATATTCAGTAATACCGGACGACAATCCTAATTTTGTATCCAATATCGAAGCCTTCCAACTTAAAGGCGAAGACATGATTGCCATTAAATTGGTTCGTGATACGCAAGATAACGGGATTAGTGGGTTGAAAGACTTTTTGGCATTGTGATTTTAAGTCGTCAAAAATAGTTTGACAACTGCAGATGTTCAAAATACAATGACCGAGTTGTTTGGGTCTCTACACATCCTTCCGAACGACTAGCCATTTAACTTTAGACCTTTAAGGAGACGTGAATTACGTCTCCTCTTTTTTTTTGTTTAATCAGCTTTTGTCAACAGGTTGGAAGTAAGTGCTTGCCATGTTGTAACCATAGTTACTATTAAAGTTCACCTTGTTTGGCACTCTTTTCACATTACCATCATAGTCAAACATGTCGCCAACTGCCGCGCCGTTCACACTCCTGTCGTCGTAATTCATCAAATCGTAATCAGAGTTTTGAGAATCGGTATTAAACGCTTGAGTGATAAAGTTGCTTGCGCGGTCTACAGCTTTCTTTTCCGCCCCATCGGCTAAGTTTGGAGAGCTAATGTTTCCAAGTGTGGAGTTATTGCGAGTAGCCGCAACACCCAATTGGTCATAATAATGGTCAGCCATTTTTCCGGCAACGTCTTGTAGTGGTAAACCGGTGCGATGAGCAATACCTGCGGCTTTACGCATCATTGCGTCAGATGCTTTCAAACCGTAGTTTTCTTGACCCGTGCTTTGAGCAAATCCGTTGTAAACGTTTGCGAGTTTATCATAGCGGGATTGACCGGCGGCATCATTACCTAATGTGCTACGAGTGAGGCGTTCATTTATACCGGCGAATCCACCTTTCACGCCATAAATCAGGTCTTTATTGCTTGCTTTGCCACGCATTTCGGCATTTTCAGGGCGGTCATAGTATGCTTTCGCTTCTTGCATGGTTTCATCATAGGCATCATTCAGTTCTTTACCACTGTATCCCGGCAAAATATGTCCTACGGCAGATTCAAAATCTTTGGCGCTGCCGTTGAAAATCTTGTCTTTTTGATTTGCCCCATTCTCCCCGATACCGTTGGCATTCATCCAATCATTTATTCGGTCAGAACCAAGACCTGCAGCAGGGTTATGATTGTTATCCCAATCATCTCCTTTAAACGCCCCCAACATTGCTTCGCGTGTAGTCGCATTGCGGTGTTGCAAGTCAGCCAAGTTACCGGCTTCTTGTGCTTTACGCGCAAAGTGTGAAGCCAAGTCGCCCTGCATACGTCCGACAGGCGATGCTGCGGCGTTGACAACTGCACCAAGCACTTGGGTAGAGCCGTGTCCAAGCCCTTCTGCATAGCCACCGACAGCCAAGCCGTGTCCGCCAAACCAAATCGGGATTTCGTCAGGGATTTTGTGCATGATTTTGAACATCTCTGTCATCAGGGACTTGATGAAACCGGTGTATAGCAGAGGTACAACCAGCATATTCACGATTGCCGAGATAGGTCCTGTATCAATGAAGTTAGTCATGCTGTAGATGAATGTGAACAGCACATTGATAAACCAGCCAACCACAGTCAGCGACATCAGAGAAAAGATGTAACCCAATACCATCAAGCTAGGGCGCAACACAATGCCAAAGGTCAGCATGTAGCCCTGACGCTGTTGTCCAACAAAGTCCTCCGATTGGTGCGGAGTCAAGTGACCAATCATCCAAATGGACACTGCTACCATACCCTCCATGACCATTACCAACCAACCGAAACACATACCGAACCAGATAAAGGTCGGAGTCATCGGTAAAATGTAGCTCAGGGTGATACCGCCGGTGAACAGCGCCAGCATCAAAGCGCCACCCAATACCGAGATAATCATTCCGCTACCGCTCGCAGCCATGTCGCCACCGGCGGTGAACATGTATGTCATTACCGACACAGAGGTGGTAATCATAATGCTGCCCAAGCGTTTCATCTGCATTAACGGATGTTCTTGGTCTGAGATTGCAAAGTTGACAGCCCATTGTGAGAATGTGTTCAGCATACCTTCCATGCTGAAACCTTTGCTTTTCTGGGCGGTCAAATCACTTTCTGATGCTTTGGTGTTCACATCGATTTTTGCCACTTGAAAGGCATCGTTTTTGTATTCGCGGGTCATATCCAAATATTCGTTCAATTTGGACATGTAACGCGCATGCACCTTGTCCAGGGTTTGATTTTTCTGTGTGATAACACCACTGGCAGTAGAGCTTGGCGTATTTAATGCAATTTGGTTGACTGCATCGGTCATACCGCTTAGTTGTACGGTAAATGTGCCCAACATCATCCAGCCATACTCGTGCATGTTTTTCACTAGGGTCTGATAATTGGTGTTACCGTCATAGGTTTCCATTGCCTGTGCGCGGAATTGTTTTTGGTAGTTGGTCGCCAAATTGTCAATCGCCAGAGCAATACTTTGCTTGTCCATGATAGGTTGCGGTACATCTTTTAGACTTGCCTGACCACCATTGTTGTTAACGAAGTCCTGCTCCATTTTGTTGTAATCGGTGGATAACTTGATAACTTCGTTACGCACAATGGCATCGGAAATTGTACGTGCATCAATGAGCATCTTTTGTGTCGCAGAGATATGTTCGTTTGCCAAACGTTCCAACCATTGAGCAAAACGGCGGTGTTCTTCGTATGAAGACCACGCATTACCGGCAAGAGATGTGAGCATCGTTCCATATCCGGCAATTTTGGTGAACATGGATTTCTGCTGCCCTTCTTTTTCGTGTACTAAAAGCCCGCCAATCACGGTCGCTTGTGCTTGGTTTGCTACACGAGTGCCATTGATACCAGTTGCAAAGTTCTTATCGGAATCTACCGAGTCAATAGTAATTGTTCCACAATAATCGTCGCTGATACCGTCGCCGCCCTCAAAACTACCGGCACGCATAATAATCTTGTCACCGGCGTGTTTTTGGGCATAAACATCCAAACTGGTTTGCGAACCGACAATAGCGTTGTCGCCGGTGGAAACGAATTGTTTGCTATCTCCATAACCGATAGTCCAGCCCATATTGACAGTCATACCGTTCTCAGCTTTGGATTGCTGTACGGCAGACATACACATAGAAGCAAGCAAGACGTTGCGAGCCAAATCTTTAGTCGCCGGTTGTACTGGGTTCACAACAAGAGCGTTTTTCAACACTTCACTGGAAGCAAACACATTGGTCAGTACATTGCCGCCGCCAATACCTTGCACCACCAACCACATGAAGACCACATTGATTAAAGAGTACCCGTTGATAACAGGAAAAATGCTGACTGTACCGAATGCAGCACGAAGAGGCATCATGGCAACGTTTTGTTTGCCTAATGCCTGACCGCTTTGTGTTTGACCGGAGAACGACAGCATCAAGGTGTACATACCAATGACACCACCAAACACCATACACAATGAGTTGAATACCATGAATAACATGCCGAATGCGTCTTCCCCTCCACCAAAGAAAGGAATACCGGCGAACATGGTTTTCAGAATATTGATACTAACGTCATTTGGATATGCGTCTAAGCGCATATTTCTCAGAATGTCTTGTATGTTGGAATAACCGTTGTCGGCATAAGCAAAACCGAAAAGCAACGCCATCACCAACATCAGCTTATTTTTCATAGAATCTGCCGATGGAACTCCATGATAGATTACTACGCCACAACACACTCCGTATTGTCATCAGCACAATGAAAGTGTTGGAACACTTGTTTTTCATAAGATTTAGCAATTCAAATTTTCATTCTGAAACGCTGAAAGTTAATGTTGACGAGCGTTTTTTAAACTATGATGCAATAATTGTTTTAGGACTTTTTGAATGCTTGACGAGTTTGTTTTAGCTAGAAAAACCAAGACTGAGAAAACCCAGTCTGACTATATGAAAATGGTACAACGCTTGCGCCAACAGGCATCACGCTGGTATATCAGACAAGGGTTGGAACATGTGTTACAAAGTGGCAATACAGTCAGCGACGAACAATTGGTGTATTGGTTGGTTTCCTATGCACCAGAGGTGAGTAAGCAAACGTACACTTTGTACAAGTCTGCCATTGTGTTTGCCATTCAAAATGAAGAACTGGCTTCATTCTTGATGAACTATGGTTCTGAATTGAGCTACAAAAGTAAAGACCGTGCGCCTCAGTTTGCTGTGAAAGCCAAGAGTATCAATGCAAAAGATTGGCAAAAACTCATTGCACACTTGGACAAAGCCAATGGACAGTGGGACAAAATCATCAAACGATGGTTGCAAGCTGGACTTCTGTGTGGCTTGCGTCCGGTTGAATGGACACAATCCGAGTTACTGGATACGCCGAATGGCTTAGTTTTACACGTTAAAAATGCCAAGAACACCAATGGTCGCTCAAACGGTGAGTACAGGGACATCGTGTTATCCGGCATGAATGACAAGGATATTGCGATTATTAAGGAAAACTTGGAGAACATTCAGTTGGCAAGCAAGAACAGCGAATATGAAAACATGTTGGTCTGTTGTCAAAACCGTTTGCGCAGTTTGAACAGGTCATTGTTTGGTAAACGAAAACGCCACATTACGTTGTATTCTGCCAGACATCAGTTTTCTGCTGATGCAAAACGAAGTGGAATGAAACGTGAAGAGGTGTCTGCCTTAATGGGGCATGGTGTGGACAAAACTGCTATTCTGCATTACGGTAAGAAGCAATACGGGAGAAGTGGTGCAATTAAAGTAAAACCAAAACAGGAGCAGGTCGCCACTGTAAAAAAAACGTCAGACCGAGCATTTATGGAGTCCAGATTGGCAGTTTTGCGGGCGACAAAACAGATGGAACATCAAATTAACAAAAAATAACATTTCTCCTGCATTAGATTTGATAGAATTACTCCTGTTGTAAGAAATTAATAGGAGTAAAACTTATGGAACGTTTGGATTTCACGTCATTTGCCAATGCGGTAGAGGCACAAGTAAGCAAATTGTTTGACATGGCAATCCAGAAAAAAGCTGTACTGGTTCGTGTTGCCTTGTCAAAGGATGACATGATTGGTCAATATTTGGCATCTTACCCAAAAGAGGTAAACGGTATTTTCCGTGAACGTGAGTATTACAATGGTAACTATGATAAGAATTTCATTGCCCGATTGGGTTCTGTGGTTGCCATTGACGAAAACTTAAATCTGCATACTGTTTGGGATGTTGAAGCAGACGGCTACTATCAAGATGTTGCCAATTTAATGCGCAAGCTCGTGCTGGAGAACAGTCGTGTCAGTGAGTTTTTCCTGACAACTGAAAAAGTTGCCGGTTCGTTGCCGAATGAGGACAACTACCCTAATCCTAATGGTGGTAAACCGATTATTTGGAATCACTTTTACAGCAAAGTGCCGAATGACTTTATCCGCAGCAATGCCACTGAGGTTAAAGGTCAATGGATGAGTTCCGCCCAGACGTTTATTCGCGCATTGCGTGAATTGGATACCGGTTCTCTGGAAACTGTGCTGGAATTAGCTGAAAGCAATAACATTTATCGCGGTAGTGAGCATGTTCCTCTGCTTAAATCATTTTTGAAAGCCAAACGTGATGTTTATGGTTTGAATGAAGAGCAATTGGCGCGTTACGCATACCTGTCTGTCTATACCAAACCTGATTTTGGCTCATTGTACCATTTCCGCAATTCGGTGATTGGCACACTGGTTTGTGATGTGGCTGATGGGGTTGAGTTGAACAAGGCGGTTGCTTCGTTCGAGTCTAAAGTTGCTCCGCAGAACTACAAACGCACCAGCGCAGTGGTTACACCTCGCATGGTTGAAGAAGCCAAGAAAACCGTATATGAATTGGGTTTGGAAGACGCTTTGGCTCGTCGTACTGCGACAATCAAGGATATTCCGCCACATCAAGTGTTGCACATGAGCCAAAAGGCAAAAGATGTGTTTGCGGACAGCTTCGACAGCTTAAAAGAAGAAGTGCGCACACCGCAAAAAGTGGAAGACTTGAAAAACATCAAAACAGTCAGCGTGAAAGACTTTATCGACAACGTTTTACCGAGTGCAAAATCAGTCGAACTGCTGTTGGAGGGTCGTCTGAAAAGCAATATGATGACCTTGTTGACTGCACAGCATGCAAGTGCACCGTTGCTGTTCAAATGGGGCAATCCGTTCTCTTGGTCTTACAATGGCGAAGTCGCTGATGCGATTACCGAGCGTGTGAAAAGTGCCGGTGGTACGGTTGATGCGGATTTTCGTGTCAGTCTGTCTTGGCATTCCGCCACAGATTTGGATTTGCATTGTAAGACACCGCGTGATGAAATCTATTTCGGCAACCGTCGTGAATGCGGGTTGCACCTTGACTTGGATATGAATGGCATTGACAAACATGACAGTGAAAATCCTGTTGAAAATATTTATGCCAAACATTTGTCTGATGTAACAGACGGCGAATACAAGTTCTTCGTGCATAACTTCAATGAACGCGGTGGACAAAAAGACTTTATTGTGCAGGTATACCTGAATGGCGTGGTGTATAATTTCAAACACAGCGGTTTGAACTCTAAAAGTCATTCTGCCCCTATTGTTGTGGTGAAAAAGGGTGACACCTTGTCGTTGAAATCTGATAAGGTTAATGGATTTACTGCGACTGAACTGGTTTCTGATATTTACGGTTTGAAAACCTGTCAATTCGTTCCGGTACAGTATGTTATGCGCTCGCCCAACCATTGGGATGAAGAAGTCGGCAACCTGCATTACTTCTTTATCTTGGATGGCGCAAAAACCAATGAAAAACAACGCGGTTACTACAATGAGTTCTTGAAAGAAGAACTGATGAAGCATCGCAAAGTGTTTGAGTTGTTAGCAGGTAAAACTAAAGTAGAACCGTCTGATGACCAGTTGTCAGGTGTCGGATTGAGTTCAACCGTGAATAACTATGTGTATTTGCGTGTAACCGGCAAAACCAAACGTGTTTTCCGAGTTGAGATTTAAGTATTTCTTTTTTAAACAAGTTTCAGTTGTGTCTCATTGAGCAATTTGATGAGACACACTGGAACGCCAATTGTAGGAGTATTCCATCATGTCAAATCAAGACAAACTGTTTGAACGCGCATCCCGCGCAAATCTGACCTTTGAAACCCGCATCGGCACACTGTCAGTGTATGATTTGTGGCGCTTGCCTTTGCTTGCTAAAAACAACAAATTCACCTTGAATGAATTGGCGCAAGATTTGCACGGCAAGTTGAAAGAGCAACCGCAAATCGATTTCGTGAATGGTACAGAAACCAATAACGAAGATAGTGTGTTGCAACTCAAATTTGATATTGTGCTGCACATCATCAACGTGTTGAAAGCCGAACGTGATGCGGCAGTTGTCCGTGAACAAGCACGTAGCGAAGTAGAACGCCTCAAACAGCTGTTGCAAGATGCGGAAAACCGTGACCTGTCCAACAAATCAGTGGAAGACTTGCGAGCCATGTTGGCTGCAGCACAAGCAAAACTGGCAGCACAAGCAACGCCGAATTAATTAATAATGAAAGTCCTGCATTAAGCAGGACTTTTTGTTTTTGAAAATCGTGCACAGGACAACCAATGTGCTAATATAGCCACATGAATTGATTGAACAGGAGTGCTTGAAATGAAAAAATTATTGATGGTTTGCGCATTGGTTGTTTTGACTGGTTGCTCTGCTTTGAATACTGGCTCAACCACTATAAAACGCAGTGGCTCTCGCTATACGGCAGAGGAAATCCGCACCTACTTGTACAAAATACAAAATGATTTTCCGGGCTGTCCTTTTATCTTTGAAGGGCGTTTGGAAGAGCGTTATGGGGCTTGTCGAGTTTGGTGGAACACTCGTGAAGCAACGGCGCGACTTCAAGCCTATCGTGAAGGGCGTATTACGCAATTGGAATACTGTACTGATGTATGGTATGAAAATGGCGGTCGGGATGTCGGTGGAGATTGCCCTGATTCTGTTCGACCGAAAGACAGAATTTTTATCAGAAAATATTAAAGGAAACCCCAGCAAATGCTGGGGTTTTAGTTTGCCTTATTTATTCGGCGTTACCGGTGGTGTTGGTTGTATCGGTGTAGGCGATTGTACCGATGACGGACTAACATGAATCACCGCATCATTGTAGCCATACCGTCCACTGGCAGTGGTATCCACTCCTGTTGATGGACTGTATGTAACCGACTGAACATATTTTTGCATGTGTGCCAAAGCCTGTTCAGAGTTTTCCATTTTTGCCGCCTCACGGATATTTTGTGCACCGCGTTGTGGGTCTCTGGCGTATACGCCATATTTACCCCAGTTCTCAACGGCAGACACTTGGCGGTTATCCATGTAACCCTTGCTGGCAAGTTGTCCACCCAACGCATTTGCCTCATCGTATTCAATACCGGCTTGTTGTGCCAATGCGCGAGCATCAGCTTGGTGTTTGGTGTAACGCTGACGTTGGATTTCATTGGTCAGTGGAACACCGGTAGCCGTGGTAGTTGCTCCTGCACTTACCCCCAATGGAGCTTGATAGCTTGCCATTGCTTGTTCTGCGCTGTTAAGTTTCTGCTGTGTTCCAATACCCAAATTGGTTTGGGCTTGTGTTTCAGCATCGGCTTTGATTTGTGCACCCCAAGCGTTACCTGCGCTGCCACCAATGTTTTGCAGTTTACCTGCGGTTTCGGCACTACCTACTGCCGCATACTCACCCAAGTTGGCACTTACACCACCAAACCACTTCGTACCGTTATCGGCAAACACAGTGGTTAAACCATACAATTTGGTAATCAAACCCATCATAAACAAAGTGTAGATGGTATAGATTGCCAGAATACCGAACATCTGTGTCTCATCGATAAAGTTGGCAGAGCGGTAATCCAGTGCAAGGTTCATACCGGTGGCAAATGTGTAGTTAAAGTAGATACCAACTACTTGTACCAGCGTGCGTGCGGCAAGGAAGCCGAACACAATCATAATCGGACGCAGGGTCAGGCTGAGAATAATCGGATAACCTGCTGCCCCCTTACCGGTATATTTATCACCGTGCGGGAATACGTGCATGATGTTCCACATACCAACCATGAACACACCTTCACAGTAAGACACCAACCAACCTACGGTAGCACCAGTCCAAATTAGGAAGGGGAGGGCTGGCAAGTAGTAAGCCAACATGAAACCCAAAATCATAATCGTACCGGCAAAGTAGCTCATCATAGATGTGGCTTGGGTAGATGGGTCATTGATGTCCACAAAACCCTTTTCGTTTCTGTGTTGGGCATTATAGTGTCTGGTGTTCTCCGCTTTAACTGCAGTACGGTAGCTCAACCAGTGCGAATACTGTTTCATAGATGAAATCAGATTGTGACCAGTCTCTACCATCACCAACATTGGATGGCGTGTGCTGTCAAACATGTTTTGCAAATCCAGACCGGTTGCCAGTGCGGCAGTGGCATTGGCAATGTCTGTATTACCATTCACACGTTGCTGAATGGCATTCAAGGAAGACATTTCCGCCATTTGTGGGAACATACTGTAATAATCCAGCATGTTTGCTGCCGCTTTTACCGGATTGCTGGTGGTTGGTACATCAGTACGGTTTTTTGCAGGCTGGAAAATACCACTGTAGTTGGCAGGTGTTGCACTTGCCCATTCCACTTTTGGAGTGATACCCAGCATTTGATGGATTTTACCAACGTTACGGGTCATAGCCATGTCAAACATACCGAAAGTAAACCAACCGTCAGTTTTGACATTCATTTCTGCCAATTTCATGTAATTGATGTACTGACCACGATTGCGTGGCAGTTGAGACAGATTGCTTACCGAACCGGCACGGCTACCTGCTTTGGCAATGTATTGTTGCATATGCTTGTCACTGGCTTCTGAATAAGTGGCAACTAATGATTTCAACAGTTCCACTTCAAAACGGCGTGAAATTTTGTCTAGCTGTTCAGCATAATAACGACGAACGCCAATAGTTGCATTTTCTTTTTCCGCGTCAGTCATAGCGCCGGTTAACGACTTACCGTCCCCCTCACGGAATCGCACATTCTGGTTGACTTCGGTTACATAGGCCTTCGCCAATTGGCGAATCTCTTGGTCGTAGCTACCATACAATTCTTTATATTTGGTCAGCACAACTTCACGGTCATTAGGTTCGTTTTCTTCTGCAACAACAGCCCCGCGATTATTTCTTATGTTGTTGGCAAGTTTCGTGTAATCGCGCACATTACCCTGAATGGCTTTATCCCCACCGACCATTGCTTGTGCTTGTTGTCCCTCACCAAATTTTCTCAATGTGTCTTCCGCACGAGTAGTGCTGGTTGCCACAATGCTTTCACCAAAATTGATTGAACCACAGGCAGTATTCAAGTTTTGATTGCTTGGGTTTTTGATTGCGGAAGCTGAAGTGGTGACAGGGGCGGAAATACCGAAGTACCACACATCGTTTTTCATTTGACTGAAATCAGCCAAAGGTGCGCCATATACAGTTGCAGCAACGCTATCCAAGTCTTTACTCATTTCTTGGTTGCGAGCCTCCTGATTGGCTTGGATTTCATTCTGAACACTTTGTTCAAAGGCTTGCTGTTGTTGAGTTTGAGCTTCTGCAATACGCGCTTTGCTTTCTTGGTTTACTGCCTGAACAGACCCGCTTGACTGATAGCCGGTCATTGTGCCTGCACCAATTCCGACGTTGTTAGGCATAGCAACAACAGACGTGTTGGTGCGCAACATATCTTCCATTTTTGCTGCCTGTTGGTTTACTTGATGATTGGTTGCATTCAACTCTTTCTGACGCTGGGCAGAACGGTAGCTAATGTTGTTACTCAATTCTTCTGATGCCAAACCGTATAGACAAGTATAGCCCTCAAACGTTTTGTACATGATTTCACCCACTTGTGGCGCGGGCATTTTCATGGCATACAAATCGTTAATGTTGCCTTTGACTTCTTTTGAATTGAACCAGCCAAGACCCATCTCATTGATACCAAAGTGCATCTTCAAGGTCATGTCGGTCATACCGATACCGTTAATCACAAACCATGTCAGAATAACTTGGCTGGTGTTATAACCGGAGAAAATCGGCGCGGCAAGTGCGGTAAAGATAGAAGTACGAATTAAGAAGAGCGAGGTGGGTGAGTCTTTACCCATAAACACACCATCATTGGTATTACCAATCGCGCCTGTTACTAAGGCGTACATGGCGAACATACCAGCTAATGTCAAACATCCATAGTTATAGATGAGAAACATGCGCTGGAATGGGTCTAAACCTGACACCAACCACATATCATGTGTTGAGGAAGTCAGTTGTGCATAATAACTTGATGATGTAGCTTTACTCACCAAATCACCAAACAACTGATTCATAATGCTGATACTTATGTCGCCTTCGTTAGGCTCGAAAATACTGGGTAGGAATGCGTGCGCATTGGTGATGCAAAGTGTTGCAAACACCAGCATCAGAAATGCTATAAAATAGGTGCGTTTGTTTACTGAAACCATTGGCTGAAATTGTCCAACTTATTCTAAAATTATAGGGTTTGAAAGCCTTGCTGTCAGTTGGGACAGGAGAAAACCCCTATCAGATAAAGAAAGCCGTTAGTCGGATTGACAAGTCTGAAAATCGTTTGTGAGATGTTTGAAAAAGAAAAACCGGAATCTTTGGATTCCGGTTTGTGTGAACTGTAATTAGCGTCCTGTTTGTGCCAATTCGCGGTTTTGATGTGAAACAGGAGACATGGTTTGGTCACCAAGTGCGGCAAGTGCCAATTGAATGTTTTCTTGTGCTACTTGGTTTTTCATTAACAAATAGTTGGTAATGGCACTCTGTCTGATAAGCTCACGGGTCAATTGGTCGCCGGTCATGCTCTGGACCTTGTAATTCACAAACATATCCTTGTTCACCATTGTCTCAACAATGGTAATCAGAGAAGGGTCTTCAGGACGTGGTACTTTACCGTTTATAGCCTGCCATGTTTGAACCATTTGCGGGTTGTTCCACATAGCATAAATACCGGAATCGGGTGCTTGCGAAACGGGAATGCCGACGTGTTCCGCAGCAATGTAAGCCTTGATGTCGGCGAAAATGCTGGCACGCTGATACCACATATCTGCTTTGGCACGAGCCTCATCAGAGTTTTTCAAATCAATCATAGATGGTGCTAGACCATATGAAGTGTTTTGAATGTTCTGTATTGCAGCCTGATACTGTTTGTCGCTGATGGTAGAAGAGCCTGTTGGTGATACGCGGGAAAGGTTGGCACTTTTTGCTAACGCGCCAAACTCCCCTACTTTGGTACAACCATCCACTTTCAGTTTGGCATCGGTTTCCGAACAAGTGCCGTTTTGTGCTTTGGTGGTGTTGATGTTGTTCAAGTTTTTCTCATCCAAGTTGCCAATCGCGCGGGCGGTTTGACGACGCGAAGTCATTTCCTGTTGCCCTGCAAAAGAATTGGCACGTCCAATACCCATCATTTGCGATACCGCAATACATTTTTCCAAAGTTGGTGCGGCAGATGCAGCAACTCTACGGTGTTCCATTTGGATTGCCAACATGCGTTCATTGGCATTGGCCGCAGTTACATTTCGAGTCTGAACATCGGTTTGAATAGCGGCAACTTTGCTGTCAAGATTGGCTTTCCCTTTCAGGTACATCACAATCTCACCGGCATATCCGTTTAGTTGTGCATCTTTAACCGGCCAGTCGGCAAGTTGGGCTGATGCTGTGGAGCATCCAAGTAATACCGCCAACGACAGAGCAATATTTTTCATCTTCATTTTCATGTTTGTTTTCCCCTTATCGTTTTAGCAAGGAATCAATTTTGCCATCAACCATGCCTTGTAGGTCACCGACATTGCCAATTTTACTTCCAAGTGCTTTATTTGCCATATTGAATGGGTCTTTGGAAATTTCAGATGCTTGTCCGATTAAATAAGGAACACCACTACGGTCAAGCGCTTTATTGATAACATTACTTGTTGCTTTACAAGCAATGTTTTGCAATTTTTCAATGGCTCTATCTTGTAGTTGGTCAATTGCTCCTTTAATAACTGCCGTCATAACATCTTTTGAGAACATAGAGCCAAGACCTTTAATAGAATTAAAGGCTTGACGCGCTTGTTCAATTAGCTGTCCGGCATTGCCGAAACAGTTTTCAAAACCTTCCCATTTGAATTTATCAGGGTTAACTGTATCTTTAATGGTTTGTTCATCCATCTTGCTGGTAACAGCTTTATAGGTATTCATTTGCGAACGGTATTCGTTAGAAATCTGTGTCCACGCTAATTCGTTACAACCGGCATTCTTGTATTCCGGTCTGTACTGGGTGTCTATACCGTATTCGTCTGCCGTGCTGGCAGTTGAACCTGTTGCGGGTGCAGCATAAGACACCGACATCATTGCCGACAGCAAAACAGCCACAATCGTTTTTCTTTTCATCGTCATAATCGAAAATCCTTATCTTAATATATCGTTTTGTTTCACATATCGTTAATCAACGCCGGTTGCGTTCCCATTTCGGCTTGCCGTAAGCCATTTTGCCAATGATGGCGTAGTGGATACGTTTGAAATAATTGGGGAGTGTTACTCCTTTGTAGTTCAAAAGGTTGAAATACAAACCACACACAATGAATAACACATACGGCCACCACGAGAACAAGTTAAATAGAATTGGAAATCCGAAAATGGCTAACCGCCAGTCAAAAATAAGGAAACGCGGGTGTTTCCCAGTATCACTCCAACCACTTTTATTCATTAGTAACCCCCTCCACGCACATTCAGACCGCGTTTTTCAACCGCGTCCTGCACGTTATGAATGTTATTCCGGTAAAAATCTGCATCACTGGTGTCTCCTGTCATAGTTGCCCCAAGCATAGCCAACAAGGACATCAGTCCGCACAACAATGCGCCTGCAATCAAGCGCGTATACACAGCCGAACCGCGAATTTGCTTGTCAGTAGGCATGCGTGTCAATTTCCAGCAAGCCATACCGAATGTGTACAAACCATAGGTAAATGCGATAGACAATAACATCGTTGGGAAAAAGCCAAACGATTTAAGAATGTTGTCCAACATATCGGACATGTCGCGTTTTTGTCCCGCATTCTGCGCCCATGCAATTGAGGAAATAAGGAAAGGTGTTAGGTAAAAAATGAGCTTGTTGTGTTGCTTCATGTTAGAAACCACTGTGATGAACATATTTTGCACAAAAGAAGTAGGGCGGCAAAGCGCTAGAAGTTTGTTAATTAAAAAGGACTGCTTTCCAGCAGTCCTTTTGTGTTTCACGGCATTACTTATAGATGCCTTTGGTTGCAGTGTCATGACTGATGTTGTTCTCGTCACCCAAGAAACTGTCTACGGCCATGCTTGCCAATTTGCCGATTGCCATTGCCATACCGCCACCAGCCCATTTGTAGAGCACGCCTGAAAATTCAGGTTTATGTCCGCCTTGCGGTTTTGACATTTTGTACAAGTCCACACAACCCATACCGATAATAAAGATACCTGCGGCAAAGAAGGCAGACAACAGGAACATACCCAAGTTGTCAGCTACCACAGTCCATGCTTTACTGCTCTTGGTCAGGTTGTGTTCGCCTGCGGCGAGTGCAAATGCAGTCATTGTTAAAGAAGCGATTACAGATTTAATTTTCATATTCATAGCACATGTGTTTTATAAAACTAGAAATATCATACATACGGGATTTTCATTTAAGCATGGCATATAAGAAACACATTATCCGATAATGGTATTGTGTGTTATAAGATTCAACAAATAGGTGGTTTGTCAGGTTGTGAAAAAGCCAGTGCTTTAAATTGGCACTGGCTTGTCCGAATGTTGTTGGTGAAAACGCTTGCATCACAACAATTTAATCAGGTAGCTGGTAAAACCTGTGTTGCCTTTGGCGATAGTGTTGGTGAACAAAATGGCAAACCCGATGATGTTGATACACATTGTACCGCCGAAGATAAACATAATGCTTTTCCAGAAGCCACCGCCCTGTTTGTTATTGCCCATCTCATAAATACCGTAGAACCCACGAAACACGCCGCATGCCCCCAAGAATTTCAAGAACGTGATTACACCGTGAATGCCGCGCAGCATTTGAGCTTCTACGCTGTCGTCCATGCCGCAGTTTCTATCCTGTGCGAAATCCATCGCGCAACTGGAAATCAGGGTTGTCCCCATTGAATTATTATCAATGGCTAACGTGGTTGAAACGATTTCAATAAATGACGACATGGAGACCAAACAGATACCGGCGACCAGTGCATAAAAACTCGCCCTTACCTCCTCCTTCCCATCCCCACTCCGAATGTATTTGTGCGCCGCAAGAATAACCAGGAATGTTCCGGTCAGGATTGCCATCCATTTGATAAACGAATAGCCGAAGATGTTAAAGGCAATCAGGTTGCCGAACATATCTGCTAGGGATAGCCCAAAACCCTTACCGGTAAATAAACCTTTCCAGTCAAAATCGGCATAGGCAAAACTACTGGTGAACAAAGTTAGCAGTAATAAATTGGCTTTATGTAGTATTTTCATGTTGGTTAAATTTGACATACTGCATAAAATACGTTCTAGCAGGCGAAAAAAAGAACCGGTTTTCGCCGGTTCTGAAAAACTTCGATATTTCGTTTGAGTTAACGAGCTACAAACGAGCCTTTTGTGGTGCGCACTACATTGTTACCTGCATTAATAGAGGTAATCTTTGCACCATTTGGTAAACGGTCGCCAACCACATAGGCTTTGGAGAAATCACCGCCTGAGCGAATCCATACTTGTCCTTCAACCAAGCCGGTTACGTTCATGGTGGACTTTGGTATGCTTCGTTTTGCAGCGTTACCAGTCTTTGTGCGTGTTACGTGTTTGGCAGACTGACGCGGTTTGATGTTGGCAGGCTTGCGCAGTTGTGAATAGCTGGTCAGTGGCGCACGGCACACGTTCTCTTCCATAGCAACCAGCTTGCCTTTCAAATAGTTCACTTGTTCTTCCAAAGATTTACCTACCAATTCCTGTTCAAGTTTTTGCAATACTGTCGCGTTTACAGGTGTTGGTTTATCGGTATTTTCATTAGCTTGTTGCTCGCCGGTTGTTTTACTTGTGTCTTGTGAACCCGTTTGAGCATTATTTGGTTTGCTCACTTGCGGGTCATTCAAATCGCTGGCGTTAAATGCTGGTGAGGACGCGGTTTGTTCTGTTTGTGCAGAGCTTGCCGCAGATGCTGTAGCATTTGCTAATGTTGCACTTGATGCCGCAGTAACAGGCGCACTGGCTGATGAGGTATCAGGAATGCCGGTTGTGGCTGATGCACCCTGAACAGGCTGTGAAGCATTCAGCATTTCAACCATTGATGCACTGGCAGTTACGGAAACCGGTTCGCTTGCCGTTACGGCAGAAGCGGAACTTTCAGGCGCAGAGGCAATGGCAGGCATGGTTTCCGGCTCACTGGCAATAGAAAGTGAGGGTGGAGCGTCGGCTTCTGCCTCAACTGTTTGTTGCTGTTCTTGTACGCCTTTATGTTTGCTGCCACCAAACATAAAGGTTGAGCCAATAGCAACAGCAATCACACCAACGGCTATAGAACCGTATTTCAACAGTTTGTTACCACCTTTTGACGGTTCGCCATCAAATTCATTGTTGCCGCCATTATTATCACCATCACCGCCATTGTTGCCGCCACTATAACCGGCATATGGGTCATAATTTTGATTGGTATCAGCGCTGTCCGGCGCAGCATTCTCGTTTTCCTTTTCGCTGGGCGGGGTGAAATTCTGACCGCCTTCGGAAATGTAAGATACGCCCTTGTGGTGTTTCAGTGAACGACCTGATGCAGGTTCAAACGGGTTTTTACTCATTTTCGATTTTCCTTTTTAAATGTGTGTTATTGTGCTTCGTCCATTTGGCGTTTTACTTGTGCAGACACAGCGAAGTCCTCTGTGAAATACAGGCCGATTGCCAATTTGGAAACATCTACTTTTACGCGGGGTTGTTGCGGAACAAGTTTTTCGATTTCGCTTGTTGCTGTACCTAACGCTTCCGCACCGGCTTCTTTGAAAATTTGACGGTTGCTTTTCGGTACGGTTTGAGTAGTTGTCCAACTTGAACTGCTTTGGTTGTTGAAGTTCGAGCTTGATGTCGATGTCACATTGTTGTTACGCCACAAATCTGCAATGCTTTTTGCAGCAGTGGAAATAAAGCCAGTCAGCAAGCGTTCAGGCAGATAAGTGTTGACTGAAGTTGCCATAGCAGTGCTGGCGCTGTCATAGTCAATCGCTACGGCGTTAATCGGTAATGATTGTGGAACGCCTTTCAGGTTAATTCGGTTGAATGTAACACTAAGCGTTTTACCTTGCTGTTGGAAAGAGCCGGTCACAATAGCATCTTTCAAATCACCAGACAGAACACGTGCACGTACCACGCTTGGGCGGGATGAGTCCAAAGAACCCATCAGTTCCAAAGGTGTCGTTTCACCCACTTTATGCAGTGTTACCATACCATTTGTTGCTGTTTCCGTACCACTTTCATTAGTACCACCTTGATTAGCAACTTGTTGTGCTTGTGCCTGCGCTGCGGCTTCTTCACGCGCTTTGCGTGCTTGCATACCGCTGTCGTCGAAAGAAAAAGCGCGCGGTTTTTCAGTGCTGTTCAAGTAAGACACGAGTGACGCATCTTTGCGATAGTTATATGCTTCTTCTTTGGCAACCGGCACATAACGAATGGTCTCCGTTACTGCATATTTCAGTTGTGGCTCACTTGCTGGCATTTGTGGAGGTGTGACTTCTGTAGTAACAGGTTGTGATGCTACGCCCATACCGGCATTATCTTTGCCCAAAAAATCATTTGGGTTTTCCTGCGGCAACTGACCCAATCCGTTTGTAGGAGTTGGGATATGCGACCCGCCCTTGTTAAACGCTTCGATTTCTTCAGTATCGTTGCGTTTTCTTACCTCTTGATTGTATTTTTCATCTTGTGAATCAGGCGGGTTGCCGGTATCACCAGCGCCAGATTGCGCTTCTACCCTACCGCTACCCGGCGTGTTTTGCGATGCGCTACCGGCATAGATAGAGGCAAATACAGTAAGAATGGTAAAGGCAACGATGCCCATGAACAGTTTTTTTTGCATTGGGGAAAAGCGTGACACTTTTCCGTTTTCATCTGTGTAAGCCATTTTTCACTCCGTTATCTAGTTAATGTAAACGAACCGGTGCTGCCGTTGTACAAATAACGGTAGTTAGGCGAGTAAGTAGTACGGTAAACATTCATGCCGTCAGGGGATGATAGTGTTTCTGTGAATCCCGGCGACATTAATTTGTACTTGGTACGAATTATCACTCTGCGGTCTTGTGTTTGCCATGCTTGTACATTGCTGTCTGAGCTACGCAAAGTTTTACTATCTTTGGGGGCGACACCGAATAATGTGCTGTTCAATGATGTGTCCATTGCACCAGTACCGATTGAAGTCAACTCTGGATTACTGCCTAATCCGCTGGCTTTATCCAGACGCACAGTCAATAAGCAGTCCACTTGACGCTGGTTGGTTACATAGGAGAACACTAACGGTACAGGATTTTTTACGAGATTGACTACGATGTTTCCCTGTGCGTTGTTGTAACGTGGTGAAATGGAAAAGTCGCCCGCACCTTCGGTATAACGTGTTTGCACCTCTGATTCCATTGACCCGAGTTGGTCAATCGGCCACGGTGTGCCGGTGATGTCAGTAATCAAAACGGTAGAAATGTTACGCCCATCCAGTCGAATAACCGGAGCGGTTTGTCCGGGTTCGGTGGACAACACGATAGACCGACTTACACACTGTGCTGGATTGGCATCTTGCTCCAATGCGCGAACCTGACGTTCATAATGGCGTTTGATATTGGTGATTTGTGCCGGAGTTTTGTTCCATAGTTCTTCAACTGGCGTACTTGCGCCGTACTGGTGCGGTTGGGTAACGGTGTTTTCCTCACGTACTACATTGGTCTGCTTGCTGACAATCGAGTCCTCTGGGATTTGCACTGGCTGTCCCTGTTGGGCTTGTCCCGTTTGTTGACCCTGTTGACCGGCAACAGGTTGGTATTCGTAATAGGTTTTTTGTGTTGCCTGTGGTGGTGTGCTTGGCGCAGTTTCCACATTGTCATACTGCGCATGCGCTACACCGGCACTCATCATAATGGCGAAAAACAAGGGTGTGAATTTCATAAATGTTTTCTCGTTTATAGGTGAAAATCTAATGAAAAACGCCCCGCTTGGCAATTTGCAAGGCGTTTTTCTTTCATCAGTTTGTCATGTTACGCATCAGCAATTGAGAGATACCGATACCGTCTTCTTTAATCAAGGTGGAAACGCGCTCAATTTTCAAGCGAATGCGTACTTGGTTGTTACTGTTCCGCTCACCAACATAGTTTATTTGCCCAACGGTTTCTACCCACCAATAGGCGATTTTCTGTCCATCTCTTGTTTCCACGCCGCGTTGAATGATTTTCGGCATGTTCACGTTGTGATAAGTGGAAATCAGACGTTTCTCAACTACTGTGCGTACCAAGAAACTCTTTTGCATGGAATCCAAAAAGGTCAGCCAGCCATTACCGGTAAAGATGTCCTGATTGCGTTCTAATTGATTTTGGTAGTTCACATAGTCATAGCTGAACAAGTTGCTCATGTTGGTAATCACATAGCTTTGAATGTCCGCATCAGACTTGGAATGAATAGACAGCGGAATCGGCGAGAAGTAACGCATTTGGTTATCCACCGCAACATAGCGTGGCGGCACATTTTGTGTAATGAACGTGACGGCAGATACAATGTCAAAGGCAAATCGGATAAAGATGAATATGAACAACACAATGCTGTATCGGTTGAACTCATATAGCGTCCGCGCCCGCGCTTTCACTTCCACATAGGCTTCATGTCCGGCACGTTTCAATCCTGTATGCCCTGCTTCCAGCATTTCTTTGTCTGCTTCGGCAGTCGCACGTTGATAATCGCGTTTACCTTTGCGCTCCAATTCAATGCGACGACGCTCTTTCTGGTTATACATGGCAAGGTCGACATCACGCATGATTTCATCATCGTTTTCATGTTGTTCGTTTGTTTTACTGCTATTGTTAGTGCCGTTTTCTGCATCCTGAATGGAATCGTATTCAGTTTTAGGTCGGATTTTAGGTGCGCTGATGTCTTTCATTTCAGGCATTTGAATCGGCATTTGTGGCTCACTGCCGTTTAGTTCGCCAATTTCATCTTCCACGGAAACGAGAATGGATTTGGCGGTCGCCTTATCCACACCGTTTTCTCCGCTACCTAAAATTTCATCAAGTTGTTCGCGTTGTGTTTCGTTCATTAAAGAATCTCCAATTCCGAAATGTAAAATCCGGTTTTATTGTTTTCAGTTATCATCACCAACATCATTTTTACGGTCATATCACGATAGTCAGTGCGCCCAGATGTGATGGCGCGTTTGGCTGGCACTTCAATCTGCCAGAAACGGTATCCGTTCTTTTCCACACCCTCAACAGCGCCTATAATCCTCGGCTCTCCGGTCGCTGTCAGGGTCATCATTTGTTTGCGATTATAAATGTCATCCAATAGCCCTGAAACTTCAAAGGATTTCAAGAATGACTGAAAGGCTTCCGGCGTGAAATACTTTTCGTTTTCATAGACTTTGTTTTTCACGTTGTTGAAGTTGATGTTGTAGAAATCGTTGACGAAATTTGTTGCCCAGCGTTGCAGATATTTGCGAGACACGCGCGGTTCTTCAAATGTAATCAGCACTTCTTTTGAAACCTTACCTTGTGCCAGTTCGTCCTGTGTGTATTGAATGAGGGCGGGCGGGGCGTAAGTGCGGTATTTGATGTAGAAGAATGTGGAGAACGCCAGTGAGGCAAGCAGTAAGGCAATACACAAGCCATACCATTCGCGCACGCGCTCATACATTTCGTGTTTTTCAATATGGGCGTGAATATCGTCTTTAACCGGCGGGTCAAACACGTCCAAAAGTTTTCCAAAAAGAACCATTAGTCTTCCACTCCTTCCGGTTTGTCATCGGCGGTCTGGTTAGGAATAGGCAGCATTGGAATCTCCTGACCTTTTACCGGCTCTGTTGTGGTTTCCAATTGGATAACCTGTCCATTGCCTGATGAAGCAAAAAAGTTGGAATCCGCACGGAAAAATAGATAGGTGTACATAACAGAAGAACAGACAATCGAACCAATGATTAACACACGAGTCCAACGGAATATTTTGTTGTGAGCGTGCATATTGGCATCAAGCATGATTTCCGCGCGTTCTTGTACACCGCGTTGTTTGTAAAACCGCGTACCGAATAGTGAGTCTTCCGCTTTCACATCGTTTGGCAGAACTTTTTGGTCGTCCTGCCGTTTTTTCTTTTTAAACCAACTCATTGTGTAACCATTTTGGCGAGCACATCGCCATCTACTCGTATAACAATTAACTTACGAAGCTGTTCGCCTGTGCACAATGCTTTATTCATTGGAAAACGGTCGTGTAAACGATAGGTTTTTACGACATTCTTGTTTTGCTTGGCTTGACCGGTGGATACAATGTCATTGTTGGTCAAAATGCGTAGTGCTTTCAGAATTGCACCTTTCCCATACGGAAACACGTCCTCTAAATCAGCAAGGCTATATGCCTTGTTTGTGTTCAATAGGTATTCAATCAAATTGTTGATGATGTCTTGCTGTTTTGCTTCTTTCACTCTGTCCTCAAAATTCAGGAATGCCTGCCTAAAAAGCTATGAAATTGTTGTGATGCGTGTAATTCAATTTGTTTGTATTTTTGTGTTTGTCGTGATTTAAAGAAACACCAGTGAAGACAAAAGAAAAGCAACTACCGAGGAAATCTAGGTAGTTGCTTTAAGTCATTTTTCATTTAAAAGTCGTGATAAACACGTCTTGGTTCAATACCATAACGTCTGCCGTGCATGTCAATCACTTTGCTAATCAGCACATCGGTTGCATCATAGTTTGCCTGTTTAGTCATGCGGCGTTGAATGGCTTTTAATTCGCGCCGCGCGTCACCGCCTTTAAATGCCGTTGCCAATAAACGAATACCGATTTGGAAACCAACCTCTTCAAACATGCGTACACGCAGATTCATGTTTTCCGTAGTAGTGCTTAACATCCACAGCAATGCAGCGCCTACCTTGTTGGTGTGCAACTGGCGAATCGTACCTGATTTCGTATTCATACTGCAGAAGAATGTATTCCCTACTCCGGGTATCGGACCGTGCACACTGTTTCGTAGAATGTCAATCTCTTCCGGTCGCATGTTGAGGATGCTGACCACATTCCGCACTGTTTCCTCGTTATCCATTTTCATTACCAGATAACGTGAGCAGAACTCACGAACATGACCTTTAAAGTCTTCCAAACTTTGTGAAGCCAGTACCAATTCGGTATTGGATTTACGCCCCTCACGTGCGAATGCGGTAATTTGTGCCCACAGGCTTTCCGAATTGCCAACACGGTGACATTCGTCAATCGTCAGGCGTTTATGGTCGGCTTTAATCTCGCTGATGCGCTTGAATTGATATTCACGGCACAATTGCACATCTGCAGTTGGTGATGGTTCAACGCCGATTGGGTAGGGCATTTCTTTAACATCTTCCGTGTCTAACCAGAAATCAGAGGAAGATAGTTTCATGGCATATAGGTACATCAGACCGCTGGCGTGCTCGGCATTTTTGCTGTCCTTTTGTGATACCTGAATCAAGTCAATCACTTTAACGCGGGCTTGACGCACATCCAACACGGTGTAGCCTGAGAACAGCGGATAGTTGGCAATCACCGAGGTCAGTTTGCGCTGGAACATCTCAATTACGGTTTCCTGACCGACATACAGTTTGCCGAAGTTATTGACAATGTTGTCGCTTTGTGAAATACCTGCCAAGTCGTGCATGGTTGGAACGGCAAAACGTTGAGCGACCTCAGCCTCATCAAATTTTCCGTTCTTACACAACACATCCACCACTTCCCACCAAGTCGTATACCGCTCATTGATTTTCATACTGCCGGTTGAGAATGCGTCAGACTTGGTATGTGCCTTGTATCCAATCTCATCAAGCATATTGTCAACAACCGTGTTCTGGTAGCGGATATATTCTTTTGGCTGGCGGGACAAGACAGATGGTGAATCTGAGTAATATCTGTATGCGCGAGTTACAACCGCTTTTAAGAAGTCAGCCACACCATTTTCCAATATACCGGTGTTTGGGTCAGTCATCATGTGCCCTAAGAAATTAACCAAGAACTCCATGTGATTGCGTAATGGGAAGCGACACATCAGCATCAAGTCGAATGGATTAACGGTGTATTCTTGTGTGTTTGCAATACGCAAATAAATTGCCAAGTCCTGTTTATCGGGAGGTAATGAGTATTTCAACAGTTGTACCAATCCCATTGCTGACCAACCTATGTCAATAATGGAAATCAATGGAATACGTTTGTTGCCGGGTTTGCCAATCAAGGCAAAGTTAGATGTGTTGGAGTACACGGATTTACCAGCACCTGGGCCGGCTGAAATTAACGTAATCCATGTGTCCAATTCGGGCGATTTTTCTTCAATTGGCAAAATCTTGCCGTCTGGGGAGGCTTGCAGCAGTTCGCCTTGTGAGAACACCGATGTCGGACGACCGAATGGCAGCATAATCAGAGCTTCCTCCAATGGGGCGCAAGAGAAGTTGCCAGAACCACTCTTTGTGAAGCCCATAGACGCATTGGCAAAGCCTTGAATTGGATTACCGGTGTCCTCTGATACAGAAGCACGCCCCCATGATTCCACTGTGCGTGACAAGCTGGAAGCCTGTTGTACGGTTTTCTCTAAGTCATTTGACCAAGTGCACAGCGCACAAGATACTTTGACAATGGTTGAACCATTTTGCTGCATATTGCGCAAGTAAGAGATAGAAGTGCTGATGTCACGGTTTACTTGTGATGTTATGTGGAACATTTTGGCAATATTGTGTTTTACCGAAGTTCCCGCCATGCCGTCACCTGTGATAGTAAATAAGAAACGCCAGTTCATGCGATAGCTGCGCATTTTCTGGAACAAATTGTTGAAGAACAAAATGTCTTTTGGAAACTCGTCCAAGTAAACAGCAGAGAAATACAGGTCACCAATACGAATAACATTGTTATACTTGGTTGACTGTACGTCTTTGCGACAAATCTGTTGCGACAGTTTGCGAGGCAGGATTTCGATTTCTTCATAGTGGTCAGACTGTTTCATTACATGAGGAAGTAGTCTGTCGCCCGGCAAGATTGGCTCGTAAAACTCACTGACACTTCTCCCCTCTACACCGGCACGCATTTCACGCACTGCTTCGGAAACGGTCATCAGAGATACTGAAATACCCACGTTTTCCATGCTGGCACAAATTGATTGTACGAAGGCAATATGCCGGTCGATAATGGCTTCGTGGGCAATAAACGGATTGGCAGCAGTACCAATCGGCAATTCTGCTTCTTTGTAACGTGCTACTTTTTTCTTGTTGCTGGCTTTACGTTCTTGTGCGGAAAGAATCCCTGTGGTTGTCCAAAGGAGCAGATAGTTTTTCTCACGCGCGGCAATGTCTTTCAGTGCCTCAACGTTTTCATCCAGCACGAAATCCACATCCATTTCCAACCCGCGATAAGTTTCACGAGATGGGGCTTGCAAATCACGGATTTGTTGTTCGGCATTCTCTGGTTCATAGTTGAACACCGATTGAATAATATGACCATTGGTGTCAAAATTTGAGGCAATACTGGAAGTCAATTGCATCAATACATTGTTTGCAAATGTAGCCGGTGTGGTTAAAGAAGAAATACCATGCACTTCAACCACACTCAAAAGTGAGCCATCATCAGCTACTAAGATAGTAGAACTGATGGCTGTATGTAATTCATTGTAATTAAAAAAGTTTTTCTTGATTTGGCAAGAAATGCCTATCATCAATTCGCTAACCGCAGAAACGAGGGCTTGGAACATAGGTGCATAACATTAATTTGATTTTTAAAAGTTATGCAATTGATAGGATGGGTGGAAGTAAGAAGTATGTTGGAGTCTTTTGCATGTGATACAATTCTGACATCTTTTTATTAATTGGAGTGACTAATGACACCTTTCATCATGCTAACCAAAGTTGTTGGAGAAAACGATATTGAATTTCTGGTGGACGCTAACAAAATTACTGCTGTGCAACAACTGACGGACTCTGAATCAGAAAATGGATATGCAAGAGCCAAAGTTTATACCGAAGACGATGGGTGGAGAAAGGTAACAGAGGAGGTTTCTTGCATTCACGAGCGTATGCAAGAAGCGCAACGTATTTCACTTGGTGTTCTTGGTCAACTGTTTGACAAATGGGGAGTGTGACATGAATCCATTCATTTCATTGAAAAATTGCGATACAGATGCAGATGAACACTTCACGCCCCTTGTCGTCAACACTGATATGATTGTTACGGTAGTTGACGTTGACAGCCATTGTGATGACTGGGAGGAGAATGCACAAGCTATTGTTCGGCTAAACAATGGACAAGAGATTTCCGTTGTTGAAAGTGTGGAGGAAGTTCTGTATTCCATCCGTAAGGCGCAAGAGCGTATTTGCGCTCTTCGTCAAAATCTGACTGTCACCAAAACAGGGTTTTAAAACCTATGCTCTTCATCCTCTGTATCTGTGTTACTCTGGCCGCGCTGGCAGGATTGTTCAACAACAAAGTTCTGCAAATGCCACCGGCAATTGGGATTACCTTGATTTCCTCTGTCGCTATTTTGGCACTGGAAATCTTTGGCATTCCTAATGGATTTGGCGGGCAAACCTTATCTATTGTTAAGTCCATCAATTTTTATGATTTTCTATTGAATGGCATTTTGGGATTTTTGCTGTTCGCGTCTGCCATTAAAATTGATGTCTCGGCATTGAAAAACTATTGGCGACAAATTTCCCTGTTAGCAACAGTCGGTGTGTTTTTCACTGCGTTATTGATAGCCGTATTGCTATCTACTGCCACAAGTTTGCTCGGTGTTGAATTGCCATTCATCTATTGTTTTTTATTCGGGGCAATCATTGCGCCCACCGACCCAATTGCCGCACTGGCGGTTTTAAAGTCTGCAAAATCGCCACAATCGTTAGAAATGAAACTTGCAGGTGAGGCTCTATTTAATGATGGAACAGCCATCGTAATGTATCTCACGATTTTCGGAATTGCTATTGGCACGAGTGAGTTTAGCTTGTTAAGTGTGAGTGGCAATCTGCTCAAAGAAATTATAGGCGCTGTACTGTTTGGTGGTGCGCTGGGTTGGACTTATTCCTTGTTGTTAAGTAGGAAAACCGATGTTGTAACCATGTTGATGTTCACAATTTCCTTGTGTTTGGCATCGTATTCCGGTGCAAGCCAGTTACACCTGTCCGCCCCTATTTCGGTAGTGGTGTCCGGCTTGTTCGCCGGACAGGCTTTACGTAAAAATGAAGACCATCATCTGCACGAACATGTGAATCTGTTTTGGGAGTTCTTGGAAGAAGTAATGAACATCTCCCTATTTGTACTGATGGGCATGGAAATCATTTTAGTCAAATTCACGCCATCATTGGTTGTTGCCGGTGTGATTGCGTTTACCATTGTGTGTACAAGTCGCCTTCTTGGTATAGTTTTGACTATGATTCCATTACGCAAACATTTGCTCAAAGGAACGATTCCCTTGTTGTCTTGGGGCGGTATTCGCGGTGGTATTTCTTTGGCATTGGCACTCGCGGTCAGCCAATGGCAACATGGTGAAACCATCCTTGCCATTACTTTCATAACAGTAATGCTGTCCGGTTTAGTACAAGGTTTGACCTTAAAACGTGTAATTGCCTATTTTTACCCAAACAAAAATGCGGAAACTGTGTGGTATGAGCGTTTTTCAGATACAATTGGTCTGTCGTTTGTTATTGGGCGTATGACTGCCTTGACAGACAAACTGGTTAACTCATTGCTTCGCTTGAAAGCCTCTAACAGTAATCCGCATGGGACGTTGGTGGATGCGGAAGCGCAAGGCGATGATGCTAAAGTAAGCAATAAGGGGCAACACTTCTAATGGAAAACGTCAAACAAAAAACCTTTACCATCTTTTTGGATATAGATGGCGTACTGCATACAGGAACTCCATTGTTTCACCTGTTGCCCAACTTCGTTGTCATGTGCTACGTGTTATTAGAGAGAATCAGTTATCGTAAAATCGAACTGGTTATTTCCTCTTCTTGGCGGCATCGCGGCGAGCAAAACGTGTTTTCTGATTTGGTACAACATGACAAATCATGTTATCTGCGTAAGTGGGTAGAAGATGGACGAATTACGGTTCATAGCACTGGGCAATATATTCAAGTCGCTTTGGGGGAACGGTATTCTTCCGATGGGTTGGTTGTAGAGAAATGTTTTATGGAAGACAATCGCTTGTTAGAAGTAAAGCGTTACATTGAACAGAACCATATCGATACCGAACACATGTTTATACTGGATGACTTACCGTCTTTGTTTTTTGAAGTCTCTGATGAGCCGATGATGAAAAGTAAAACATCTGTACGATTTAAAAAATTTTACCTTCTACCGACTTCTAATTTCCTGTCCTCTATGGATGAGGAGAATTACGAATTTGATACTGTTTCACAAGCAATAAAAAAGTCATTTGTGAACTGTGAGACAGACGGATTGAATATTAACGTAGTGCTGAATGCGCTTGCTAACCGTTTTTCTGTATATGACCTGCTTTTCATGCCTCAAAAAGCCAACTAACTAAAAGGAAATTAAATGAAATCCAAAATTGCTATCGCTGTGCTGTCTGCCATTGCTCTTGCCGCCTGTACCAGAGTTGATTCAGGACAAGTTGGTGTGGAGCGAAATTTTTCCGGCGAGTTTCAAAAAGAACCACTGAATGTCGGTTGGCATAGCTCGTTTACCTCTACGATTTACGCTTTCTCAGTGCGTGAAATTCCTGTCAAATTGAATGACCTCCGTCCAACCACCAAGAACAACAGTTCCGTATTGAAAGACTTGGATGTGGAAATCCAATATTCGGTTAATCCGTCTGTTGTGCCCGAATTGGCTGTAAAATACGTCAATATGCACATGGATAATCCCGCAGGTTTCTTGCCAGCTTACCAACTGGTTGAAAAGCAAGCCAAATCTGTGGTTGCTGATGCCGTATCGCAATTCGATGTTCTATCCATTGCTTCCAAGCGTAACGAATTGGAAGGTATTATTATGAAAAACCTGCAAAGCGATTTGGACAAGAATGACCCGAATACATTTACAGTAAGCCGCGTCACAATTTCCAACCTCTTGTTAGATGACAGAATCCAATCCTCTATTCAGCAGATTGCCGAATCGGAAAACCAGAAACAGGTTGCCTTGAACAAATTGGAAATCGCCAAAACCCAAGCCCTTGAAAATCAAGTGCGTTCACAATCACTTGACGGTAAAATCTTGGCTGAAAAACAACTGGATGCGCTGGTACAAATGGGACAGCGTGGTAACATCATTGTTGTACCGGTAGATTTTAAAGGGAATCTTAACATTCCGGTGAACACCAACACTAAACCTATTGAATTGCCAAAACCTACGCCAGCACCTGCACAAAACGAAAACGAGGAGAAAAAGCCATGAGTAATACCAGTTTCACATTGCAAGTCACTCTTCACGAGGATGGAAATCGTGAGGAGTATGACAAACTGCTTAAACAAGCCCAAGCAATCGCTGGGAAAATTGTGCAAGAAGGCAGGCGGAACAACATTACCTCATTTTTCCTTGATGACAATCCACAATCTATTTCTGATTTTGCAAATGCCGTCCAGATACCCTTATCCAGAGAGGATACTGAGCTTATCTTGAGTTATATCGAGACAGATGGATTCAATTACACGTTCACCTCAAAGAGTTCGTTTGATGATGTGGGGAACGCCGATTTTCATAAATTGCGTTTGGCATATTTAGAAGCAGAAGATGGATTGGAAGACTACTTGAAGATGTGTGCCAAACATCACGGTATTCAATATTAAATTCAAACAAAAAAAGAACCGCATTAAGCGGTTTTTTTTTCGTTCAACCATCTTAAAAATAACGCCCTTGTCCTGCTTTATAGCTGGCTGGTTTCTGCGAACCGGTTTTCCATTTGCTTTGGTCGACAATAAATTCTGACTGATTGGTGATGTTAATCACACGTTTGTTGATGCTGATAGATTTACCGTCACCAGTTACACCCATATTGGAGCTTGCCACCACAGTCGGTGTGATTTGCCCATTTGCCAGTGCAATCTTATATAAAATCATACCTTGATAATCACGGTCAAGTCGTGCTTTGGCTTGATTGTACACATCCATTGCTTGTTGTCGTCCCTCGTTCCAACCTTTTTCAACATACTCATCCCAAATCAAACGTTCACCTTGTGTTTTGGGTAAAAAGTTGGTCGCCGGTACTTCTGCAGGCTTGAAGTCAAAAGACAGGTAGTCACGCCAACTTGGATAGGTGGAGACCATTCGGGCTGGTTCTTCAATCTTGTAGTCTTGGTCGGAAATAGTAACCATGTTGTCGCTGTTTAATTCATAATGAGAAAAGTTTTGCGACAAAACAGGCGGCATCACTCCGGGACTGATTGCCAACGCTTCAAAATTGTATATCCGGTCAAGCTCGGCTTCGCGCGGTTTGATGTTCTCGGCATAAAGACGTGAGTAGTAGTGGTTCAATGAATGGCTAGTGCCGATACGCAGTGCCACATCACGCAATACTTCCGCACGCATAGTCGGCACTCTTGATTTGCGCTGGTCGTTTTGCGTTCGTTTAATATGACTGGCGCGAATGTCATCCAATGTGATGTCTTGCGATTCTTTGGCATACACATTGGTTGATGCAATCGATGCCAATAACATGAGAATGTAGAACTTTTTATTCATTATTTGTACTCCAATGTAATAATGCGGTGACGACTGTCCACACGAATCATGCCGCGTTCGCCCAAACCATTACCCACTCCGACAATAGCGTCTTTCACAGTACCGTCAAACGAACCAACGTTCACAGTCAAATGTTTATCTTTACCCAATAACACAAAACGGTAATCAGCACCAGTCGCCAATTGACGTACCAAATTGGTAATGATGTACGAACCGTTGAGTAACACACGACGTTCCAAATCATGTTTTCCTGAAACTGCAACACGGTGTCCTTGTGTCTGTTCTCGTGGTGCAATATTAACAACAGGAGCTTGTTCTACTTTTGGTGCAGGTTTGCTGATAGGAATGCCTTTCACACCATTTTCACCTACATAATACAAATCAGGACTTGCGTGATTGCGGGTAATACCGCGTGTAATCATCAATTCAGCATCCGTGTCATCCAATTCTTTCAGATTGTGATGCTGTGGCACACGATAATTGGCAGGCATACCGTTTCGTGCCTGTACTTCGTTCAGGAGTTCAAGCTGTTGTTCGATTCGCCTTGCTGATTGTGCAATTTCGGTATTGATTTGCTTGCTGAAATCATCAATTTTGTCCGGCTTTCGTCCAGAAGCACATCCTGTTGTGAGTAAAACCAGTGCCAATGCGGCAACAGCAACACTTTTCTTTTTCATATCAGAGTCCAAATTTGAAAATAAACTAAAACATCGCCTAACCGGCAGCAATATGGATAATTGTGTGTTTGCCTATTCATCAAACAAATAGGTCTCAATTACACGTTTAATGTCATCTATTTTGCCAGTTTTCGCCAAATAATCTGCCCCACCGCACATCAAGACATACTCTCGGTCAAAACGGTTTGGGGTATCCGTAATTACAACGACCGGAACGTTTTCCAATCCGTTGCGCTGTTCTTTTAATGTACGTAACACTTGTATGCCAGATAATTGGTCAACCGAAATATCGATGAATAGTAAATCAGGCAGTGTGTTGGTGCAACGCAGAAGTGTATCGAAACCATCAGTAGAAAAAGAAACCTCCAAATCTGGGTATTCCTCTTGCGCCCAACGTTCAATCAGCGCGTAAAACATACGGCTACGGTCGGAAATTAGGATTTTTTTCATTTGCGCGTGTTAAAATAATTTTTTCAAACAATAAATGTACGTCTTATGTTCGGATTTGGCAAAAAAAACAAGAGTTATTTGAATGCAGATTTGAATGACTGGCTTATCCTGTTATCGGAAAACTTGGCTATGGTTGCAAGCCCTACTAATTTCGGGAACGAAGACATCCCATCAGAAGGCTTGCTCAGTGCTGAGTTAGATACCGTTATACGATTTATCAACGAAGAGGCGGACAAGCTCACCGATGAAGAACTCTTCGGTGAAACCTTCCAACAGCAAATGCTACGGCTTGGGAAAAATGCAAACGATACCGTCATGCTTTCACTACAAAAAGTGCTGTTTTCCGTCCTATTTGGCATAGATATGTATCGCTTTAACTATGCACCGTCTGACATAGACGAAGTTTTACTGACCGCCATCGCTTTGATTGCCGTACCGGAAGAAGACTACAACTGTTTTATCCAACAAATTTGCCACATGCGCGACAACGCGAATTTCAATCGGGAAGATACATGGTCAGGCATGGATTTTAAAATGTTTTTGTTGGATGCCTTGCTGGTACGCGAGACTGCTTGGATTGGTACGCCATCGGTTTTACCAGAACGGAGTGGAAAAAAGTTGTTCGGTTTTAACAAAAAAGCCAACAAAATTTATTTGTCGCAAATCGAACGTATCAAGGTCACACTTGAAACGTTTGAGGCAAAACCAATTCCGGCAAATCCATATTTAGTCCGCTAGACGCAAATGATTACTGTTTCGCATATCGTATTGTTTTTAAAAGAAAATCGTGCATTTAACGTTCTCATTTGCTAAAATAATGGAAAACAACGCATCGGAGTCTAACTATGATTACACCATTAACCCAACTTGTTCTTCCATTTTTTGGCGTGAATATGCTCATCTCAATCGCCGTACTTTTTTTATGGACGATATACGATGAACTATGTGAAGGCGTGAAGCACAAACGCTGATTTTAAGTGAAGAAAAGAGAGCGGATAACCGCTCTCTTTTTGTTTTCCTAATTTGGTTGGTACTCAATAAGTTGATACAATTTGTCAAATAGAGCCATAAAACACAGCCCTTTATGGAGGGAATATAAGGCATTACATTTCGTTATTTAATCTGTTACAATAAACACATTGTAACACTTTCCCAACACGTTCACATGTATCAAGTTCTCCGATTACGAATATATCGCAAGCACAATGCCAAGTTAAACAAACTGGCAAGTGCGGTGAATTTCGTCTGGAATTATGTGAACGATTTGTGTCTGCAAATGTGGCGACGAAAACGTGTTTTTCCTTCCGTTTACGATATATCCGAATACACTAAAGGTGCGGGCGAATATCTCGGTCTGCATTCACAGACTATCCAGTTCATCAGAGAGAAACACTACCAAGCACGCAAACAGCATAAAAAAGTCAAACTGGCTTGGCGTACCAACCGGCCGGATGCGAAACGTAAAGCATTGGGCTGGATTCCGTTTAAAGCCTCTGCCATCAGCCATGTGAAAACCTATAACACCGGTAAAAAGGCGTTGAAATCCCAAGTACAACTATCTTGCGGTAAAGAAAAACTGATACTGACCGTGTATGACCAATATGACTTACGTCGTTACAGCGGTTTTCGCATGGCCGAAATCGTGCAGGATAGTTGCGGCGACTGGTATCTGTGTTTACTGGTGAAGGTTGAACCCAAAGTTTGCACTGCTACCGGCGAAATCGGCATCGACTACGGCTGCAAAACTGCTGCAACATGCAGCAACGGCGATAAACTGGAAACCAAGTTTACCCAACAATACGCTGAAAAACTCGCGTCCGCGCAACGGGCGCATAAGAAAAAGCAAGCCAAACGGATACACCGAAAAATCAAAAACTCACGTGCCGATGCGACACACAAGTTTACCAGCAAGCTGGTAAAGGAAAACCGGCTAATTGTCGCCGGTAACGTGAAATCAAGTTCGTTTACCTCGGGCAAACTGGCTAAATCGGTTTACGATGCCAACTGGTTTGCCATTAACCGACAAC
>ERZ773077.229-NODE-229-length-42672-cov-7.078466_pt1 | contig 42672 bp, 35 predicted proteins | sample MGYA00580612_ERZ773077 | MGnify/ENA primary metagenome ERZ773077 (study PRJEB29015, sample SAMEA2737971) | human oral metagenome | biome: human oral; feature: human-associated habitat; material: dental | place: China | collected 2021 ...
GCTCGTTGGGCTCATAACCCAAAGGTCGTAGGTTCGAATCCTGCCTCCGCAACAAGAAAGGAGATCACTTCCGAAAGCCTCTGCTTCACCACAAGCAGAGGCTTTTTCATTTACCACTCACTATACAGACCCCACATTCTCCTCCTCTATGGCGCAGACGACCCCTCGCTCCCTACAGGATATTGATCAGGAGCAGCTCTTAGACTTCCTACTTCGCTTTGCTACCACGCAGACGAGTGTCGGAGTGCAGACCTCGCGTATCGTCGTGAACACCACCCGCATCGCCCATGCCTATGGCTATGACGTGATGATCATGACCTTCCAGCGAAACATGACCATGACCCTCACTCCTGCAGTGAAGAACTCCCGACACTCCTACCACACCATCGACCGAGCGCACCCCATCTCTGGGATGCTACAGCATCGGCATGGTCCCCTGAACTTCTTCTTCAATGCCGAGCTGAGCCGCCTCTCGTGGTACACCTATGACCACCAGCTAAGCCTCGAAGAGCTCGAGGAGTGCTTCCAGCGGATCATCTCGACACCACCGATGAATCGCTGGCTCATGCTCTACCTCATCAGTCAGGCGAACATGGGATTCTGTCTACTCTTCGGCGGAGATCTGATCTCGGGGCTCTTCGTCTTCCTCGGCACGTTCTGTGGCTTCCTCCTTCGTCAGGAGCTCAATCGCCATCACGTCTATCACTACCTGACGGTCGTGCTATCAGCGATCGTAGCGTCCTCTGTCGTAGGTCTAGGGGCTAAATTTGGGTTCATGAAGGATCCGACGACTGCCCTCAGCGCCAGCGTCCTCTACCTCATCCCAGGGGTACCGTTCATCAACGGGATGATGGATATCCTCGATGGCTATGTCCTCAACGGGATCTCTCGTCTCATGACCGCCGTGATGATCGTCGTAGCGATCACCGTAGGCCTCAGCTTCTCTCTCATGGTCCTCGACCTCTCGCTACTCTAACTACACGACACGAATGACTATGGATCTTCTACTGATCTTAGAGAAGGGCTTCTTTGCTGCTATCGCTGCTCTCGGCTTCGCTGCCGTAGGGAATCCCTCGAAGGCGGCCTTCCGCTACGTCCCCATCATCGCCTTCGTCGGGAATGCACTACGCTTCACGCTGATGCACTACGGAGGGCTAAACATCGCCATCGCGACTTTCCTCGCTGCCGTCCTAGCAGGCTTCATCGCCGTGGGCTTCGCCTACTATGCACGCTACCCGATCGAGGTCTTTGCCTTCCCCGCCCTCCTACCAATGATCCCAGGGAAGTTCGTCTACAGCTCCCTCTTAGGGATGATCCGCTTCATGGAGTCGACACAAGAGGTAGCACAGGAGCAGTATCTCCCCATGATCATCAGCAACGCTATCACGGCTCTCTTGACGATGTTTGCCCTAGGAGTCGGTGTCGCTATCCCCCTCTTCATGTGCTACCAAGCCTCCTTCCGCATGACCCGCGGATCAGCAAAGTAGCGAACCAATATACCCTATGGAACGACTGCACTTTCAGCCTATCACACTAGACTCTCGCGAAGAGATCACCCACTTTACCCTCCAGAGCAAGTCACAGATCTGTGACCTTTCATTTGCAAACCTCTATGGGTGGAGCTTGAAGTATGCGACGAGCTATGCCATCGAAGAGGATCACCTCTTCATCCGCTTCACTTCACCCGCACGCTCTCACCCAGCCTATCTTCTCCCCTTAGGGCTAGAGGGCGAATGCGTCACGAAGGCTATTGAGCGGCTTCGCTTCGAGGCAGAAGCAGGAGACCATCCCCTCGTCTTGATGGGTATCACTCCCCGCTGCCAGGAGCACCTAGAGCGTCTCTGCCCGACGGCCTTCACCTTCCTAGAGAACGAAGGAGCTGCCGACTACATCTATCTCCGAGAGAAGCTAGTCACGCTCTCTGGCAAGAGTCTTCAGCCTAAGCGCAACCATATCAATAAGTTCGTCAAGCTCTACCCAGAGTACAGCTATGAGCCTATCTCCGAGGGAAATCTACAGGAGTGTCTCCTGATGGAGGAGCGCTGGCTAGAGCAGCATGGAGCAGAAGAAGATGAAGCTATAGAGCGGGAGGTCATCCGCCGTCTCCTCAGAGACTTCACCGCCCTAGGGCTCTCGGGAGGCTTGCTTCGTGTGGGGGGAGAGGTCGTAGCCTTCACCCTTGGTTCGCCGATCAACGCTACGACATTCGACGTCCACATCGAGAAGGCTAATCGAGACTACGACGGGGCCTACACGATGATCAATAAATGCTTTGCATCCACGATCCCAGAGCAGTACACCTATGTCAATCGAGAAGAAGATCTAGGGATCGAGGGACTACGCAAAGCCAAGCTCTCCTACAAGCCAGAGCTTATCCTCCCTAAGATAGCAGCCGTCCTACGTCACGACTGTCACTGACCATGCTAAGTAGGAGTAAGCAAGAGATAGATGCTCGCCAGCTCTGGCATGAGGTCTTCGGAGATAGTCTAGAGAGTGTCTCTCGCTTCTTCGGACACATCTATCGAGAGGACGAAGCCTTCGTCACCTATGTAGATGGACAAGTAGCCTCGATGCTTCTCGCTCCTCGTCTTACGCTACGTATCGAGGACGGCATACACCTACCCATAGGCTACCTCTGTGGGATCGCTACTCACCCGAGCTATCGGGGTCAGGGGATGAGTAGCGAGCTCATTCGGCTGGCGCTACGCAAGGAGCGAGAGCGAGGAGATATCTTCTCTACGCTGATCCCTGCCGAAGCTAGCCTCTTCGCCTTCTATGAGAAGACCGCAGGCTTCACCCCAGCCTTCAGCGAATGGATCACGACGGGACAAGAGGCGCTTATCCAAGATCTCCACGGCACCAATCCTAATACCCAAATGCTAGTGGACTTCCTCTCCCAAGCTGAAGGTTCCTCACATACTCCTCTCGTCCTTCACGACGAAGCCTGGTGGCATGCAGCCCTCGAGGACTACCAGCTCAGCGAGGGCTATCGGATCTACATCCACGAGGATGGACGTGGGCTCTTCGATGGGGTACTCTTCATCATGGTGCAGCCTACGAATGAAGTCTGGGTACGAGCAGCCTTCGGACAGATCGAGGCATGCAAGGATTTACTCCAAGATCTAGCCAACCAGTATCCCCAGCATACCTTCCGCTACTTCCTCCCCACTCCGCCGACAGCGACACCTCAGCCTAAAGGGATGCTTCGCCTGCTGAACCTCCGTAGGCTCCTTGAGCTATACCTCCAGCACCACCCCGAGGAAACACGAGCTTTCGCCTATCGAGATCCACTCTTCCCAGAGGAAGATGGCTATTACCTTCTCAGGGGAGGAAGAGTCGAGAAGCATCCTCTCTTACCAACCCATCATCCGCTCAAGCAAGAGGAAATTCTTGCCCAGCTCAACCTCGATTCGCTCCGCTGGCGCCTATACCTACTCTGTGAGGGTGATCTCTGATCAAGCCACCTAGCTTTAGCTAGCAGTCGCCAATAGGGACACTTCTTCTTCGAAGCGTTTGCGAAGGAAGAAACTCACGTTTTTGCGGTAACTTTGTAAAAGGGGGTAGACGTATCGGTCTGCTCCTTTTTCTACGTCATAGCCCTTTCCCTCGGGCATAAGCCTATTATAGATATGCAACCCTTTGTTCATCTGCACGTACACTCCCAGTTCTCTCTACTTGATGGCCAAGCCTCGGTCAAGGGCTTAGTCGACAAGGCTATACGAGACGGGATGAAAGGCATCGCCCTGACCGACCATGGAGCGATGTTTGGCATCAAGGAGTTCTTCGACTATGTGGGAAAGCAGAATGCACCCCTTCTCTCCGAGAGAAAGGCCTTACGCAAGCAAATTGATGAGCTCACAGCCAAGGAATCCAGGACTGCGGAGGAGGAAGAACAACTGACGAAGCTACACGCTGATCTAGAGGCTGCCGAAGCTCGACCACTCTTCAAGCCTATCCTCGGCTGTGAAGTCTATTGTGCTCGTCGCTCCCGCCTACAGAAAGAGGCTAATGTCTCCAATCCCTATCGTCCCAATCAATCTATCGACAATAGTGGCTGGCACCTTGTCTTGCTAGCCAAAGACCTCCAAGGCTACCGCAACCTGATCAAGATGGTCTCCCAAGCCTGGATCGATGGCTACTACTATAGACCACGTATTGACAAGGAGCTCCTTGAGCAGTACCATGAGGGCATCATCGCCACATCGGCATGCCTGGGGGGAGAGATCCCACAGCATATCATGTATGGTAATATCGAGGAGGCCGAGAAGAGCATCCAGTGGTTCAAGGGGCTCTTCGGGGATGACTTCTACCTCGAGCTACAGCGTCACAAGACGGATAATCCTCTAGGGAATCAAGAGACCTACGAAAAGCAGCAGCAGGTGAATGCAGTCCTCCTTGAGCTAGGGAAAAAGCACGGCGTCAAGGTCATCGCCACTAACGACATCCACTTCCTCAACGAAGAGGATGCAGAGGCTCACGACCGACTTATTTGTCTTAGCACGGGGAAGGATCTCAATGATCCCAAACGCATGCGCTATAGCAAGCAAGAGTGGATGAAGACGACAGCTGAGATGAACGAACTCTTTGCTGATGTCCCCGAAGTCTTAGCAAACACTCAGGAGATCTGCGACAAGGTCTCCTTCTATAGTATTGATCAGGGTCCCTTGATGCCTGACTTCCCCATCCCCGAAGGCTTTGAAGATGAGGACGACTATCTGCGCCATCTGACTTACGAAGGAGCTAAGCGAAAATATGGAGAAGAAGGGCTCACCGCCGAGGTCAGAGAGCGCATCGACTTCGAGCTAGCTACGATCAAGAACATGGGCTTCCCAGGGTACTTCCTCATCGTACAAGACTTCATCGCAGCAGCACGCAATATGGGAGTCTTCGTGGGACCTGGACGTGGATCGGCAGCAGGATCCGCTGTAGCCTATTGTCTTAACATCACCGACATTGACCCGATACGCTACGACCTCCTCTTCGAGCGCTTCCTCAATCCTGACCGTATCTCTATGCCCGATATTGATGTGGACTTCGATGATGATGGACGAGCAGATGTCCTACGCTGGGTCACGGAGAAATACGGCTACGAGCGAGTCGCTCACATCGTCACCTATGGTACGATGGCAGCCAAGAGCGCCATCAAGGACGTAGCACGAGTCCAAAAGCTCCCCCTCGCAGAGAGTGACCGACTAGCCAAGCTCATCCCCGACAAGATCCCCAATGTCAAGAATGTCTCCATCGAAGCTGCCATCGAGCACGTACCAGAGCTCAAGCAAGCCTCGCTAAGCTCGGAGCGTTTAGTTAGCGACACGCTGAAGTATGCCCGTATCCTTGAGGGGAACATCCGAAGTACCGGTGTGCATGCCTGCGGTATCATCATCGGGAAGATGGATATCAGTGAGGTGGTGCCACTAAGTACAGCCGAAGACAAGACCACGGGGGAGAGCATGCTCGTCACACAGTATGAAGGCTCGGTGATCGAGTCCACAGGTCTGATCAAGATGGACTTCCTTGGGCTCAAAACCCTATCTATTATCAAGGAAGCTCTACTCAACATCAAGAAGAGCCGTGGTATCGAGATCGACATTGACCATATTCCTATCGACGATGAGACGACCTACCGACTCTATGCCGAGGGACGTACGATCGGCACCTTCCAGTTTGAGTCAGCGGGGATGCAGAAGTATCTCCGAGAGCTAGAGCCTTCGACCTTCGAGGATCTCATTGCGATGAATGCGCTCTACCGTCCGGGACCTATGGACTATATCCCTGACTTCATCGATCGTAAGCATGGTCGTAAGCCGATCACTTACGACCTTCCCTGTATGGAGCGCTATCTCAAGGACACCTATGGTATCACTGTCTATCAGGAGCAGGTGATGCTACTCTCCAGAGAGATCGCAGACTTCACCCGCGGACAGAGTGACGAGCTACGTAAGGCGATGGGAAAGAAGCTCGCCGACAAGATGGCTGCGCTGAAGGTAAAGTTCCTCTCTGGCGGGAAAGCCAAGGGATACAGCGAAGACATCCTTGAGAAAATCTGGGCGGACTGGGCTAAGTTTGCTTCGTATGCCTTCAACAAGAGCCACGCCACCTGCTACAGCTGGGTAGCCTATCAGACTGCCTACCTCAAGGCGAACTACCCTGCGGAGTACATGGCAGGAGCATTGAGCCGTAACCTCAATAATATCACCGAGATCATCAAGCTCATGGATGAGTGCCGAGCGATGAAGATCCGTGTGCTAAATCCTGACGTCAACGAGTCGGACTTCAAGTTCGCTGTCAACAAGGACGGAGATATTCGCTTCGGGCTAAATGCGATCAAGGGCGTCTCGAGCTCAGCTGTCGAAGCCATCATCCGAGAGCGTGAGGAGAACGGCCCCTATAAGGACATCTACGACTTCTGCGAGCGTGTCCCCATGAATGCTAGTGGTGTCAATAGGAAGACGATGGAGAGCCTGATCTTCTCGGGAGCCTTCGATAGCTTCGGACTCCAGCGTGAGCATTACCTAGCGCCTATGGAGGTGGGGAATGACGATAACTTCATGATGGCACTGATACGCTACGGACAAGTCCTGCAGACAGAGCAAAGCATCAACGAAAACTCCCTCTTTGGTGGAGAAGAGGAGGCGATGAAACTCCCTCGTCCTACCCCACCCAGCACCTACCCTCAGCTCTCCGATCTAGAACGCCTGAATAAGGAGCGTGATCTCGTAGGACTCTACCTATCAGGTAACCCGCTTAATCCCTATCGCGTACTCCTCGAGTGCTATTGTCCTGTGACGGCCCTGCAGATGAATGATCTCGATGCTGTAGGAGAAGGACGCCAAGTCTCCTTTGGAGGTATGATCACCAAGGTCTACAATGGTACGACTAAGCGTGGCGATCCCTATGCTCGCATCACGATCGAGGATATGTCGGGCTCCTTCGACCTAGCGCTCTTCAGCAATAGCTATGTCAACTTTGCGCAGTACTGTCAGCAGGGACTCTTCGTATTCCTACAGGGTGTCGTGCAGAAGCATCCCTATCGAGAGCAACTAGAGTTCGTCGTCCAGCGTATCGAGCTACTCTCTCAGGTCATCGATACCCTGATCCAGTCGATCCATCTAGACATCGACGTCCGCCTAATCGATGAGGAAGTGATCCAGACCCTCGGGGATCTCCTATCGAACAATCCGGGTAACGCAATGTTATCTATTCGTATCTCGGATGGTACAGGTCGTCATGATGTCGAGCTGACCTATGACCAGCAGATAGCTCCGACGCCCCTCCTGCTGGACTTCTGTCAGCATACCGGCATCGAGATGACAGCCCGATAAGTAATCATAACAGTATAATTCAACTAAAGAAATTTATCATGGCACAAGAAATCAACAGCCAAAACTTCGAAGCACTCATTGCTTCCGGCCAACCCGTCGTAGTAGACTTCTGGGCTACGTGGTGTGGTCCCTGCCAAATGGTCGGTCCTTTCATCGAGGAGCTCGCTCACGAGTATGAAGGACGTGTCGTCGTCGGGAAGTGCGACGTAGACCAAGACAGCGATCTACCTGGGCAGTTCAATGTCCGTAACATCCCTACGATCCTCTTCTTCAAGGGTGGTCAGCTCGTTAAGAAGCTCGTCGGCGCTCAGAGCAAGGAAGTCCTCAAGGCTGCTATCGAAGAGCTTCTCTAAGTCGCTTCCTCCCCCTTCGACTTCTGAGAGAAGTCACTAACTCAAGCCACCTCGATCCCTTTACGGTGATCGAGGTGGCTTGCTTTTACCAGCTAGGGTTAGAGATCAGAGAGTAGCCCTAGAGGTAGGACTCGGGGAAGGTAAACCTCCACATTGCTCAGCAGGGGGATTGTCGTACCTTTGCCCATATTACTTAGCACAAACGTTATGGCAAAGAAGCAGAAATGGTACGTCGTCTGGGCTGGTCACGAGCCTGGGGTCTATGACTCTTGGAGTGAGTGTCAGCGTCAAACCAATGGCTATCCCCATCCTCGCTTCAAGAGCTTCGAGACACATAGCGCAGCCCTACGAGCCTACGAAGAGGGAGCTAGTGGCTTCGCACGTCGTCAGCAAGTCCCCGAAGAGATGCGTAGCACCACCTCCTCACCTATTCCCGAAGCCATCGTCGTCGATGCCGCTTGCTCTGGGAACCCAGGCAAGATGGAGTACCGAGGTATCTATCTCCCGTCACGTAGTACGCTCTTTGAGATGGGTCCCTTCGCCATGGGGACCAATAACATCGGGGAATTCCTCGCCATCGTCCATGCTCTGGCTCTCATCGACCAGCAGAAGCTATCGGGACTAGTCGTCTATTCGGACAGCCAGATCGCCTTGACGTGGGTTAGGAAGAAGCGCTGCAAGACCCTACTCGAGCGTACGCCCCAGAGTGAAGAGCTCTTTCAGCTCATAGCCCGTGCCGAGCAATGGCTGCAAACACATCCTTATACGACACCCGTCTATAAGTGGGATACGGTAGCCTGGGGGGAGATCCCCGCCGACTACGGGCGTAAGGGCTAGCTACGGCTCAGCTTCCGTTCGGCCAAGCCACCCCTCTCTCCCACACCAGATAAGACGCTCCGAGCGCACCACCAGCACCTACTGGCGATGCGCTCGGAGCGTTCTTTTTGCTATGGTATAGCTTCTCCATCAGGGAGCTATACCTCTTCTCCGATCAAGGTTATGCTTAGCTTAGACAAAGGTACCTGTTCGCTCGCCCCGACGTCTAGCTACCTCCCCAAGAGAACTAATTCTCATCAGCACGAGGACGCAGGCTCGACAGCGGACGATAGGACGGAAGCCGAAGCAAAGCACGTAGACAAGCCGAGCAGAGACGGACATCTCGAAGCCCTTTCTCTTGGTACCTCAGCGCTAGATGCGGACGTTCGTAATAGAGCTGGCCGAAGAGCTCCGAGAGGCGAGGATAGCTAGCTTCGCCCGATCGTCGCCGTTTGAAGCCCAGCGCCTTACCTCCCTCCATCGTACAGTAGCCCTCCCGATCAAGAAGATCAGCCTTCGGGAGCCCCAAGGCCTCTAGATCAGCCACAATCATCGCACGATGAAAGCGAAGATGATGAGCTACGAGCACCTTCACTCGTGCAGACACTCGTAGGAAGCGCTCCAGCACAAGCCGAGGAGCTTCACCCCCAGCTCGGAGATCCTCCTCACTCAGTCCGTGCAGGCGTGTCGCTTCGGGGGTGATCCTCCCCTCCTGCCGTAGGAGATGATACTCTTCGCTCATCAGCCGGCCGTCTTCGTCCAGCACCTGCCAGGTGAGAGCGATGACGGGCGAGGGCGAGGGAAGATCGAGAGAGTCGTCTTCGGCAAGTCCTTCGTCGATCGCCTCTCGGGTCTCGGTATCGAGGACGAGGAAATAAGGCTCAGCATCGAGTGGAGCAAGGAGGCTCGGAGCGTGGAAGAGCGGGTGTGTAGACAGATCGACCTCCGTAGCCCAGGGGGTGAGCCCAGGTGACGGAGGTCGATCTTGCTTGAACCTCTTACGGAGGGAAGATGCTTCCCCAAGGCGCTTTCTCAGGAGGAGCTGGGCGACGAAGAGCACCAGCGGAAGGATGAGAAGCAGCAGTGGGGCAAGCGACATAGCCTAGCTATTTCTGCTTAGGGAAGAGGAAGGAGCGACTACGCTCAGCTCCCTCCTTTGCCCAAGGTGCAGGGAGGAACTGCCAGTTCTTAGGGTCGACAGGACGAACGACCTGATGCCGGCGGAAGAACTCAGCGAGGTAGTAGCTCTGATCATGGGACGTCGACCCAACGATACGCTTGGGGAGCTCCTCCTTCGGAATGCCTGCACCCGTAGTAAGCATACCACCGGCACCGCCAGCACGGTAGGAATTCACCGCCACGCGATAGGTGCGCTCCAGGTCAAACGGCTCGCTATGCCCCGTGAGGCGGAGGATCGTCACACGCTGCCCCTCGGGCTTCGAGAGGTCGACGGTATAGTCGATCCCTTGAGCAGCACTGTAGTTGTAGGGTGGGACAAAGGTCTTATACTTATCCGTTGGCTTCGCTCCAGGCTTGAGGCGAATGAGCTGTCCCTCGGAGGAGGTCATCTCGTTCACCCAGCCAGCGTAGGAATGCTCGAGATAGCCTTGGATTTCCTTCCCCGTGAGCGCCATAGCGTAGAGGAAGTTAGAGAATGGGCAGAACTTGAATAGGTCTCTCACATAGATCTTGCCTGCAGGCAGGACAGCGGAGATCTTCAGTGGTGCAGCGAAAGAGATCTCTGCCTGCACGGCATCTAGCTGCATCCGGTGGATAACGTCCATATAAGGAGAGGTGCCGAAGAGAGCATCTTCGCCTCGTACCTCTGTGGCTAGCTCACCGACCTCACTACTTAGGTAGGCCTTCACCGCTTCTTCCTCCTGCTTAAAGTGGGCTAGGAAGTCGGGATCAGGGGTAACTCCGTCGAGGGAGATAAAGCTAGGGCGAAGCTCCTTCTTGACGACCTTGCCCCCACGCTTAGTGACCGTGATCTGAATGTCCGAGACTCGGTCTAGGTGGTTCGCAGGATTGATCAAGAGGACCGAGTCCGAGCGTCCCTCGGTGGGACGTATCCACTCGAGCTCCGTGCGGTGATCGTGACCGATCAGCAGGAGGTCGATGCCAAGTCCCTTATTAGCTAGTGCACGCCCAGCATTCTCTAGGTAGTCAGGATTGTCGTTCTCTAGCCCCGAGTGAATGAGCACCACGAGGACATCTGGCTTCTCCTGCTTCTGGATCAGTGGTACCCAGTGCGACGCAGAGGCGAGGATATCATCAAAGTGTAGCCCCTTCCAGAGGTGCGCAGGTACCCATTGAGGGATCGCAGGAGTAGTGAATCCGAGAACAGCGATACGCAGTCCATCCCGCTGATACATCTGATAGGGCTTGAAATAGGGCTTCCCCGTAGCGTCAGAGATGATGTTAGCCCCAAGAAGGGGGAACTTACACTCCGTGCGCCACTTATCGAAGACCTGATGACCAGGCTCGATATCGTGGTTACCCATAGCTACGGCATCGTAGCGAAGGTAGTTCATCGACGTAGCGACGAGGTGCTGACTGACGGTATCGACATAGTTATAGTAGTACGTCGGAGGCTCTCCCTGGAGGAGATCCCCTGCATCGAGGAGCAGGAGGCTAGGGTCGGACTTCCGTGCTTCCTTGAGTACAGTCGAGAGACGCGCCATACTCCCCTGGCCAGGGCGATCGTTCAGGAAGTCATAGGGGAAAATATTCCCATGGACATCCGTGGTGTGGATGATCCGTAGCTTATGCTCAGTCGTCCGTACGACCTTATTCTTCTGAGCAAATGCAGGGAGGACGAGGGCGAAGACGAGTACGAGCAGACTCGCCCAGCTTAGGGGGCGAGGTCTGCTCGTCTGTGTTAGGTGTATGGTCTGCATAGGATACTACTTGATCTGACTACCCGTAGCGAGCAGTTCCATCGGGGTAATGAGACGGAGAGCACCGGTGGTATAGTCTTCAGCCGATAGGATCATGCCTTGGGACTCGATACCACGGAGCTTACGAGGTGGGAGATTGGCGATGAAGCAGACCTGCTTCCCGACCAGCTCCTCAGGACTATAGTGCTGGGCAATACCGGAGACGATGGTGCGACCACCTAGGCCATCATCGATACGGAACTGCAAAAGCTTATCCGCCTTCGGCACTTTCTGACACTCAAGGACAGTGCCTACACGTAGATCGAGCTTGGTGAAGTCATCGAAGGTAATATCTTCGCCCACGGCAGGAGCCTTCGCTTCGGCGGCATCGTTAGCGGCTTTCGTCGCCTGGAGCTTAGCGATCTGTGCCTCGATGACCTCGTCTTCGATCTTTTCGAAGAGCAGACTAGCCTGTCCAAGCTGGTGTCCTACGGCGAGTAGGTCACTGCGTCCGAGATCCGTCCATGCTGGGAGTGAGATCTGAAGCATACCTAAGAGCTTCTCACTGCTCTGCGGCAGGAAAGGAGCGAAGGCGATAGCGAGGTTAGCGGTTAGCTGAAGGGAGATATTGAGGATAGTTGCGACTCGATCCATGTCTGTCTTCGCCAGCTTCCAGGGCTCGGTATCTGCGAGGTACTTATTCCCTAGGCGAGCGAGATTCATAGCTTCCTTCAGCGCTTCACGGAAGTGGAAGGCGTCAAGCTCCTTCTCAATAGCGCTGCGCACCTTACCTAGCTCGTCGAGAGTCTCCCTGTCAAAGTCCGTTAGCTCACCTCGTGCTGGCACCCGACCCTCGAAGTACTTGGCGGTAAGGACGAGGGCACGATTGACGAAGTTACCGAAGACAGCTACGAGCTCATTATTATTGCGTGCTTGATAGTCCTTCCAGGTGAAGTCATTGTCCTTAGTCTCGGGGGCATTAGCCGTGAGGACATAGCGCAGGACGTCCTGCTTCCCGGGAAGATCCTCGAGGTATTCATTGAGCCAGACAGCCCAATTGCGGGAGGTAGATATCTTGTCCCCCTCAAGATTAAGGAACTCATTGGCAGGGACGTTATCCGGTAGGATGTACGACCCTTCGGCACGAAGCATCGCAGGGAAGACGATACAGTGGAAGACGATATTATCTTTTCCGATAAAGTGTAAGAGCCGGGTGTCTTCACTCTTCCACCAAGTCTCCCAGCTGTCAGGCAGTAGCTCCTTGGTATTCGAGATGTAGCCGATCGGAGCATCAAACCAAACGTAGAGCACCTTACCCTCTGCTCCCTCGACAGGTACAGGGATCCCCCAGTCAAGGTCTCGGCTCACGGCGCGTGGCTGTAGACCTCCGTCAAGCCAACTCTTACACTGCCCGTAGACATTGGTCTTCCACTCCTTGTGATCCTCTAGGATCCACTGACGGAGGAAGTCCTCGTGCTTGTTGAGCGGGAGATACCAGTGCTTCGTCTTACGTAGCTCTGGCGTCGCCCCAGAGATAGCGCTCTTGGGATGAATGAGGTCGGTCGGGTTCAGCGTCGATCCACAGTGCTCACACTGATCTCCGTATGCCCGGTCGTATTGACAGCGGGGACAGGTACCAGTGATATAGCGGTCGGCGAGGAACTGCTTAGCTTCGGGGTCATAATACTGCTCGCTCTCCTCCTCAAGGAATTCCCCCTTGTCATAAAGGGTACGGAAGATCGCAGCAGCATGCTCCCGATGAGTAGGACTCGTCGTACGTCCGTAGATATCGAAGGTAATCCCGAAGTCTGCGAACGACTGACGGATGATGGCATCATAGCGGTCGACGACATCCTGCGGGGTGATGCCTTCCTTCTTGGCCTTAATAGTGACGGGGACACCATGCTCATCGCTACCGCAGACGAAGAGCACCTCTTCGCCCTTTAGACGTAGATAGCGGGCATAGATATCTGATGGGATGTATACCCCAGCCAAGTGCCCGATATGTACGGGACCATTAGCATAGGGGAGAGCGGCGGTAATAAGAGTACGCTTGAAGTCTTTCTTCATGCTTGATAAGATGAGACGGAGCTTCTCCCTAGGCGTTAGTCCCAGTGAGAAGCTCCGTACGGATTAGTCGTTTAATTCTTGTCGGAGAGACGCTGCTGCCAAGCCCAAGCCGAGCGAAGCGTATCTCCTAGGGTCTCCTTGGCCTCCCAGCCGAGGACTTCATTGGCATGCTTGGGGTTCGCCCAGACCTGCTCGATATCTCCTTCACGTCGTCCGACGATCTTGTGAGGCACAGCCACACCCGTGACTTCCTCAAAGGTACGGATGAGCTCCAGCACGCTGACGCCTCGTCCTGTACCGATGTTGAAGGTCTCCAAGCGGGGGCTATTCTTCGTATCGTCTAGCATACGAGCGATGGCGATGACGTGTGCCTTCGCTAGGTCGACGACGTTGATATAGTCACGCACACACGATCCGTCAGGCGTATTATAGTCGTCACCGAAGACACTCAGCTCCTTGCGGATGCCAGCGGCAGTCTGTGTGAGGTAGGGAATGAGGTTTTGGGGGACACCATTAGGTAGCTCTCCGATCAGAGCCGAGGGGTGTGCCCCGATAGGATTGAAGTATCTCAGGCGAATAACCTTGTAGGGTGCGCCTGCATAGATAGCATCTGCCAGGATCTCCTCATTGATCTGCTTCGTATTACCATAGGGAGAGAGCGCCTGCTGGACAGGAGCTTCCTCCGTCACAGGTAGCACTTCGGGCTGACCATAGACGGTGCATGAAGAGGAGAAGACTATCCCCTTCGTCCCATGGCGTTGCATAGCCTCGAGGAGAACGATGAGGGAGAGGAGGTTATTGCGGTAGTAAAGGAGAGGCTTCTGCACGGATTCCCCGACAGCCTTACTAGCTGCGAAGTGGATAACCCCGACGATATCGGGGTGAGCCGAGAAGATACGCTCCATGGCTGCTTCGTCATTACAGTCAGCTTCGTAGAAGGTCGGACGGCGCCCCGTGATCGCTTCGATCCCCTGGAGCACGTCTGGGCTTGAGTTAGAGAAGTTATCGATGCTGACGACGTCATAGCCAGCCTGCATGAGCTCTACCGTCGTGTGGGAGCCAATATATCCCGTACCACCAGTGACGAGAATCGTTCCTTTGCTTGCCATTATGGAGAAGATGTTTGAAGTGTAGAACCAAGTGGGGCATATCCCCCGTATATATCTGAACAAAGATACTCTATTCAGCGCACATAGCCTACCTCTTAGCCCCGGAAGACACCGAGCTAATTCCCCACTAAGACTACACCTCTTCCCCACCCTAACAGACCGAGTGAAACTCTTCAGTCAAGCACCAGCTACCCATCATCTCATGCCACTCTCTCCAACTATATGACCTCTCCCCTAGCGACCAGCAACCCTCGCCCCAGCGAAGCTGACCCTTCGTCGAGAGAAAGCTCTACCTCTTCTCAAGAAAAGGCTAACCTCTCCCTCCTCAAAGCTCTACCTCTACCCCGAGACCTCCTGATGCTCCTCTCCTGTTAGGGCTATGACCCCAAATGCTCACTCATCTCATTCGGAAAGTCAAGGCCGATACTTCGGGGCGACTTCCTATAATCTACCCAAATCACCTGCCTACCAAAGTCTTGAATTACTTTAAAATTTAACAAAATATGACCTATATCCTAAAATTCGAAGGCATATTGCAGAAGATCTTATTTTAATTACCTTTGCCCTTGGAACCTTCCGTTAACCAAGGTCGGAAGGTCCACTTTATATACAGCTGGACAATAACCAAGCAAAATGAAGAATCCATATACTACCAGCTCCGAGCACCCACTCAATGCTCTCCACCGAGAAGTGTCTAGCCCGGATACCGACAAACAAACTGTCAAGGCCCTTAAGATCGCGGCAGCCGAAGGTGATGCCGATGCTCAGTACAAGCTCTTTGACCTCTACGCCTCAGGTCATGCTCCCGAGATGACAGTAGCCGAGGCTCGCGCCTTGCTCAATCGTGCCACCGACCAGGGACATCCCGCTGCGCTCTACACCTCAGCGCTCCTTCAGCTCGAGGCCAGTGGCCAGCCCGTCGCCCCACCGCAGGCGCTCTTCTACCTAGAGATAGCCGGTGATCGTGGCTACTCCGATGCTTACCTCCGTCTCTATGATATCTATGCCAATGGTAAGGGCTTGCCTGCCGACAAGGAGCGTGCACAGACCTTCCTACGGAAGGCTATGGAGCAGGGCTCAGCCAGAGCCTATCTCATCGTCGCCAAGAGCCTCCTCCCTGACGGAGCTGCACCTTCGGTAGACTATGACACGAGCTATTACTACGCAGAGCAGGCTGCCCAGCGAGGCTCACAGGAAGCTGTATCGCTGATCATCCACCTGCTAGAGAATAATCTCGTCAATGGTGACCATACCGAGCTCCTCGCTTACTGGAAACGCCAGCTACACCCCACGTACTAATTCCCTAGGGCTTTACCCACTGATCCCATACTTCGATCCCCAGACTTCGCATAGGAAGTCTGGGGATCGGTGCATTCTTTGAGATCGGGGAGAACACCATCAACCGAAACAACCAAGAAAGGCTGGATGCGCAAAAAAGGTCGCCCGCCCCACGAACAGACGTTCGTGGGACGGGCGACCTAACTAGTTTCTTACGAGAAAGCCTTAGCGGAGCATCTTACGATAGTGCTTGTCGATGTCCTTACGAGCCTCCTCTGTAGGCTGGAAGGCATCCCCCTCCATAGCCTTCAGACTACTGTCGTCCTTGTCGAGCTTGGGGATGTAGACATTGACGTTCACCAGTAGGTCTCCTCGACCATAGCCATTGACCGAAGGAAGCCCCTTGCCTCGCAGACGAAGCACCTTCCCTGGCTGGGTGCCAGCTGCGATGTTGACGCGCGCCTTGCCTCCGACCGTGGGGACTTCGACAGATCCTCCTTGAGCGGCCGTAGGGATGGAGATGAGGAGATTGTAGATCAGATCATTCCCATTACGTATGAGGTTAGGATCCTCTTCCTCCTGGATGACGACCTGAAGGTCACCTGGTACTCCTCCTCGAGGTGCAGCATTCCCCTTGCCTTGGACAGCGAACTGCATCCCTTCGGCTACCCCTGCGGGGATGTGGAAGGAGACGACCTCTTCGCCAATCTGAGTGCCTTGTCCCTTACAGTAGGTACATGGCTTCGTGATACGCTCACCTGTACCCTGACAATCAGGGCAGACAGACTCAGACTGCATCATACCGAAGATGCTCCGCTGAGCCGTGATCACGACCCCAGAGCCATGGCAAGTGCTACACTGCTGCTTGCCATCCTTCTCCATAGTCCCATCTCCGTGACAGTGAGTACAGGGGACTTGCTTCTTCACCTTCAGACGCTTCTCGACGCCCTTATCGATCTCTTCGAGTGAAAGGCGTACTCGCGCACGCAGGTCGGTACCTCGGAGCACCTGACGACCGCCACCTGCGCCACCGCCAAAGCCACCGAAACCGCCGAAATCAAAGCCTCCGCCACCGAAGAGGTCACCAAAGCGGCTAAAGATGTCCTCCATAGACATCCCACCGCCAAAGCCTCCAGCACCGCCACCAGCAGCACTGCTACCGACACCAGCGTGGCCAAACTGATCGTAGCGCTTTCTCTTCTCGGGGTCACTTAGGACGTCGTAAGCCTCAGCAAGCTCCTTGAACTTCTCTTCGGCTTCCTTATCTCCGGGATTCTTATCAGGATGGTACTTGATAGCCAGCTTTCGGTACGCCTTCTTCAGCTCATCAGCCGAGGCACCCTTGCTGACTCCAAGGACTTCGTAATAATCTCTTTTCGTAGCCATAATATATTTGGAATATACTACTAGTACATCTTACTGACCGACGACGACTGAAGCATGGCGTAGCACCTTGTCATGTAGACGATAGCCCTTCTTGACGCAGTCGATGATCTTACCCTTGAGCGCTTCCTCAGGCGCAGGGAAGGTAGCGATAGCCTCATGGAGCTCTTCATCAAAGGGCTGCTCTGCGGTCTCGATAGCTGTCACTCCCTGACGAGAGAGGTAGTCGACAAACTTTGAGTAGATCAGGTGCATCCCCTCCTTCAGCGCATCTAGGTCAGTCGCTTTATCTAGGTTTACCAAGGCGATGTCCAGGTCATCCACCACGGGCAATAGGTCTGTCAGCGCCTTTTCTCCGCCACTGCGGATGAGTTCGCTCTTCTCCTTGAGCGTACGCTTACGATAATTATCATACTCTGCTACGAGGCGCAGGTGAGTATCCTTGAGCTTGTCCAGCTCAGCCTGCAGACGCTCCTCGGTAGAAAGTTCGCTGGCAGACTCTTCTGCCAATTCGTCAGACGATGATACCTCTTGGTTAGTCGCCGCAGAGGTCTGCTGAGCCTCTTCCTGGAGCGAAGTCTCTTGCTCTAGAGCTTCGTCCTGGGTCTTCATCTCTTCATTCATAGGTCTATTATTGTCTTTGTTTCGTTCTGTGATTGAGTAGCTTATTCCCTAAACGCATAGGTATCTAGGATCACTTGGACTACCCAAGTATCTCCTAGCGTTAGTGAAATTCCTCCCAAAGGAATGCAAAAAGGATACCAAAGTGGTCAAAATAGTCAAATAAGGACGTCAATATATCCATCGACGACATAAAAAGAACCGAGCGAGCAGGCATCTAAGACGCCTACTCGCTCGGCCATCAGAGGCTCAAAGCCTCAGAGATAAGAGCTAGATCCTAGTCCTAACGAGCAGCAAGCTCCTTGTCAAGGAAGAGCAGAGAGTGCCCTTCAGACAGACGGATGCGCTCGATGAGTGAGGTAGCGTTAGCTTCTTCCTCTACCTGCTCACGGATATACTTCCAGAAGAAGTCCTGCGAAGGCATATCCTGCTCTTCGGATGCCAGGCGAACAAGCTTCTCGATGCTCTCGGAGACATGGCACTCGTGAGCATAAGCCTTCTCTGCTACCTCAAGGGCAGAGTTATATTCGTTCTCCACTGCACCGACGGCCTTGATCTCGACCTTACCACCACGGGTGATGATATAGCGCATCATATCTTCGGCATGCTCGAGCTCCTCCTTATACTGCTGAAAATACCAGTGTGCGAAACCATCGAGGCCACGCTGAGCGAAGTAAGCGGACATAGAGAGATACGTGTTCGCAGAGAACATCTCGAGGTTGATCTGCTCATTGATAGCAGACTGCATACGTTGGGTAAACTTCATTGTCTTGAATAATTAATGATTAATATGCGAATAGTAAACCGTCTAGGTAAGTACGCTCACTAAGCGAGCGTCGTGAAATCCAGCTCAGTGACGGAGCCAAAAGCTGGTATAGCTGCATAGGCCTCGGCCAAAGGGATAGCCCCTGTGAGTGCCTGAGCACAGTTGATGACACCTCCGTGGCAGAAGACAAGGATCTGCTGATAGCCCTGCGCCTTCTTCTCGAGGAAGAAGTCTCGGACACGATCATACTGCATCATCAGCGACTCTCCCCCCGGAGTAGGCTCGTGGATATAGCGTGCGAAGAAGTCCTCCACGCTCTGATCGATGATGAGCTCTGCCCAAGGTCTCCCCTCCCAGCTACCGAAGTTCATCTCACGTAGTCGGTCATCAAGGACGGCATCGGCGAAGCCACAATAAACAGCGAGCTTACGTGCTCGCTGCAGTGGCGAGGAGAAGACACCATCGAAGGGGATGCCGTGTAAGCGCTCCTTCGTTAGCTGAGCTTCCTCCTCGAAGGTCGGACGCACATCCACGTCGGTGGCACCATAGCAGGTCACATTGCCATCGAGTAGGACGGATGTATGACGTACGATATATACTTTCATTGATCAGGGATCTAATTAGGGCAAGGATGCGAACTAGTCTTCGTCTCGAAAGGCACGTTTACCTCGAGCACGCTGAGAGGAAGCATGTGCAGAGCGAGCACTACCTCGCCGTCCGCTCTCTCGGTGACGTATCCGACGCTCGTCGAAGGAGATCTCGTCCTCGTCCCAGCCCTCTATACGTAGCTTGTGGAGGCGCTTATTCTCGGGGTTATTCTTGCTGGTCTTACGCAGAGCGGCACTCTTGGGCGCAGCTTGCAGGCGTTGGCTCTCGGCTCGCTCCGTGCGTCGGTCTTGCGTACGGACACGGGAGCTATCCTTCTTGATCTTAGCCTGCAGTTTCTCCTCGGCTTGGTGCTCCAGTAGGAGATCCTTGACTGGTAGGTCGACTTCGTCGAAGAAGACCACATCGGTCTCATCGACGAGGTCGCTCAGCTGTGCTTTGCGTCCATTGATCTTGACACGTCCAGCACGGATGTACTCTTCAGCATCTCGGCGGGAGCCTAGCCCCGCATCACTGATGAGCTTGTTGATACGTAGTTTCATTGAGGAATTATGGGGATAGTAGGTCGGAGTCTACTCATTCTCTGGGAGGAGCTGAAGGATCGCCTTCAAGAGGGTTTCAGCCGGGATAGCACGTGAGCAGGCATAGTCTGCTCCAGTACGACAGATCTTGTTGTCCCCGAAGATGCTACAGGGACGATGGGGGGCATCAACTGGCTGGACACAATCCTCTAGATGCTGTCCGATACCAAGGAAGCCTGCTGCCGGATGCGTACAGCACCAGACCGAGATCACTCGGACACCCATGAGGGAGGCTAGGTGCATATTCGCACTATCCATACTGACCATACCATGCAGTGACCCTATGAGTAGGAGCTCATCCGATAGGTCGAGCTGTCCGGCGACAGAGCGCACACCCCCGAGTTCACTTGCCCAAGATTCCAAGGTTGCCTGCTCCCTGCCTCGGCCACCGAAGAGGAAGATATCGAAGCGCCCCGTAGCGACGAGCCCTCGTAGCACCTCCTTCATCTTCTCCAGATCGTAGGTCTTGGCTGGAGAGGATGCAAAAGGGGCGATACCCAGACGAAGACGCTCATGCTCGACCTTGGCCAAGCTAGGATAGCGTCGCTCGAATGCCTCCTGCTGGAGCGGATGGATAGCTATCGGAGGGATACTCTCAGGCACCTTAAGTCCAGCTAGGTGGAAGACACGAAGATACAGCTGCCACATCGGAGGCACGGCATCGGCATCACTGCGATATCCGTACTGAAGTAAGTGCTTGCGCTCTCGGCGGGGCTTCTTCAGATGAAGGAAGGGCACCCCTGTAGCCCAGAGATAGGTGCGTAGGAGCTTCGTGCGAAGGACATCATGTAGATCCAGCACCGCATCGAAGTTCTCTCGATGAAGTCGCCCTCCATAGCGCAGGAGCCCAAGCAAGGATCGCTCTTCACCTCGCACATCGATAGCCATCGCCTCGACATTATCGGGGGAATTCACCAGAAGCTCCGTCATGAACGGCTGCGTGAGCAGGACGAACTCGTGCTGCTCGTTAGCCTCAGCTACGGCATAGAGTACCTGAAGGAGCATCGCCACATCGCCTAGGGCGGAGAGGCGGGTGATGAGGTAGCGTGCCACGGGAGGGGGAGAGCTGAGCGCTAGAGTTCCTGCCCCTTGAGCATGGGGTTGAGCTGAGGATCGTTGTACATCTTCATCTGCTTGTAGACCTTCATGTACTTACGTCCTGCAGCGATGTCTTCGAGTAGCTCATCTATCGCAGTCGATAGATCCACCTCCTGCGCCTTGAGCACATCCAGCTTCGCCTGACACTTCGCCCGAAGCTCTGCATCCGAAGCCGTCTCTACAGCCTGGCCCATATAATGGATCTTCAGCTGTAGGATAGACAGTCGGTCGATCGCCCAAGCAGGGCTCTCGGTATTGATCTTCGCTTCGGGGAGAGGCTTCACTGAGCTAAAGTAGGTGTAGAAGAAGCTATCGATCAGCTCGACGAGGTCAGTACGCTCTTGGTTGCTCCGGTCGATACGACGCTTCAGTTTGAGAGCTTCTACGGGATCGATCTCAGGGTCGCGGATCAGGTCTTCCATACTCCACTGGGCATGGTCGATCCAGTTCTTGCGGAAGAGATCGGACTCGATAGTCTGCGCTGGATAGGGATTTCCCTGACAAGGAGTATCGGGGCTACCCTTCTGGAGGTAGACTTGGATCGCTTCTTGGAAGATGCGTATAGCTAACTGACTGAACTGCTTCATATATATTCTCGGGAGCTACGGATTGTACGAAGTAGCGCCTATCAAAGATAAAGAAAATCTCTTCACCTGCGTGACTCACCATCCACCTCTATCCACCAAGGGATAAACAGGGCTATGAAGCAGCATAAACGAATAAGCCTCAGGTAGGGCGTCGAGAGCGGAGTAGACTCCGCTACCGATGGTCCCTCCTGAGGCCAATCCACTAAACTATTATGTCGGCACGTGAAGCACCTATCCACCCACTTGATTTAAAAGAGTAGGTGACCTCTTTGGGGAATAAATTCCAAGCGACACCCCTAGGGGATGTCCGACCTTGTAGCTTTCCTCGAAGCATTGAATGGTATTGCAGGTCTTCTGACTCGCCTACCCTGTCTCTCCACGTGACCTTCCCAGTGACACAGAACCACCAGTGGTCGAGGCTGGCTGACCTCACCGTAGCGAGCTGTATGATAGGCACACAGCAGCGGGACTGTTCGAGACTCTCACTCGATTCCCTATTAAGTCGTTTGGGGGGCTACACACAGACAATGCCCCCGTAGACACAATACTGGGACAAAGATAATGATTTCTTTGAACCTCCACCTACCCTCCCATCCCACGTGCACCTCCACTCAGGCCAGCGAGCACGCTCGGGGCAGGAGATCCAGGCGAAAGAAACTCCCTCCTATCGCTCCTCTCGGTTACGTATATAGTGACCCCACAGCTACGTATATCGTGGCCGATCGGTTAGGTATATAGCGATGCTCGGATTAGGTATATAGTGATCCTTCGTAGCCCAAGATCTCCTCACGAGGTACAGAAAAAGCGAACCCCGCCCATCTGCTCTGACTAAAGCAGATGGGCGGGGCTTCACGCAGAGATCGCTCCCCTACGCCTCCAGCTGAAGAGCCAGCTCTTCCCAGCGTACGAGAAGGGCTTCCTGCTCCTGCTTCAGCTGGCTATACTGGGTGAAGAGCTCCGTATCGGTAGCATGCTCTGGCTGGGCTAACTTCTCCTCCAGAGCACGTAGCTCGTCATCGATCGCCGCACTACGCTCCTCAGACTGCTTGAGTTCACGCTCCACGGCTCGTCGAGCCTTAGCCTCCTCCTTCTGACGCTGGTAATCGAGTGCGCCCGAGGAGAGCTCGCTCGCCTTGGCCTCGTTCGATAGCGCAGAGGATACTCCTCCACGAGGAGTACTCGGCGTACCATCCTCCCGATCTCGGCTAGCGAGCCAGTCGTAGATCCCTCCGATGTGCTCTCGCACCTTCCCTCCACGAAACTCATACACGCGTGAGACCAAGCCATCGAGGAACTCTCGGTCGTGTGACACGATGATCACCGTACCGGTGAAGCGCTGGATAGCCTCCTTGAGGACTTCCTTGGAGCGGATATCGAGGTGGTTCGTCGGTTCGTCCAGGATGAGTAGGTTCGCAGGGCGCAGGAGTAGCTTGATGAGCGCTACACGCCCACGCTCCCCACCACTGAGGACGCTGACCTTCTTCTCGGACTCTTCGCCACCGAACATGAAAGCACCCAGCAGATCATTGATCCTCGTACGTATCTCGCCGACAGCCTCCCGATCGATCGTCTCGAAGACCGTATACTGCCCCTCCAGCTCTTGGCTCTGCGTCTGGGCGAAGTAGCCCACTTCGACATTGTGCCCAAGACGGAGCGAACCCGTATAATCGGCTATCTCTCCGAGGATACACTTAATCAAGGTGGACTTCCCCGAACCATTCTTCCCGACGAAGGCCACCTTCTCTCCTCGCTCGATGGTCATATTCACATCGGCGAAGACGGTATGATCACCATACTTCTTCGTCAGCCCCTCGATGATCACGGGGTAAGCTCCCGACGTGATGGCTGGGAGGAATGAGAAGTGCATCGCCTTGCGGTCGATCTCTTCGATCTCGATACGCTCGATCTTCTCCAGCTGTTTGATCCGACTCTGCACCTGGTCGCTCTTGGTAGGCTTGTAGCGAAAGCGCTCGATGAAGCTCTCCAGGTCCTGGATCTGCTTTTGCTGATTCTCATAGGCCCGGCGTTGCTGCTCGAGGCGCTCTTCACGAAGCTGGAGGTAGTGGGTATAGTTCGTCTTGTAGTCATGCAGACGCCCTAACTCAATCTCTAGCGTACGCTGCGTCGTGGCATCAATGAAGGCACGGTCATGAGAGATCAGCACCAGCGCTGCCGAGCTAGAGACGATGAAGCGCTCTAGCCAACGGATGGACTCAATATCTAGGTGGTTCGTCGGCTCATCGAGTAGGAGAATATCGGGTCGCTGGAGGAGGATCTTCGCTAGCTCGATACGCATACGCCACCCGCCAGAGAACTCTGCCGTGGGACGATCAAAATCACTGCGCTCAAAGCCTAGCCCTAGGAGTGTCTTCTCGATCGCTCCATCCATGTTGCCCGCATTCTGCATCAGTAGCAGGTCGGTACGCTGACCATGTCGCTCGATGAGCTCCATATAGTCTGCGCTGTCGTAGTCTGTACGTGTAGCGAGCTCTTCGGTCAGTCGCTCGACCTCCTGCTCTAGCTCGGTGATATGGCTAAAGACCTGCTGGCATTCACCGAGGACCGTACGCTCATCACTGACGGCCATGACCTGAGGGAGATAGCCGATACGTAGTCCCTTGGGGCGGCTGATGGTACCCTCCGTAGGTGTCCCTATGCCTGCTAGGAGCTTGAGGAGCGTAGACTTCCCGGCTCCATTCTTGCCTACTAGGGCGATACGCTCCTTAGCAGAGATGACGAAGGAAAGATCCTGAAAGAGAGGCTTGGCGCCGAAATATACCGCTACGTTATTAACGCTTATCATGGATTCGTGAAGTCTCGGGAGACGGGAGAGTGAGTGTTTCAGTAAAGATGAAGTGCGCCGAAGGAGCCAAAGACTGCAGGAGCATCAGGATCTGGCGCTCCGCCTGCTTCTTTGCCTCCGGCAGATAGCGAGGATTCGTGCGGATCTCTTGCTCAGCATCCTCACGGATACGCTGATTAAGACGTCGGATCATCACTCGATCAGCACTCGGAGCCCCTGCCCTTCCCCCTTGATCCAGATAGTAGCGTATATCGTGCGCTCCACCAGGCCTACGTCCTAACTCGATCTCTGGATCAGGCAGGACGAGGAAGAAGGTATCCCTTCCCTGAGGTGTGATCTGCAGTGTCTCGAGATCATACTTGACATAGGCGACGAGATCAGCGGTGCCGATGGCGTGCTGCCCCTCCATATAGAGATCCACGTCCTGTCGGTAGGTGATCTCCTTCGTGATAAGACGGAGTCGCTGGAGTGCCTGCACGCGGAGTACCTCAGGTGCTACCGTAGGAGGAGTAGTCTCGCGGACACAGAAATAATAGTAGCCTGCTATCCCTAGGATCAGACCTAAGAATAGCAGGAGTAAGGGACGAAGGAGCTTCGACATAAGGATTCGGGAAAGAGGCCTTAAACTAAGGCTGGAGGAAGCGCTCGTCTTCTGGATCGAGATGTAGACGTACCCGAAGACGGAGCTGAGAGAAGATGGGGAGCAAGCGCTGAGTCAGTGTCCCATAGGCTGTACGTATCAGATCGGGACGATAGCGCTCTAGCGCACTATCGAAGCGCTGATCGATGACAGATTGCTTGGAGGCCAGGAGCTCATTGAGTTCATTTGTCGAGATACGGCGACGCAGTCCTGTAGGCTCCTGTAGCACCTGCTGATCAATATCGTCTAGCTCTCGTCGGATCTCCAGGCGGGGTAGAGTCAGATCGAGCGTGCTGTCCGCCTGCTGGAGGATGTTTGCCTCGGTGAGTAGGCGCAGGTCACAGTAGACGGAGGCCTGCGAACGGAGCTCCACACGTGTCTCCTTCGAGCCGAAAAGCTTCTTAAATCCGAAGAGCCCATCCCGATGTGGATCGATACGCACGGCGACCTTCATACGCACCGTGGCTAGTTCCAGACGCGATAGCCCCTGAGCTTGGGTCAGGAGAAGCTGTATGGACGAGGGAGAAGAGGCCTCTGCCTTCGTCTCTGCAGGCTTCTTCTTACAGGCAAGACCACCTAGGAGAAATGCCCCTAAGATAAGGATGGAGTAAAGGTAACGGGATAGCTTCTTCATCGTATCATAGATTGCTCTTCTCGGCACCGACTAACGTAGACGGAAGAGATAGTTCATCGTAAGGCCAAAACGCATCTCACTCGACTGCACATAGGCTGAGGTGCGCTCGGTGCTAAAGATATTGCCAAGTCCATAGACGAAGCGCCCCTCAAGCTCAATACGCTGTCCCCTACCTAAGGGAATGCTTATCCCAGGCCCTCCGCCCAGCCCCCAAAAGAAGGGGTAGCGTGTAGTCAGCTCGTGGCGGAGCTTGTCCTGAGCTCCCATAAGGGATTCCCCCGTAAGCTGTGAAGACTCACGTAGCTGGTAGCCAACGAAGGGGCCGGCATTCAGAAAGACCTTGGCGCCTCCCAAATCCAGGTAGAGATGCGTCAGGATAGGTAGATCTAGATAATCAAGATCACGGCTGTAGCTCACCTCAGAGGCATCATATCGCTCCCGCCAACCTGTACGCTGGTAGTTGACTTCGACCTGGAGTGAAGCCCCTCGCTCTATATTATAGCGCACCTGAAGGCCACCGAGGTAGCCGAGGTGGGTATGCTGTCGCACCGACGGAGTGAAGCCGAAGCGACTCGCCATGACGCCCCCATGGGCACCGATCCACAGCCCCTGACGGAAGGACGGATGCCCATCGACTGACTGAGCACCTAGGCTACCTACCCCTAGCAGACAGCCAAGGAGCGAGAGAGCTAAGAGACTAATGCGCTTCACGTACGGTAGCCCCTGAGGGGAGATAGTTAACGAAGTAGAAGCGGTTATTGGCATACAAGTTCCCACTACCTAGACGCTGGAGGTAGAGGTCGAGCTGTAGCCCATCAGAGGGTAGCGACGCCATGCTCTGGACGTAGTTATTCCCGTAGAGAGAATGAGCTCGGATGAAGTAACGGGCAAGATCGTAGCCGAGGACGCTATACTTCGGGTAGCTATTGCTAATCTTATGGCTAAACCAGCGGTTGAATTCGGTCAAGAACTCCTTAGCATCGGTCTGCGTAGGATCAAAGAAGAAGGTGGAGTAGATCGTCGTATTGTAGCGATGAAGCGCTTGTTGGAACTGCGTACCATAGGCCTGCCACTGGGGATAGCCGAAGAGACTCACTCCTGCGGGCTGTCTCGTCAGCGCATTCATCGTAGCTTGGGCAAGGCTTCTATCAGGCGAAGCAGGCACGACGACTGTATTGGCCCCGAAGGAAGGTTGTCCTTGGGTAGGATCGATCGTACCATAGCTACGACCTGCCTGCTGTAGTGCGGAGCGCAGAGCAGTAGCGAAGTGATCCTCTTGGTCTGTCGAGCGTCGTGCGAAGACGACATCTCCACTAGGGAACTTATGCAGGAAGGCCGAGACTGCACGCTCGATGATGAGCGAAGAGGGGGCATTCGTCAGGATCACACGTCCATCGCCCGTCTCTAGGCTATTGGTCTTGCCGAAGGGGATGATATAGGAGCCATATCCAGAGGCCGAAGCGATGGCACGGATCTGCCCCTCGGTGACGCCACCGAAGACTAGATCCTTGCCCTGCAGACGTCCTTGTTCGATGTAGGCACGCAGGGCTTGGTCATTAGGCACCTCGAGCGTCGTGAGCTGGATCGAGATCCCTTGCTTCTTCAAGTCATACATCCCGAGTAGGAAACCCTCGAAGAACTCGAGGTACTGCTTATCCTTCCGCTCCAAAGGAAGAAGCATCAGCACACGAGTCTGCGCTACTGCCACGGGCGAGGGGGTGACGGTCTCGGGCGTAGTGACCGTGGAAGGTGTCTCAGGAGCCTTCGTCACGGGGCTATCCGCCTGAGCTGTAGCCGCAGGGATAGTGATCTCCTGCCCTACTTGGATATTGGAGGAGGTCACTCCGGGATTAGCTCTCAGTAGCAGAGCGAGGTCGATCCCATAGGACCGGCTAATGCTATAGAGTGTCTCACCTGCCTCGATGCGGTGCTTACGCCCCTTCTGCGAGGTCGGAGTCTGGGAGCTACTCGGCGCTGTAGCTGTGGGGATGAGGAGCTTATCCCCGACCTTGATCTGCTGACGAGCCCAAGGATTGAGCTCATAGATCTTGTCGATCGAAGCGCCATAGCGCTTGGCTATGCTGTAGACGGTCTCCTCCCGCTGCACCTCATGCTCACGAATACGGCGATTCTGGGCTAGGAGACTGGTGGAGAAGGTTACGGCTAGGAGGAACGTAGCCAGCCAACGGCGGGCTGGAGCTAGGCGGGGCTTCTGAATATTATCTAAAAGCATGATCATTTACTACTATCTATTTGCCAGCAAAGGTACGGAAAACCACGTGTTGGGCGACCGCCTTCCTCTCACATATGAACAATGCCCTGCTCTCAGGACTTCTGTCCTAAAGTCTCCACCTATATATTATGGTATAATCCTTCACCCTCCTCTCACCTATGTCACGTAAAGAGTACCTCCAGGCCAATCGTGCCTGGCTCGTCCAAAAGGCCACCGAAAAGGATGTCCTCCCTCTACCCAAGGGGATCTATTACCGTATCCTCGCCTCTGGATCCCCCGACGGCCCGACGCCGACCCCACGCAGTATCGTCACCGCACACTATACTGGGCGGACGATCGACGGTAAGGTCTTTGACTCTTCCGTAGGGGGTGTCCCGCCCGCCTTCCGCCTTAGCGACCTCATCGAGGGATGGACGATCGCCCTACAGCAGATGCGCCCAGGGGATAAGTGGGAGCTCTATCTCCCTGCCGAGGTAGCTTACGGCAAGTTTGCCCAGCCGGGCATCCCAGCCGGATCGACCTTGATCTTCGAGATCGAACTCGTCAGCATCGCCTAAGCGCTATGTTTTCTCTTCCCTTCGACGTCGCTCTCTGGGGATACCTCATCCTCATGAACCTCATCGCCTTCGCTCTCTACGGCATAGACAAGCGTCGGGCGAAGCAAGGAGCATGGCGCATCTCCGAATACACCCTGCTCCTCGTTGCCCTCCTAGGGGGAAGTCTCGGCGCACTCCTAGGCATGCGCTACTTTCGCCATAAGACACGGCATAGGAAGTTCCGCTATGGTATACCGTTGATCCTCCTTCTCCAGCTTGGACTCGGGCTGTACCTCTTCCTTCTCCTGCTCCAAGCCCTAGAGCAAGCCTGAGTCGCGCGCGCCCAAGGAGGACGAATATCGCCACTTAGAGCGACCTTCTCGGGAGAATGGTGAAATTATATTACCTTTGTCGCCGTACCGTAAGCCCAGATGGCGGAATCGGTAGACGCGTTGGTCTCAAACACCAATGGACGAAAGTTCGTGCCGGTTCGATCCCGGCTCTGGGTACCGCCTGATGCATAGCCCCGCTACGAATCCCCGATTCGTAGCGGGGCTAGCTCGTCTATAGACGCCCTGAAGTAGGCTCCCTCCGCTTGAGGCTCCTCGCCTTGTCTCACCCCACGGCTTCCGTGCTTTCCCTTCGCCTATAGCATAATTATATATAGGTGCACGATCTCAGGGGCGGTAGGGGCTCCTTTCTTGAGACTCCAGACAGGGTAGCCTGCCCCATCACCGGCAGATAGAGTGCCTTCGCTCCATCGCTCTGGAGTCATACTAGCCTGAGACTCGGTGGAAGATGCTTGATTTCGCCCAGAAAGGATGATCAGAAAAAAAATTGTAGGGCATGGTTATCTTATTTAATTTTTTTTCGTACTTTTGCAGAGGCAAGTGATAGGAGGAGGTTCAAACTCCTGGGGTGTCGCTTCGGCTGAAAGGCCTGTGGTGAGCTCCCTGATCCGCTGATTCAGCCTGTCCCCTTGTGTATGCGCCGGTGTCCGATTTGTATAAAGGAGACCGATTCACTCTATAGATGCGCATCCCTGGTTTCACTCCGGTGGTGCACCCCGTAAATGCCTCGTACTTCTTACTGTGGAGGTGCAGGCAAATAACTAAGCTGTTTTACAAACAAAAAAAAAAAGAACTGTATGAAGAAGATCATGCTGCTCATGGCTGCTGCTCTGGTATCCCTCTCCGCCTGTTCGAAGAGCGCCAATGAGCCTGCGGTTAAGAATCAAAATGATGAAGCACTGGAGACGATCAACCTCACCATCGAAGGTGAACGTGAGGATGTTTCCGTCCTCGATGAGAATGGTCGTGCTCTGAACCTTAAGGGGTCTGCTGAAGGGTCTAAACTTAAGGGTATCACCCTCAAGGATGGAAAGGTCGAGGGTATCATTTATATGCATACCCTTAAGAACCCAGGGTCTGCAACTATGCGGAAGGGTATTGCTCGTAGGGTTATCTTCGACGTGCATAACAATAAGGTTAGCTACAGAGGTTCGCTCAAGACTGGTGGCCTCATTAAGGGGCAGCTCCCCTACGCGTATATGGACGTCTATATCGGCGGACATATAGGGAGCACCACCATCGATGATGGAACTCATAATCCTTACGGTGGATTTGTGCAGTATTATTCCTCTAAGAAGGCTGTGCGTACCGAAGATGGAATGGATCTCTCCGTCCTTAATCCTATCTTCCATAGTAAGAATATACCTGTGACGATTGGTCAGAATGGTCAGACGCAGGATTACTACAGTATAAACCATAAGTTTAAGCTCTATGGTGAGTTTGTCTCCTTCCATTTCCGTATGGTTAATGGTGCTAAAGCTCGCTTCAATAGCCTCTTGGTTCGTGGCTTTGGTATTGGAGGGATAGCAATTAATGAGCCTTCGTCCACCACTAGCTATACTCCCAAGATAACTGTTCAGAATAAGACAGAGAACGCTACGCTAGGTACACGTGTTAACTTCACTGATGGACAGACCTATTATATCAAGGGTGATGGTTTCGGACCATACAAGAATTACTCTGATCCTGATACAAAGAGCGATGACGCCTATACGATCTACCTCTTCACGCCTGCTGAACCTAAAGGTGGTGTCCGCATGGCATATAACGGTTCGCCGAATATCTTCATAGATGGTACGGGTGCCAAGCTGCAAAACAGCCCAACCTACTGGGCAACGGATGCGGGCCTGCCCCACTTCTCTGGTTCCAAGAACTATGAGAAGTTCCACAATCTAATCCTTCTCCTGCGTACTGTTAGAGCCAACTAAAAAGACTAACGAAGATGAACAAGATACAGAAAGAAATATATCAGGCTCCTGAGCTCAGCAAGATTGAGCTGAATAATGACCTGAGCATCCTACTCACCTTCTCTATTAATGGTGATGTAGAACCCATCGAAGAAGGGGTAGACGAATTTAGAGATGGCTTGGGTAAGTGGTAAGACCACACGCCTGATCAACGAATAGATCCTCACCTCCACTTCTAGGAGGTACAAGACAGCGTCCACGCTGCTCCGAGTATAGCTCGAGCAGTGTGGACGCTCTGTTTTTTGTCACTTCCTAGATGAGGGTGTCTCCCAGCTACTCAGGTCAGGTGTCAGGACGCCTCGGCTCATGACCTGTGGTGGGGCAAAAAAGAAACCTACTGTAGGTCGTCTCTGCGACCTACGGTAGGTCGGTCGACCGACCCACAGTAGGTTTTTTTCGGCGACCTACCGTGGGTCGTTTTTTGCCCCCTCCTGAAGGTGCTCGCTATCCCTGATGCTGAGCGGGATCTCGGAGTGCCTTCGGATGGGGCTAATCGGCGACGATAGGTGTACGATCTTGGACGCCCTTCAGATGTGTAGGAAATGACGGGGACAGTGGGGGTACTACGCTCACCCATCGATGGAGTGGGGAGCGTGCAGGTTCTACTCCGGCTCTGGGTACAAGGAGAGCGCCCCACCTACGTTTAGCGTATGGTGGGGCGCTTTTCTTTACACCTGCCATAGCGCTTCCTCCCTAGAGGGAGCATACTCCACGACGAGAGAAGCCGACCTCATAGCGAACGAAGGTAAGCCTCCGATGAGAGAGAGGTCAAGCTTTCGGGACGGAGAGGTTAACCTTAGCCAGTACAAAGACCTACCTTTTCTCCCCCACCCTCTCATCTCTCCCATTCTCTAGCCCAAGGAGATCAGTCACCACCAAGAGAAACTCCGCCAGCTCCCCCACGAGAGAGAGCGCAAGGATGCTAGGAGATCCCTCAGATAATCCTTAACTTTACTGCTGTGCTTCTAGCACATCCCCGACAGAAAAGTAAATCGATCTACACAACTGACTCTATGGCTAACGAACCAATCGTCTTCACCGAAGCCGACCTACAAAGCCTTGCCGAGCGTCACATCACTCCTGAGCAAGCCGAACAGCAAGTCGCCTCCATGCAAAGGGGCTTCCCTCACCTACACATCCTCGCATCTGCCTCGCTGGAGCAAGGTATCCTGCACGTAGATAGTGCAGACGAAGCTCGCTACATGGATCTATGGGAGGAGTATCTACACTCGGGTAAAGCGTCCGTATTCAAGATGGTTCCGGCCTCGGGGGCAGCCTCTCGCATGTTTAAGATGCTATTTAGCTTCCTCGAAGCTCCCTATTCCGAGCCACAGACGCCTGCCGAGAAGCAGTTTTTCGAGGAGATTAACCACTTCGCCTTCTACGAACGGCTCAACGAAGTCTGCCTGCGCAACTGCTGGAAGACGATCCCTAAGCTGATCTCCCTAGGCGAATACAAGTCCATCGTCGAGAATCTTCTCCTGCCTAAGGGGCTGAATTACGGTGCTAAGCCTAAGGGTCTTCTCCTCTTCCATAGCTACAAGGACGCCCCTCGCACAGCCGCCGAAGAGCATCTCGTAGAGGGTGCCCTCTACGCAGCCGATCGAGATGGGAAGGTACATCTGCACTTCACCGTATCCCCCGAGCATCGTAAGGACTTCGAAGCTCTAACCAATAGCCTGCGTACCGACTACGAAGATCGCTACAGCGTACGCTATGACATCAGCTTCAGCGAACAGCTTCCCTCGACAGATACGCTTGCGCTCCAGCCAAGTGGGGAGCTTTTCCGCACAGACGAAGGCAAGCTCCTCTTCCGCCCTGGAGGTCACGGAGCCCTCATCCATAACTTAGGAGCTCTGCCGGCTGACGTCGTCTTCATCAAAAATATTGACAATGTCGTACCCGACCCATACAAGGGCTCGACGGTGATGTATAAGAAGTTCCTCGGCGGTGTGCTTATCGCTCTCCGTCGCCAGATCTTCGCCTATCTCAAGCAACTCGAAAAGGGGAAGCCCTCCCATGCTCTGGTCGAAGAGATCCTCTCCTTCCTCGAGAAGAACCTCGCCATCACCCCTCCAGCCGAGTACCACGAGGACGAGAGTCGTCTAGCTGCGTGGGTACAACAGAAGCTCAATCGCCCCATTCGCGTCTGCGGTATGGTCAGAAACGTAGGCGAACCTGGTGGCGGCCCCTTCCTTATCCAGGAGCAAGACGGAGCTACCTCCCTCCAAATCCTAGAAAGCAGCCAGATAGACCTAACCAAGGAGGATCAAAGGGCGTTCTTTGAGGCAGGAGGCTACTTCAATCCCGTAGATCTCGTCTGTGCTATCCGTGACTACGAGGGACAGCCCTTCGACCTCACCCGCTACGTCAATCCCCAGACCGCCTTCCTCTCCCACAAGAGCCTCAATGGTCGGGAGCTCCTAGCCCTAGAGTTACCCGGACTATGGAATGGGGCTATGCACGACTGGAACACAGCCTTCGTCGAAGTACCCCTATCGACCTTCAACCCCGTCAAGGAGGTTAATGACCTCCTACGTCAGGAGCATCAGACCCCCGTCTAAAGAATATTTCACCCTATCATCATACGTATCAGCTTATGTCAATCATCCCTGAGCGCTTGACCGCCCTACGTCAAGCAATGAAGAGCCAAGGACTCTCCGCCTACATCATTACCTCTTCAGATGCCCACCTGAGCGAATACACCCCAAAGCGCTGGCAAGGACGCCAATGGATCAGTGGTTTCAACGGCTCAGCAGGTACCGCTGTCGTCACACTCGATAAGGCTGGCCTCTGGACAGACTCACGCTACTTCCTGCAGGCAGCTGACGAGCTAGAGGGATCGACCTTCGAGCTCTTCAAGATGGGTATCCCTGGGGTGCCATCAATCGAGGAGTTCCTAGCCAAGGAGCTACCTAGTGGCTCTGTCGTAGGTGCTGATGGCGCCTGCCTCTCCGTAGCCGAAGCGACCGAGACGGCAGACAAGCTCGCCGTCTATGGCATCACCTACCGACTCGATCAAGATCTCTTGGCCGAAGCCTGGAAGGATCGTCCTGAGCTCCCAAGTAAGCCTCTCTTCCTCCATCCCGAGCAGTATGCTGGAGCAAGCGCTAAGGATCGCATCAAATCTGTCAGCCTTCGCCTCCGCAACCAAGGCGCTAACGCCACCATCATCACGATGATCGACGAGCTAGCCTGGGTCTTTAACATCCGAGGGAATGACGTCGCGTACAATCCGGTAGCCGTCGCCTTCGGATACATCGGCGATCGGGAAGCCTTCCTCTTCGTCAATCCTCAGAAGGTCCCTACCGATGTACGCACTTACCTAGAGCAGAACGGCGTCACACTACGGGACTATACCGAGCTAGACGCCTTCATCACAGCGCTGTCTGCTGACGTTCGTCTTCTCATCGACAGCAAGCGCATCACCTATCACCTGCACTCACTCATCCCTAGCCACTGCCGTCAGATCCCAGGAGTCTCAGCTCTGACCCAGCTCAAGGCTATCAAGAATGAGGTAGAGATCGGCCATCTCCGTCAGGTCATGGCTCGTGATGGCGTCGCACTCACTCGTTTCTTCAAGTGGCTCGAGGAGTCGCTCCAGCGAGGGGAGACCTTCAGCGAAGTAGAGCTAGCAGATATCCTCAACAAGCAGCGTGCTACTGATAGCCTCTTCTATGGGGATAGCTTCGCTACGATCTGCGGCTACCAAGGCAATGGAGCTATCGTCCACTACCATGCCCAGAAGGATACCTGCGCTACCGTCAAGCCCGAGGGTGTGCTCCTGCTAGACAGCGGAGGACAATACCTCGATGGTACCACCGACATCACCCGTACCATCGCCTTGAGCGAGCCTAGTGATCAGCTTCGCACCGACTATACCCTCGTGCTGAAGGGACATATCCAGATCGCTCTCGTGCAGTACCTAGAGGGTACGCGAGGTAACCAAATCGACATCCTAGCTCGTCATGCGCTCTGGCAACGAGGGCTGAACTATGGTCACGGCACAGGTCATGGTGTCGGCTTCTTCCTGAATGTCCACGAAGGACCACAGAACATCCGTACAGAGGTCAACCCTACTCCTCTCGAGCTAGGTATGATCACCAGCAACGAACCTGGTATCTATCGTGCAGGGCAGTATGGTATCCGCATCGAGAACCTCGTAGTCACCGAGCTACGAGAAGAGACCGAGTTCGGACGTTTCTTCGGCTTTGAGACGGTGACGCTCTGCTACCTCGACAACAATCTCGTGAAGAAGGAGCTCCTCACCGCTGACGAGCTCGCTTGGTACAATGCTTATCAGGAGCGTGTCTACCAGACCCTCTCGCCCAAGCTCACTACCGAGGAGGCTCAGTGGCTACGCTCTAAGACGCTCCCTCTCTAGTCTCTCGGACAGCATCCCTTCCAGCGAGATGGCACCTAGCTCGCCAGCTAGAGGTCATCTCGCTGGTCTTTTACTGACCTATCCCTCTCCTCCCCAAGATGAAACCTAGGCTCCTCTCCTCACTCTGTGCTATCCTGCTCGGGGTGACGACCTTGCTCGCTCAGCCATCGCCCTCTCCTTCCTATGCCGACCTCGTCAATCCCCTCATCGGGACGCAGAGCTCCTTCGAGCTAAGCTCAGGCAATACCTACCCCGTCATCGCACGTCCGTGGGGGATGAATGCCTGGACTCCGCAGACAGGGAAGATGGGTGACGGCTGGCAATATAGCTATAATGCGACCAAGCTACGTGGCTTCAAGCAGACTCACCAGCCTAGTCCCTGGATCAACGACTATGGGCAGTTCTCCATCTTCCCCGAGGTCGCTTCCTCTCCGATCTTTGATGAGGAGCAGAGAGCCTCGTGGTTCAGCCACAAGAGTGAGACCGCTCGCCCCTATGCCTATGAGGTCTACCTCGCCGACTACGATACCGAGGTGCGCCTATCCCCTACCGAGCGTGCCGTCGCCTTCGAGATCGCCTTCCCTAAGCAGGCCCATCCCGACTCTTGCTGGGTACTGATCGACGCCTTTGACTCAGGCTCTGAGCTACGCCAGCAGGACCCCTACACCCTCGTAGGTATTAGTCGCAAGAACAGCGGTGGTGTCCCAGCGAACTTCGCCAACTACTTCATCGTCCGCTTTGCCCAGCCGATCACCGCCCTCCGTGAGCAGATCACCGAGGGCAAGGGCGGTCGGCATACGCAGGTCGCCGTACGTCTGAAGCGTCAAGCTGGAGAGATCGCTCGTCTAGCGGCTGCCTCTTCCTTCATTAGCCCTGACCAAGCTCGCCTCAATCTACAGGAGGTCGGCACCCGCACCTATGCCGAGGTACGGGAGGAGGGCAAGGCCGTCTGGAACTCCCTCCTAGGGCGCATCGCCGTGAAGGATGACTTACAGCGAGCTCGCACCTTCTATAGCTGTCTCTATCGCTCGCTCCTCTTCCCACGACGCTTCTACGAAGTGGATGCTAAGGGAAGCATCGTCCACTATAGCCCCTACTCTGGCGAGATAAGACCTGGATATATGTACACGGATACGGGCTTCTGGGACACCTTTAGGGCACTCATGCCTCTGATCAATCTCGTATATCCCGAGGAGGGAGCTCAGATCGCCGAGGGACTAATGAACGCCTATCGGGAGAGTGGCTTCTTCCCCGAGTGGGCAAGCCCTGGGCATCGGGACTGCATGGTAGGTAACAATTCCGCCTCCGTCCTAGCCGATGCCTATCTCAAAGGCTTAGGTCAGCTCGACAGCAAGGAGCTCATCCCCGCCCTCCTGCATGCCACCGAGGCCGTTCACCCACAGGTTCGCTCTACGGGACGTCTAGGCTATGAGCACTACAATAGGCTCGGCTACATCCCAAGTGATGTCGGTATCAACGAGCACGCAGCACGTAGCCTCGAGTATGCCTATAATGACTGGTGTATCCTCCAAGTCCTCGAGCAGGCAGGCGCTGACCCCGCCCTCCGCAAGCGCTTCTCGGAGCGGTCGCTGAACTATAGGAAGCTCTTCGACAAGCGTATCGGCTGGATGCGTGGACGTAAGTCAGATGGAAGCTTCCAGACGCCCTTCTCCGTCTATAAGTGGGGAGATGCCTTCACCGAAGGTAATTCGCTCCATTACAGCTGGTCAGTCTTCCACGACATCCAGGGACTGATTGATCTGATGGGGGGGCGTAAGACCTTCGTCAGCAAGCTCGATAGTATCTTCACCATGCCTCCGCTGTTTGACGACAGCTACTATGGCTTCGTCATCCATGAGATCCGTGAGATGCAGATCATGAATATGGGGAACTACGCCCATGGCAACCAGCCTATCCAGCACATGATCTATCTCTACGACTACGCAGGTGAGCCTGCGAAGGCGCAGTACTGGATCCGTCAGGTCATGAACCGCCTCTATACCGACACTCCCGACGGCTACTGTGGGGACGAGGATAATGGTCAGACCTCCGCTTGGTATGTCTTCTCTGCCCTTGGCTTCTACCCCGTGACTCCCGCCCTCGGGCAGTATGCCATCGGCACCCCTTACTTTAGAGAGGTGGAGCTAAGTCTACCCCACGGCAAGCGCTTCACTATCCGTGCCAAGGAGGTAGCTTCGCTCTATATCCAGTCTGTCCATCTCGATAGCAAGGCCTACGACAAGACCTACCTCGACTATCGCCAGCTCCTCTCTGGTGGGGTGCTTGACTTCCAGTTGGGCGCTCGTCCCTCCAGCTGGGGCACAGCTCCCAGTGCCGTCCCCTACTCCTTCTCCACGAAGAAGTAATCAGGCTCCCCAGCTTACTTCATACAGCTATGCCCAGATAGCTTCTCTCTAGAAGCTGGCTGGGCATAGTCTTACTTGGACATCCTTACGGAAGAGGAGAAGCAAGCACCTAGGTTCGTCCGAGGAAAGGTAAACCTCCACGAGGAGAAAGGCTATCCTTTCCGCACACAGAGGTATAGCTCTGCTAGCGGGAAGCGCTAACTCTTCCCGAGGAGTCTGCTATCACGGATTTAATCAAGGACTTAACTAGCTCCCTCAGACCTTGATACTCAGTGATGACTTGGTAGAGCTTGATCGCAGCCAAGCTCAGGCACTAGGACACTAAACGAAGAAGCGGTACCGTCTAACGACGATACCGCTTCTTAGCTTCGGTCGGGATGACTGGATTCGAACCAGCGACCACTCGCCCCCCAGACGAGTACTCTAACCGGGCTGAGCTACATCCCGCACTTCATAAGCCTTGGCTTATTTGCTGTGCAAAGGTAACGAGAATACTCTTAATTACCAAATGTCTCCCGCAGGAAGTCTAGCCCCTCCTTGAGCTTATCCTCACCGACTTCGTCGAGAATCCTGACCTCCCCAGGACGAAGGAGCCCGACGAGCTTGATCTTCCCCCCGACGTTCTTCTTATCACCGTGCATCAAGCGGAGCAATTCGGGATAGGCCGAGCAGGTATAGTAGCAAGGATCGTAGAGCTCACGAGCTAGCGAAAGGAGTTGGCGCAGGTAGCTTCGATCGGCCTCAGGCACGAGCAGGCTCGTGATATAGCCCTCGATCAGTAGCCCAAAGACCACCGCCTCCCCATGCGTTAAGCTACGCATCCCACGAGAAGCACGGGAGTATGCCTCCAAAGCGTGCCCCACCGTATGCCCGAGGTTAAGTATTCGTCGTAGACCAGATACCTCTTGGGGATCGGCAGCTACAATGGAGGCCTTATAGGCGACACTCTCCGAGATCAGCTGACGCCAGTCGTCTACCCCCAGAGCTTGAGGATCACCAAGGCGAAGAAGTGCCCTCCATGATTCCTCCCCCTGCAATAGTGCATGCTTGATCACCTCTCCGTAGCCCGAGAGAAGCTCTGTCAGCGGGAGAGTGTCTAGGAATGCCACATCAATGAAGGTCTCTAGGGGCTGATGAAACGAACCGATGAGATTCTTTACCCCTAGGAAATCAATCGCAGTCTTGCCCCCAATGGAGGCATCGACCATAGCTAACAGGGTCGTAGGTACATAGATCGTCCGGATACCTCGCATGTAGGTCGAGGCAGCCAGCCCCGCTAGGTCGAGAAGAGCTCCTCCTCCGAGGACGATAAGGAGGCTGGCACGTGTCGCACCTGCCTCATGAAGCCACGTCCAAAGCTCAGCCAAGTGGCTCGTATCCTTAGCCTCCTCTCCCCCCAAGTAGGTGCGAAGGACAGCCTCGGGATACCTCTCCCTAAGCTCCGAGCAGAGCGAGGGGTGACAAGCGGCTACCTGCTCGTCAATCAAGAAGAAGCCTCGGTCATGAGGCGTCGCTCCCATGAAGGAAGCGAGCTCATGGCCGAGGCTTGTTTGGATTAGGGTCATCACAACTAAATAAAACACTAAGCCTTCAATCCCATATCCGTGAGGAGCTGATCGACAGCCGCCTCGATACCTGCGGGATTCTTACCCCCTGCGGTAGCGAAGTGAGGCTGACCGCCACCGCCACCCTGGATGTGCTTGGCAGCAGAGCGTAGGAGCTGTGAAGCATTCCAGCTACGCTGCTCCACGAGATCCTTGCTGATCATCAGTGTGAGGCTTACCTTACCTGCGCTAGGCTCGTGGCTAGCTGCGATGAAGACAAAGGGCTCCTGAAGCTCCCCTGCTAGCTGGAAGGCAATATCCTTAGCGAAGTCTGCCGGCATGTCTTGCTTGACGAGGAAGAGACGCACACCACTCACCTCGTGACGCTGTGCCAACAAGCGCTTTTTCACCTCGATAAGCTGCTGACGGACATAGTCTCCGACCTGCTTAGATAGCTCTGCGTTCTCCTCAATAGTCTTCTTTATCGCCGTAACGAGCTGTGGACTGTTGTTAAACAGCTCACGAATACTCGATAGGAGGTCTTCGTGTGCGTAGAGATAGTCTTCCGCTGCGGCACCAGTGACAGCCTCGATGCGTCGGACACCTGCAGCTACGGAGGACTCACTAGTAATGCGAACGGCACCAATGACGCCCGTAGAGGGCACGTGCGTACCTCCACAGAACTCAGTAGACGAGCCAAAGCGGATCACACGTACATGGTCGCCGTACTTTTCACCAAAGAGTGCCATAGCTCCCATCTGACGAGCCTCTTCGATAGGCACATCGCGGAACTCCTGAAGAGGTAGGCAAGCACGCACTCGGGCAGCCACTCGGCGCTCTACCTCACGCAGTTGCTCTGGCTCCACCTTAGCGAAGTGGGCAAAGTCAAAGCGGAGTACTTCATCCGAGACAAAGGATCCCTTCTGCTCGACATGAGCTCCGAGCACTTCACGCAGTGCCTCGTGGATCAAGTGGGTAGCACTATGGTTCGCCTGAATGCGCTCCCGACGTGACTGATCGACCTGTGCTGTGAAGGTCTGTGCTAGGTCATTAGGGAGCTTCTTCATTAGGTGAATAGCGAGGTTGTTTTCACGCTTGGTATCGAAGACCTCATACTTCGTACCATCTTCGGCTAGGAGGAAGCCCTTATCACCTACCTGTCCACCCATCTCAGCGTAGAAGGGCGTCTCAGCGAGGACGACTTGGTAGAAAGCGTTATTCTTCTGCTTGACCTCACGATAGCGTAGGATCTCAGTCTGACAGGTGAGCGTATCGTAGCCCACGAAGCGTACTTCGCTACCTTCACTCACGATCTGCCAGTCACCAGCGTCGATGGCTGCAGCATTGCGAGCACGCTCCTTCTGCTGCTGCATCGCAGCGTCAAAGCCTGCTTCGTCTACGCTCATCCCATGCTCCCCTAAGATCAGAGCCGTTAGGTCTAGAGGGAAGCCATAGGTGTCGTAGAGGACGAAAGCATCATGCCCGTCCAAAACCGTCTTACCGCCCTTCTTCGCCTCCTCGATCTGCTTATCGAGCAGTCGGATCCCCGTCTCCAGGGTGCGGAGGAAGCTCTCCTCCTCTTCACGCATGACCTTAGCGATCAGCTCTCGGCCTGCGACCAATTCGGGATAAGCATCTCCCATGGTCTGGATCAAGATCGGGAGTAGGCTGTACATGAAGGCTTCACGACGACCTAAGAAGGTGTAGCCATAGCGAACGGCACGACGCAGGATACGGCGGATGACATACCCGGCCTTGGCATTCGAGGGGAGCTGTCCGTCCGTGATCGCAAAGGCGATCGTACGGATGTGGTCAGCGATCACACGCATAGCCACATCACTCTTGGCGTCTGCACCATACTCGATGCCCGTGAGGGTAGCGATCGCTTGGATCATCGGGGTGAAGATGTCGGTATCATAGTTAGACGTCTTCCCCTGCAGAGCCATACAGAGGCGCTCGAAGCCCATACCGGTATCGATCACCTTATTAGGCAGAGGCTCCAGGCTGCCATCAGCCTTACGGTTATACTGCATGAAGACGAGGTTCCAGATCTCGATGACCTGTGGATGGCTTTGGTTTACGAGCGTCAGTCCATCGACCTTCGCTCGCTCTTCGTCCGAACGAATATCCACATGGATCTCGGAGCAAGGACCGCAAGGCCCTTGGTCACCCATCTCCCAGAAGTTATCGTGCTTATTCCCATTGATGATGCGCTCTACGGGCAAGTGCTTTGCCCAGATAGAAGCCGCCTCGTCATCACGCTCTAGCCCTTCCGCCGGAGCACCTTCGAAGACCGTGACATAGAGTCTATCCTTCGAGAGCTTCAGCACCTCAGTGAGGTATTCCCAAGCCCAATCAATGGCTTCGTGCTTAAAGTAGTCACCGAAGGACCAGTTCCCCAGCATCTCAAACATCGTGTGATGATAGGTATCATGTCCGACTTCCTCGAGGTCATTATGCTTGCCACTTACACGCAGACACTTCTGCGAGTCAGCTACTCGGGGGTGCTTGATCGGGGCATTGCCTAGGATGATATCCTTGAACTGGTTCATCCCAGCGTTAGTAAACATCAGGGTCGGGTCGCCCTTGATCACCATCGGTGCAGAAGGGACGATGACGTGCCCTTTGCTAGCGAAGAAAGTCTTGTAGGACTCACGTATCTCTTGGGAGGTCATTATCGATTGCTTATGATTATCCATTATAGGCTACAAAGATACGGCATTTTCCCCTTGTCTTGAGTGACCTATAGAAGATCCAGGCATCGTGCTACAAGCCGAGCAAAACGACACCCCTAGCACCTCCCGCCGAATTAGGTATATCATGACCACTCCGTTACGTATATTGTGGTGCATGAGTTAGGTATATTGTGACCTCGTGGTTAGGTATATTGTAATCAGACGAGTAAGCCCCTCCGATCGGCTCCAGCAGAAGGCTCTCTGGGCATTTGGCTATTCCAGAAGAAACCGCTACCTTTGCACCACTTTCCAAGGACAGAATAAGGAGAGGTGCTCGAGTGGTTGAAGAGGCACGCCTGGAAAGTGTGTAAACGCCAAAAGCGTTTCGCGGGTTCGAATCCCGCCCTCTCCGCAGACAGGCTCTAATGAGCCTTGATCCGTATAAACGAAAACGCTGTAGGAGCCGTGCTCCTACAGCGTTTTCGTTTATCGACTACCCGTGGGTATGAATCGAACGCAAGACCTTGATTCCTCCCCTGCAGATCAATTTCTGCTACAGAAACTGCTACACAAATTCGAGCGTAGCGGGAAGTGTAGCAGTAACAGCTATAACCGGTCCGAATACGTCCTCACTAAATAAAAGAGTGCTTTAAGAGAAGCTGAAACATGTTTATAGCGTTATTATATCAAAAATAGCATCATGCTCATCAATAGCCTTAATGAGCGACTCGGCATCGTTGACCTTTGAACCCAAGATTGTCTTTGGAGGAGATCTCTCTGAGAGATCCTTTAGGAACTGTTCAAAGAAAGCCTTATCAGACCAACTCCCCCAGCCAGACCTGTTCTTCAGTTCAGTAGCAACCGAAGGATATTACTCTGTAGCTTGAGCGTGACTGGAGGGGTCCTATCCTCTGCCACCTCGACTCAGAAGGACGAGAGGGAAAGAAGCCCCACTACTAATAGAAGACTCGGTAGTTGCTTAGTATTGAAGTTCACCGCTAATTATATTGGTTTCGGTTGCTTAAACTTATGAGCTACTCGTCCTCGTCTAGGTCCAAGACATGGATGTCG
>ERZ773077.231-NODE-231-length-42590-cov-5.098742_pt1 | contig 42590 bp, 49 predicted proteins | sample MGYA00580612_ERZ773077 | MGnify/ENA primary metagenome ERZ773077 (study PRJEB29015, sample SAMEA2737971) | human oral metagenome | biome: human oral; feature: human-associated habitat; material: dental | place: China | collected 2021 ...
CCAGCACCAGCCAGGCGATGGGCGGCGTGCCCAGCAGCACCGTGACCCAGGGACGGGCCATCATGGAAGCCGTCATGGAAACGCCGGCGGCCACGCCCGCCACGCTGCCCAGGCCCACGGCCAGCGCCAGCCCGGCCAGCGCGCGGCGGGCGGAGATGGCCAGGGTGGGCCACAGCGGCCCGCCGCTGGCGGCGAACTGGCGCAGGGTGTCCGCCGTTTCCAGCGGGGTGGGCAGCACCAGCGGGCCATATAGGCCCGCGAGAAATTCCCACAGGGCCACGAGCAGCAACAGGCTGGCAATGGCCCCCCAGCCGCCCCACAGGTAGCCAGGCAAGGCGGCCAGCCAGGAGCGCAGCAGCGTCATGAAGCCAAAGCAGCCGCTGCCGGAGGCTGGTAATAAAAGCCGTCATCCGGCAGCTTGCCGCCAATCAGGCCGGGCTGCATTTGCGCGAGCTGCTGATAGAAAAACTCCAGCTCGGGGCGTGCCTGGCTGGCGGACACGAGTTCGGCCTTGTCCACGCGCATGGCGTCGGCCACGGCTTCGGGCGTGAGCGTGTCGATGTGCTTGACCACCATCTTTCCGCACTCTTCAGGATGGGCCTTGCACCACTGGATGGCTTCGGCGTGCGCCTGCTGAAAGCGCTCGATAAGCGCGGCGTTGCCCAGCTGCCCGCCCAGCATGGCGATGCCCGCCTGCGGAATGCGCGGCGCGCGCCCCAGCAGGCGGCCCCATTCGGCCTGAATATCGATGCCGCGATGCAGCTCCGGCGCAATGATGCTGACCGGAAAGGAGCCGCTTTTGCGCAGGCCCATCGAGACGGCCGGCTCGGCCAGCAGGGCGTTGTCGGCGCGGCGCATGAGCAGCAGCTGCATGGCTTCCATCGGCGTGGCCACGTAGCGCAGCTTCACGTCCTTGTCGGGGTCCATGCCCGCCTTTTGCGCCAGCAGGCGGAAGGTGCAGTCGGGCATGTCGCCCTTGAAGTGCATCGTGAGTTCCTGGCCCTTGAGGTCTTCAATGCGCTTGATGTTGGCGTCGCGCGTGAGCACCCACAGGATGCCCCAGATGGTGATGCTCAAAAGCTTCAGAGGCACGCCCTTGTTGTAGAGATTGGCGGGCACGTTGCTGGGCATGGCCAAAAAATCGGCCGACTTGTTCACGGCCATGGCGCGCAGCTGGTCGGGGCTTTTCCAGGAGACGAACTCCACTTGCTCGGCCACATCGGCCAGCGCCCCGCTTTCGGCCATGCGGATGAGCGGGTAGGACACGGTGGCGAACGGCCCGGCCAGCGTGAGTTTGGGAATGCGCCGGGCCGGTGCTGCAGCGGGTGTCGCGGCAGGTTGTTGCGCAAAAGCGGGCAGGGCCAGCGCCGCGCCAGCGGCCAGCAGGCGGCGGCGGCTGAGTTTGGGGGGGGTCATGGTGCGTGCCTCGTTAAAAAAATCAGAACTTCAGAACCAGTCCAGAGCCTGGCCGTGGAGGGAGAAAGCGCCAGCCGGGCGCAGCCCGGACTTGACGCGCTTACTCCTTCTTTGAGAGCAAATTCAGGGCCTCAAAAATGCCCTTCTCGCACATTTCCGCAGGACCTCATGCTATTTGATCCATAGCGAAATAAGCGATGGCTTTGGAGCGGTTTGGGCCGCCTGCGGACAGGTTTTCAGAACTTGCCTTCCCACGATACGCCAAAGCTGCGGCCCGGCGCTTTCACCTCCATGCCTGGCAGGCCCTCGGCCAAGTGCTCGTGGTAGCGCTTGTCACCCACGTTCCTGATGGCAAAGCGCAGCGACTGCTGCGGGGCAAAGCGCCAGGTGGCGCCGATGTCCACCACGCCGTAACCGGCCGTGGCGTCTTCCGTGCCGCGCGCAAAACGCGTGGCCACGCGGCTTTGGCGGCGCACCAGGCGCACGCCCGCATCGGCCGACCAGGCGGGGGTCAAGCGCCCTTCCCAGGCCAGCGAAAGCTCGTCGGCGGGCATCTGGAACAGCGGCTCGTCATAGTCGCCATTCGTGCCGCGAATGCGCGTGTAGGCCGCCTGTAGCCAGTGGCCGGGCAGCATCTGCCAGCGCAGGCCCGCCTCAAAGCCGGTGAGGGTGGCGTGGCCCAGGTTCACCGTCTGCATGCAGTAGCGCGCCTGCTGCGCGCCGCAGGCGGCCACGGCGGCCGGGCCGGAAAGCTGCATGCCCGTGATGTAGTCGGAAATGCGGGTGCGGAAGGCGGCGACCTGGTAGCTGAGCTTGTCGCTCTCGCCCTTGAGGCCCAGCTCGAACTGCGTGGCCGTTTCGGGCTTGATTTGCGGGCTGCCCGCGTAATAAAAGCCGTTGCTGCGCGCGCCGGACTGGTAGCGCTCGCGCAAATCTGCCGCGCGGAAGGCGCGCGAGAGGCTGGCGTAGGGGCGCAGCAGGGGCGCGGCCTCGTACATCACGCCCAGGCTGGCGGAGGTGGCGCCGTCGCTGCGGTCCAGCCCCCGGGTGACGCTGCGGTTTTTCATGCTGGCGGCGCTGCCCTTGACGCGGTCATAGCGCAGGCCCGCCAGCACATTCAGCTTGCCAAAGCGCATGTCGTCTTGCAGATACAGGCCCGTGGCCTGCACGCGGCCATGCGTGAAAGGCAGGTTGGGAACGAACTGCATGAACTGCGGCGGGCGGCCCTGGCGGCTGTCGGGGCTGGCGGCCATGCGCCAGGCGTTCAGGCCGAAGGAAAGCAGATGCTGCGGGTGCGCCAGCCAGTCGGCGCGCGCATCCAGCCCGTTGGTGGCGAACGTCACGTCGTTGGTGATGATGTCGCGCCCCAGGCGCGAAGAGCGCACGTAGATGGTGCGGTGCATTTCCTGCCGGTAAATGCGCGCGTCCACATTCAGCGGATGGCTGCCCGCGCCCTTGCGGCTGTAGCCCACTTCATACAGGCGGCGCGTCTGGCGCGGCGAGTGGGTGGTGATGGCGCCCACGGCGGGCAGCGGGTGCGGGCGCGTCGCGCCGGGGTACCACACGTCGTCATCGCGGTGCTGCTGCACCGACACGCGCAGCTGCTGCGCGCCATCCAGCCGGTAGCGGTACTGGCCGATGAACGCGCCCGAGTCATAGCCCGTGTGCGCAACGCGGCCGCGCGGCTCCTTGTAATCCTTGTTGCGCGCCAGCGAAGCGCCCAGCATCAGCGCGTGATCGCCCTGGCTGAAGTGACCCACGCCCGCGCCGCGCAAGCCCCGGCTGGCCGAGTCATAGCCCGCGCTGGCATGGAACTTCACGCCCGGCTCAAAGCGCGCCTGCGGCAGCCGCACATTGACCGCGCCGCCCAAAGCGCCCGTGCCATACAGCACCGAAGCCGGGCCTTTCACCACTTCCACGCGATCGGCCAGCCCCAGCGACATGAACGAGGCCACGGCCCCCGCCGGCTGCGCGGAGTTGAGCCGCATGCCATCGACCAGCAGCACCACGCTGTCGCGCTTGAGGCCGCGAATCACCGGATTCATGCCCTGCGCGCCATCCAGCGAAACGGCCAGCCCCGGCTCGCCGCGCACGGCCTCGCCCACATTGCGCGCCTGCTTGCGCGACAAGTCTTCGCGCGTGAGCACTGTGGTGGCAATGGGCGTTTCGGCGGCATCGGCCGCGTAGCCCTTGGCCGTGACGGTGACAGTGGCCAAGCTGGCGTCATCCGACGTCTCAGGCGGGCGGTTTTCCTGCGCGTTCGGTGCGCTTTGCGCGTGAACATGCGCGGCCAGCAGGGCGGCTGCGGCCAGGGCGATACGGGAAGGGCGGTTCATCTCGGTCGTACTCCTCATCAAACAAAGCAAATTACTTAAAGTTTATTGAAACTGTTGCGCAATGGCAATGATTTGTATCAACAGCATCAGGGTCTTGAACGCACAAAAACGCATGAGCGAGGCCAGAAAGCAAGGATTAGCAGCAATTCCCATTCATAATCGCGCCCTCTCACGCCTGCCGCAGACGTGAAAGGCGGGCCAATGGCCTGTTGCGCAAGGCGCACAAAATTTCCAAAACCACATGGGCGAACCGGTTTTTAATTAAAAACGATTCTTGTTTGGTGTACACTCCCGCCCATCGACGCGATTGATGCCGCGCGCATCAGCCCAGTCATCCAGATCATCGTGGGAGACATCGGGGCAGCCAGCCTTGATGTCGTTTAGCTAGCCAGTGGCTCCGGCGTGCCGGTTCCAGTTAGCCAAGCTTTTTTTGCCAGGGGCGCTCTCCAGAGCGTCCTTTGCCGTTTCTGGAGGCAGCACTTTTTCTTTTCTTTTCATATAGCTTCATGCACTCGACCACTTCGTTCCGCTCTGCCCGCTGCTGTCTGATTTGCTGCGCCGTTTTCTGTCTTCCTGCCAGCCACGTCCAGGCGCAGCCAACGCAAGCCACGCTGGACACCGTGACCGTCCAATCAGAAGCCGCGCAGGAAACAGCGCGCGGCCCCGTCAGCGGCTACCGGGCCAAGCGGGCCGTCAGCGCCACCAAGACCGATACGCCCCTGGCCGAAACGCCGCAGTCCGTCACCGTCGTCACACGCGACCAGATCACCGAGCAGGGCATGGGCAACCTGCAAGACCTGCTCTCCTACGCCGCAGGCGTGCGCTCCGACGCCTACGGCATCGATGGCCGGACGGATTCCGTGCGCGTGCGCGGCGCTTCGCCCATCACCTATCTGGACGGCCTGCGCGGCAACTACGGCTACTACACCAGCACCATCCGGCCCGATCCCTACACGCTTGAGCGCGTGGAAGTGCTGCGCGGCCCGGCCGGCACGCTCTACGGCGCAGGCGGCACAGGCGGCATCGTCCATATGACCAGCAAGCGCCCGCAGTTCGAGGCCGGGCGCGAAGCAGGCGTGCAATTGGGCAGCAACAACCGCCGCCAAGTGCAGCTTGACCTCACCGGCCCCATCCATGAACAACTGGCCTGGCGCATCGTCGCGCTGGCACGTAAGGCGGGCACGCAAGTCGATTACGTGCCCGACAACCGCCTGCTGTTCATGCCCGCCCTCACCTGGCGACCCCGCGCTGCCACCACGCTCACCTTGCACGCCCTCTGGCAGAAAGACGAAAGCGGCAGCACCTCGCAGTTTTTCCCCTGGGCGGGCACGCTCTACCCCGCCCGCCCGGGCCTGCTGCCCACCCGCCGCTTCATCGGCGAGCCGGGCGACCACTACGACACCCGCCGCGCCCACGCGGGCTGGGAGCTGGAACACACCTTCTCGCCGCAGTGGCAGCTGCGCCAAAACTACCGTTACTCGCGCAATACCAACGACGGCCGCTACCACTACGCCGACTTCTTCACCTTGGTCGGCGGCTGGGGCGCCGATCCCGTCAATCAGCGCATCCTCAAGCGCATCTACAGCGACACGCGCACGCAAAACGCCATGCACCTGCTCGACACGCACCTGCAAGGGCGGCTGGTCACCGGCAGCCTGCGCCACACCCTGCTTGCGGGGCTGGATGTCATCCGCCAGCACGAAGACAGCTGGCGCGCGCCCAACCGCAGCAGCACCATCGACGCCTGGCAACCCGTCTATGGCCAAACGGTCTACGCCTCCACTCGCGCCGCCCAGCCCCGAACCACCCAGAGGCAAACCGGCTTCTATGTGCAAGACCAGATTCAATGGGACGCCTGGACTATCCTGGCCGGCCTGCGGCACGACCGCGCCGCCAGCGGCAAGGCCGGTGCCGCCCGTGAAAAAACCAGCGTCACCACCAAGCGCCTGGGCGTGCTCTACGCCAGCGCTGCACGCATCCATCCCTACATCAGCTACGCCGAATCTTTTGAACCGCAAGCCGCCCGCCAGGGCCAAACCTTCAAGCCTCTGCGCGGCAAACAGTGGGAAATCGGCCTGAAATACGAACCCGAAGGCCGCGCACTGGCCTTGAACGCCGCCCTCTACCACTTGCGCGAGCAAAACCGCATCCGCACCCTGCGCCCTGACGTGTATGACCAGCTGGGCGAAACCCGCACGCGCGGCCTGGAGTTGGAAGCGCGCGGCCGCCTCGCCCCGCGACTGGAGCTGCTGGCCCACTACAACCACATCCGCCCCGACGCACAGCTTGAAGGCCTGCCCAAACACCAGGCCAGCCTCTGGGCCATGCACTACTTCGGCGCCAGCCGCCAGCAGGGGTTTTCCGCCGGCGCGGGTCTGCGCTGGATGAGCGCCTTTCACGACCGCAGCGGCCCGCGCATTCCCGCCTCAACCCTGCTTGATTTCATGCTGGCCTGGGACGCGCCCCACTGGCGCGTGGCCCTGAACGTCACCAACGCCACGGACAAAACCTACTTCGCCACCTGCCTGGCGCGCGGCGACTGCTGGATTGGCGCGCGGCGCAACGTGCTGCTTTCGGCCACCTGTGGGGGAGTGATCGTTTTGGCACTATAGAGGGAAGACATTAAATGTTGGACAAGTCCAATGAAAACAGCGAGTTAGGAGATGGTTTTGGCCTGATCTGGTTTGTCGTCTGATTTGGCGCCAAATGAGCAACACAAGGGCACAAAACAGGCGAAATGAGCATTTTTCGGGACGGATTGGGTGGGAACTTGGGCAAAGCGAAAAAGTGTTGTGCGCAGCTGAATTACGAGGGAGAGCATGGCATCCACAGCATGCTGTGATAACACTGGCCCGTCATCCGGAAGTCGTCGTTGAACTCGGACATTTTGAACTCGGACGTCAGTCAACGTCCGAGTTTTAAGCCACCAATGCAAATCAAATAGTTAGCCAACCCTTAGCTCTTTAGCGCGTAACGTCCGAGTTCGCGGAAGTCGGACGTAAAAAAAGCCGCTGGTGCGGCTTTAAATCCGTTTAAAACAGCTTGCGCTGCCGCCTGTCTGGCGGTGCAGCTGCCCCTTGAGCAGCCAAAATTCGTGCGATATGCCCTTCCGTCAATCGGTACTCAGCGGCCAGTTGGCGAGCCGTTTTGTGGGCGTATTCGGCGGCGATGCGTGCGTCCCTGACTTGCTTGAGCGCCCGTGATGCCTTAGGCAGCTGGAAGTGCTCTATGCCTCCATATTGCTGGGCGAGGCGCTGAAGATTGTCCACGCCAATGATGGCTGCGTAGGAATGTTCGCTGCTCACGCGGTCAGGCGTCGGAATATAGATACGCAGACCGCCCAAGCGCTCCACCAGCGCAAAGGTGGCCTGCAGGCCAATCAGCTGCACGAAATCTTGCAACAGAGGTGGCAGCAGATCGAAAGCACAAGCCTCATCCATGTTGCTTCTGTTGGGGGTTGGAAGGGCAAATGCGGGCGCGGTCAAGCCATGCTTTGAGCGCCTCAATAATGGTCGAAGCCGTGGAAGCATCCAGAAAACGCAAGCTGTCAATTTTCCTGCCTGCCATGCGGCTGGCAAAAGACAGCAGGGCTTTTTCCTCTGTGTTTTGTAGTACGCCCGTCTCTCCCAGCTTGCGCCAGAGCCATCGAATCTTTTCTGCTTGTCCGAAGGGTTTAAACGCGGGCTTGGGTTTGAAGCCACAAGCTGCCATGTGTTCCAGCACTTTGCGGCGGCCTTGCGCGTCCAAATCAGCTGCGCTGTTTTTGCCAGTACGCTGCGCCAGGTGGTAGCGATAGTCATCGTCAGACCACCCCAGCGCCGCCTTGCCCTGATGAATCCAACCCAGTTCCTTCTTGCGCTGGGCCGCAACAGCAGCTTCATTGATATGAACGATCAATTGGCGCGGCATGGCTCACTCCTTTCAAATTCCAGCCTCGCCGCCTAGCGCCGCAATCAGATCAGGAATTAACCGCGCCAGCTCGCCCGTAGCCAGCGCCACATCGGCATCGAAACGTTCATCAGCGCTTTCCGGCTTGCCAGTTTCATCAAACAGGTTGTCTTTAAAACGCAACTTTTTCAGTTGCAGCGCCTGCGTGAGCACGAAGCCCATGCGGTCTTGCCAATTCAGCGCCAGCTTGGCTGGCAGCTTGCCTTCCTGAATGTGCTGGCGCACTTCGGGCGTTTCCAGTGGATGGCGCGTGATTTTGATAACGGACGGCTCTTCGCCGCTGCTCTTTAGCTCACATTCGCGCTCAATGGCAAATTCCGGGTGCAACGCCGCACCGTCTTCGCTGGCCAGCCAACTGGCCATGGCCGCCTGCGGGGAGGTTTGCGTTTGCAGCAGGGCCAGCGCCAGGGCGCCTGAGCTACCGCCGGCCACACGCATCAGGCTGGTGGTGATTTTGTCGGCCTTGCCTTGGTTGCTCACATCCAGCGCCAGCAGGCGCGCTTCGGGGTCTATCCATACCCAGCAGCTCGCACGGCGGGCAAAAGCCTGTGGCAGCAGGGCAATCAGAGCATCGTCTTTCATGCCGCGCAGCTCTTTTTTGCCAGGTTTGCGCCCCCGCGTGGCTTCAATGTGGGCGGCTTGCTCGTCCACCTTTTTGCGTATGGCGTCTGACGGCACCGCCTTGGTTTCAATGGCAAAACGCATGATCCACTGACCATCCACGGTTTCAAGCAGTGCGCCGTGTTCATGCCCGCGCGGTGGCAGCCAGCCAGCTGACTTCTGCTGTGTGGCGCTGCATTCGGCAAAAGGCTCCGTGGCCAGCGCCTGCTCCAGTCGGGTGGCGTCGGGCTGCCATTCGGGTTGAATGCGGTAGAGGATGAGGTTTTTAAACATATAGAGAGAATCCTTTTCAGTGAGTGAGCGCCTGGGTCTGCTGCACGCCGCCAACTCCCCGGTGCAGCTCGGCCTGCCGGCCTGCCGCGTAGCCACGGCTGCGGTGGCCGCCATCAACCAGGCGGCCCCTGCCCCGGCTGCTGTCGCGCGGTTGCCTGGCAGTTATGTCGGGGTGTCTGGCCGTCATGTAGTCCAGAAGCAGCTGCTCGTCACGCGCCGGTTGCGCAAAGCGCTCAACCAGGCTGCGCACGCCACAGACCCAGCCGGCCGCAAAGGCGTCGCCGCGCGCCGTCTTGGTGGCAGGCTTGCACTGGCGCGGCTGACGGCGCACATGCGCCAGGCGCGCACGGCTGCATTGGCGCAGCAGCACGGCAAAACAATAAGAGGCCACGTCGGGCGCGGTGCCCACACCCACAAAAACATAAAAACCCTGGCGCGCGTAATTGCCTGCCTCGTTGTAAGCGCCGCGCACCAGGCTGTACATCTCACAGCCAAAGGCGTCGGCACAAACACGGGCCAGGCTTGCTTCCCAGGCATTGACTGCCGGGCTGGCAGCGCGTGCGCTGGCTTCGTGCACGTCGGCCAGCGACACGTCGCGCTCGCTCAGGCCAAACTGCGCCATCAGCTTCTGCGCCTGCCGCATGGCAGCGGCCGCCTCGTACGCCTCGGAACTGTGGCTCAGCGCCAGACACTTTTTGATCTTTGCAAGAGCGTCGTCACGGTTCATGCCGGCTCTCCTTCTCCTTCGTCTTGGTGGACCCTGGCCTCGAACTGCCCGCGCACCATCAGGGCGCGGGTGCCAAAGCCGCCCAGCGTGCAGTGCAGCGGCCAAAACCCTGGCGCGCCCAGCTGCTGCACGCGGGCATGGCGGCAGCCCTGGCAGCGCGCCTGCGCCGCTGCGGGGCGGTAGCCCATGCGCACCTGCGCACGGTGAATCGGACCGAGACAGCTCATGATTGCGGCGCCTCCACCTCGAACGGCACAATGGCGAAATCCTCCACGCCACTGACGATGGTGATTCCTGCAATACCACGCACCGCATCCTGATCGGCCAGGATGGCGTCTTTGTTCACCTCCTGCTTGACGCGAATGAACTGCTCCAGATGCATGCGGCGCAGCGTCTCCAGCACCATGTCCACGCCACGCACGCTCACGCTGGGCGGCCGCTGACGCCAGGACACTTCGCCGGTGACGAGGTTGGCCGTTTTGGTTTTGCCGCCGTTGGTGAGGTCATGGCGGTTGGCTGTGCAATAAATCTCCACGCCCTTTTGCAGCACCGTGATGCGCTCGCCCAGCGCTTCCAGCTCGGGTTGGTGCTGCTTGGTAATGGCCGCAATGGCGTCGTTCATGTCAGCCACGATGCGCGCCTGCTGGCGCTGCAAATCACCCAGCTTCTTGATGTCTGCCGCGCAGTCATTGATGGTTTGCGGGGCATAAATAGGGGCAGTGGATTTCAGTTTCTTGGCTTTACTCATGGTGATTTCCTTTTGAATGGGAAGAGGGAAACAAGGGTCATTGCAGCGGCTGCTGAAGGCGCGCGCACTCGGTGATGACATCGTCCAGCAGCGCCAGTACGCGCTCGTTGTCGCCATTGACACGCGCGGCGGCCATACGGCTGACATGGCGCACGCTGTTGCACAAGGCGTTCTGCAGCGCCGCCAGTTGCAGCGTCATGTCCATCAGCAAGTCATTGGCGCGACGCAGCTCGGCGCGCAGCTCGGCGGGCTGGAGGCTGTCGGGGTTGGCCAGCTTCGGGGGCTGGGCAGGGAGCCGGATCACTTCGGCATGGGGCATATCAATCTCCTTCAGATTCGGTGTCGGGGGCGGATGCGGGAACAGCGCTCGCGCCCCTGCCGCGCAAGTGCGCCAGGCGTGCGCGCACGGCCTCGGGCATGGGGGCGGCGGCCAGCGCATCGGCAGCCAGCTTGGCTAGCGCCGGGTCCTGGGCCAGGGCCTCTGCGGCGCTGGCGCTTTGGCCCGTGACCTGCACGGCGCCGCGCGGGGCGCGGCTGCGCAGCAGGGCCTCGCGCTCGCTCTCCTGCCGGCCCTCGGCCTTGTCCGCCAGGCGCATGAGCACCTCGTGCAGATAGGCGTGGTCGGCCAGCGGTGTTTGCAGCGAGCCTTTGGCGGCAGCGTCCAGCACGGCCTGCAAGGCGGCCTGCCACAGCTCAGGCGGCGCGCTCCAGTCGCGCCCGCGCCGCGTGATGCAGCCGCGCTGCATGTCGGCCAGCACTTCGCGCAGCAGGCGGGCGGCGCGCTCGGGGCGCAACTCGCGTTTGGCAGGACGAAACAGGCCCAGGTAGCGCAACAGGTCATCACCGCAAGGCAGGCCGCGCAGGGCCGTGGCCAGCAGCTGGCGCAGCTCCTGGTGGCCCACCAGGGCGTCCAGGCTCATGCCCGCGCCACAGTTGGGGCAGCGCAGCATCATGCGGCCAGCCTCCAGAGTGAGGCGCAGGCAAAGGCGCACACAAAACACAGCAGCAGTTCGGCGGCGGCCTGCAGCCAGGGGCGCCGGAGCAGGCTGCGCCAGGCGCTTTTGCGGCGCTGTGCGTCAATCACGCCAGGGGCAAACGCAAAGCGGCGGCTGGCTGACGCGCGGCGGGTAGCAGGATGGCTCATGCGCGCCTCCCGCTGATGCGGCGCGCCTGGGGAAACAGCGCCAGCGCGCGCAGGACGCCGTCCATCACGTGGACATAAAAGCCAAGGCGGCGCTGCTGCGAGCCATCAGGCAGGGTGATGATGACGAGGGTGGGCCGCTTAGGCTCCTCGCGAATAGCCTTTAAAAGTTTGGGTAACTGCGCATCGCGCAGTTGGGTGAAATCACAAAAATCGCGCCGTGCATCAAAAACCGCCAGCCGGCGATCAATGCCATAACGGCGCTGAAGATGCCTCGCACGGTTTTTGAGCCATTGCAATGGTGGGGAAAGGGTGTCTTTAAACATGGTCGTAATCCTTTTGAACGGGGGCAGTCAATGTCGAATCGGGCACATCTGGTTTGCGTGGCTTGATTTCCCGTGGCGCAGGTGGCGCGCTGTGTTCGGCGTGGGTGCACTGGCGGCAGGCTTGCCAGTGCTGCATATCGCGGGGTGATCCGGTTGGAGCAGGCCGGTGTGCATAAGCGCGGCATTGCGCAGCAGTAATGACCTGCTCCACGCCGCCTGCCTCTTCGGTGAGGTAGGGACATGGGTAGCGCCCAAAGGTGTGCACTACCCGTTCGGCAATGTGTTCCGTGCTGGCCTGGCCGCTGCCATACAGACCACTGCCGTTGAGTACTTGGCTGACCGTGGCAGGCGACACGCCCAACTGCCGCGCCACCTTGGCGCGGGGCGTACTTTCGCAACGTGAAACCAGCAGCGCGAACCACGTCTTACGCTTGTATTCGGCGGCGCTCATGCGACAAACACCTCCCCACGACGACGGAGCAACGCCGCGTAACGCGGCGGCATAGGCAGCAGGCGGGGCAGCGCTGGCAGAGCCGGGCCAGTGACGGGGGGCGGGCAACGCCCAATGTCTGTGACCAACACATAGCGCTTGCAACCCGCTACACGCCGACGGCTTAAGGACACGGCATGCGGCACAGTCTTTGACCACCCATGCAAGTAGCTGGCAATGGTTTGTTGCGTGGCCCGCGGATTGCCTGCTCCGGCGTCCAGCAGTACGCCCAGTGCTTCATCGCTGGTGAGCTGCCGGCGAATGCGCAGCAGTGCCCATAGCCGCGCAATCAGCGCATGCGGGTTGGCAGGCTGCGCCCTGGGGTGTGCTTGCGCCACGGCACGGGCCATTACCCAGCCATCCACAGTCAGTTGCCAAACAGAATCGGTCGGCGGCTTGCACTGATTGATGCGGATGGCGTAGCCACTCTGTTGCATGGCTTCCAGCGCCCGCCCGCCCAGACCGGGTATGTCGGCAAACTCGGGTACCCAATCCACCAGATCACACAGGCGAAAAGGCGAACTCGCCGACCGTACGCGCTCACCCAGTGAGCGCAACGCTGCCGCTGTGTACCAATTGAGGGCGGTCGTCATGCCATCCCCCGCAACGCAGCCTGCGTACTTGTAAATTCGGCCACCAGTGCACGGCCTTTGATGTGCTCGGCGTCCACACGCTGCCAGCTGTTGGCGGCTGCCCACTGCTCGATGTTGGCAATGGCGCTCAAAACCAGCCGCATTCGCCCGCGTGACTGCTGGAACAGCGCCTGCACCACCTCGGCCGACATCTCCACTTCTGATTTGGCAGCTACCGTGGCACGCACATCTTCCAAGTTGAGCGGCTCAAGCTCCACCACTTTCGCAACACGGCTGGCAATGTGCCCGTAGCGGGCCACCATCACAGGAAAGCCCTCCATACCAACCAGAAAACACATGATGCCGGTCAGGTCGGTCATGTCGCGAATGACCTCCAGCTTGGCGGCACTGTGGCGATCCACCAGGTGGTCGGCCTCATCAATGATGATGGGCACCATTGAGACGGCAAGCTGGGCGATGATGCGGTTTTGCAGATCAGACAACCTGCCGTCTGTTGCCAGCCCCATCTTGGCGCCAATTTCTTCCAGAACGGTGCGCTTGGTCCACGTTTCTTTTGCGCGTACAAACACGTAGCCGCTATCCGCCGCCCAGCGCTCGGTCAGTTCACTTTTACCGATGCCGTAGACGCCGCGCACCAGCACTAACCCCGCTTCACGGGCGCCACGGCGCGCAACCAGTTTTTCGGCTTCCTTCAGCCGCTTGTAGTTCTGGGTCGGTACAAAGCCTTTTTTCATGTACATTTCTCCTTGCTAAACATGCTTTGGCAAGCTCAGGCGCTGGCGGCCACCGGCGTCTGGGCATCTTTAAAAGCGTGGTTGCCGTCCCCCGCAGTCCATGCCAGCCCGCGCCCTGTGTAGTAGTCACGCAAGCTGTCGTAGTCGTCGCTGCCGACGTATTGCTCCAACCAGGAGATGTCGGCGTCCTGCCAGTTGGTTCGGTGGCGCATCAGCCACTCGTAGCGTTCGCTGGCCGTGTCAAAAAAAGGTCTGCCCGCAGTGGTTGTTGTTGGCTCAGGGGCCGTTTGCACATCAACAACACGCATGACTGGCACCTCTGCAAGTGCTGGTGGCGGCGGCGGGCTAACCAATGTTTCGGCTTGCACTGGCGCTTGCAGCTCACGCAAAGCCGTTTCGATTTGCAGCTGGCGGCGCTTGACGGCCGCGCGTACCCGCTTTTCGCGGGCTATCTCAATAGCGGCCTGTGGGAAGTAGTCGATGCGATTGGCATTCCACTTGGCTTCGCAAACAAATTCACCGTCCAGGGTGTAAATCTGAACCGCGCTCGGATCGTGAATGTCGTAGCGCACGCTGACCCTGTGGCCATCTACATGAATCGCCATCAACTCGGGGGCCTGATACTGCTGGTTGAACAGCGTGACCTGCCCGCGTTGCGCTACCCGCAGCGCACTGGGCATAAACAGTGCCCGCAGCTCCAAATCACCAGGGCGGTGTTGCAGCGCCACGTCCAGCTTGGCTGCCCATGCCTGCGCGGGGGTCATGTGTTTGCCATCCTCGCCTTTGGGCAGGCTGCGGTGGCGGTGTGTGCCGTTGTAGTCCGCCACCATGGCATCGACGGCGCCGATAAACCGCTCCCAGCTTGGCAGTTTGGGCGTAAGCCGTATGACAACACTGCCTTGCTGGCCGGCGCGTTTGATGGCGCGTTGTTCCTTGGCAATCTCGGCTGCCGCGTGGCGGTATGTGCCGCCATCCGCATCACTACCCTGATAGCTGCCAAACTGGCGAGCGCAGTTGATGGCGTGTGTGCGCCATCCGCGTTCGATCAAACCGTGCCCCTGCGGGTGACCTGGAATCCCTGTGCGGTGCTCAATGCCCAATCGCGTCATGAAACCGTCAATCGGGCAATCCATTGCCCGTGCGGTCTCACCCGCACCGTTGTCGGTGTACACGATGGCGGGCACACCATACTGGCCGATGGCATGACGCAGCGCGTCACCCACCGCAAAAACGTTTTCGGCTAGCGCGACCGACCAGCCACAAATCAGCCGCGTGGCTGCATCCATAACGATCGTCAGCTCGGGCGCAAAGGGTGCACCGTGATCCGGATGCCGCACCTTGGCCTTAAAGGTGTGACCGTCAATCAGCCACACATCCAGCGGGCGCAGCATGCTCGTGTCACGCCGTTTAAACGGCAGGCGCGCACTGCGCGCACTGCCAGAGTGACGCGCTTTGATGAGCGTCACGTTATCCACCTTTTGCAAGGCGCGGCGTGCGCGTCCGTAAAGAGCACGCCAGTCATCAAACGGCCGGCCCAGGGAGCGCGTCACATCTTTTGCGGCGTTACTCAGGTTACGAAAGCGCGCGTCACGCGAGTGGTAGCGCCCCAGCACGGCTGCCACGTCATCAGCCAGCCGTGCCTGCGACGCCGGAGCTGCTGGCGCAGGCAACAGCCCCCACCAGGCATTCTGGCGATGCTGCGCCACCCAGCGCTCCAATGTGCGGGCGCCCACTTGCGCTGCCCGCGCCTTCTGGTTGGCCGCCCGTGCCATCGCTTGCAGTTGCGGCGTGGCTTGCCCGCTGGCCAGTTGCAGCGCCAGCAATGCACAGGACCGCTTGATCCCGTGTACCGGCATCAGCTCGTGAACCATATTCACCAGCGCGGTGCGCGCATCAGCCACCTCTTTATCCGCCTGACTTGGCAAGCGACGCTGTGGCAAGGCAGGCATCGCCTCATTGCCAGAGGCAACGGACACCGCGCGTTGCGGTATTGGCTCAGGTGCGGCGACAGCCGGCAATGCTGTACCGGCCTGTTCAATCTGCCTGGCAGCCAAAGCCACCCTTGTTTCTTGCGGCAGATCGTCGACCTTGTATTCCAGGCCGCCGCCACGCCCCGGGCGCGGCCGTGCTGGCACATGCATGGCCGCCAGCTTGTCGCGTGTGCGCCGCTCTGTACCAGGCATGCCGGGCAAGCCGGCCAGCTCGCGTGCAGTGCGCCAGGTCATTTGCTGCCCCCCGAGTGGTGGTGCTGGCGCACACGATTAATGGTGCGGTGCTTAGGCCAAATAGTCGCTACTGGTTTTCCAAGCACTTCGCTGATGCGCGTACTGATACGCGCCGAAACCGATTTGCCGTGCAGCACTTGCGACACGGTCGTGCGCGACAGGCCAAGTTCGTCGGCAATAGCTGCCAAGGTGACCCCTGCCATGCGCAGTTCGGCTTTTATCTGCTCAGGATGCATACTATTCAACAAAACAAGTTAGGCGCACCAAGAAGGTGCATTTGTTAGGCTGAATTATGGGGAACAAATTACCCAAAGTCAAGGGGAATCTATGTCTCAGGGAGAGGAGTTTGTAGCGGTCGGGAACCGCATCTGTGAAATGCGCGACCGCTTGGCGCTCAACCAGACACAGTTCGCGGCACGGCTGGGGGTGGATCGAAAGTCAGTCGCCGGTTGGGAAAGTGGCAAGCGGCTGCCTGATGGCATCTCCCTTTTGGGACTGATGAAAGTTTTTGGCGCCGACATCAACTACTTGCTAACAGGCGAAGGAGGCAAACCCACTCAACGACTGTCGGCTGAAGAGCAAACCATGCTGGAATACTTCAGGTTGGCTACGCCAACTGTGCGACGCGCCGCCATGGGCGCTTTACTGGGGGCAGCGTCTCCGGCCAAATCCACGATGGGTAACGTTGAAAACAGCGGTGCCGGAATCCAGCAAGTCAACGTGGGAGACGGCGCTGTCATGATCGGATCGGCCCCTGCTACACGACGACGCACAACGAGGGGGGGCAATCGTGGTTAAGCTGTGGACCGCTCTAACGCGGTGGTGGGTGAACGCAAAAACGCCGACAGCAGAAGATCCCATAACGCCTCTGCCACCTGTTTCGCAGGCGAGTCAAGGCGACAAAGCTGTGCAGGTTGGCGAAATGCCAGACGGCCATTTACAGGTGCTGCACGTGCAGACCATGAACGTCATCAGTCATGCACCAATACCTGCCCCCACTCCAGCTCCAGCCGAAAGGCACACCAGGCACAGGCCAGGGCCGACCGTGTACCAGACCTTGCAGCTGATGAAAAAACTGAATCCTTATGGCAAAAGAGGGAAGGTGCTGGACTTTATGGAAATGGAATTCGGCACCGTGTACGTCAAAGAACTGGATGAGCGTGCGCTCAGGCGTACATATGCATACGCCAAAACCATCCTGGAAAACTGCAAAAAGGAAGAGCGGCGTTCAAATGTCGATAATTAAATTAATAGCGGTGATATGGTTGCTAGCATCTCTGCCGGTCAAGGCAGATGCTGCTGCATTTGAGCTAAAAGGCATTACGCCTGGCATGAGCGAGAAAGAAGCTGTCAAGCTCTATCCCATGAAATGCACTACTTCTCATTGGGCAAACGCGCCAGACATCAATCTCCGATTTTGCGGCTTGACGAAATGGACATTAGCTAATGAAATAACAGAAAACGCAGAAATTATTTTATTTGATGACAAGCTGATTGGGCTGTCATTTAAAATATATGCGTACAGCAAGAATAAAGTTTTTGATGCAATAAACTCTAAATTTGGAGAACCAAAAACCATTTCGGGTGACACTGCTTCGTGGTTATTCGATGGCGATGTTTCCATGCTGGCAATTGATTCAGGCGAATATATTTATTTCTCTGTCGAAACTCCTAAACGTCGCGAATTGCGAAGCCGCATTGAAGAAAAGAGCAGGCAGGCTGCGCGAAACGATATTTAGGGTGGGTAAATGCTTGAACTCGCAATCTGCCTGGTGATTGCCATCACTGATGGTGACACGCTGAAGGTGCGCTGCGGCTCCGAAGGGCGTTATGAGCAAATAACAGTCCGCCTGGCGGGTATTGATGCACCTGAGAAAAAGCAGCCATATGGGCAGCGTGCCAGAAAGGAGTTGGCCGCGCTGTGCCAAGGTATGCAAGCCCGCATACAACCACGCAGCACGGATCGTTGGCGCCGCGCAGTGGCTGATGTGCAATGCAACGGTACGGATGTGGCTCAATATATGGTGGGCCACGGTTGGGCGTGGGTATTTGACAAATACGCGCAAGAATACAAACACTTGTACCCACTACAAGCCCGCGCTCGCGCGGGGCATTATGGTCTGTGGGGTGACCAAGATAGCAAAGCGCCGCCCATTCCGCCGTGGCGATGGCGCAGAAACAAGCATTAAGGCTATCGCCTGCAATCCTTTTTCAAAACACCTTAAGCCGCCACCATTGGCGGCATGCATTTCAATTGTTTTTCCAGCCAGCGCGGCCGCGCGCTGATGCGAAGCCTGGTTGCGGGTATGTCTCTGTCCGCCGCCGGGCTGGTGGGCCTCGTCATGTACGAAGGCTACACCTCGCGTGCCGTCATCCCCGTTAAGGCAGACGTGCCAACCATAGGTTTTGGCTCGACCGTCCATGAAGATGGTTCGCCCGTCAAACTGGGTGACATCACCACGCCACAAAACGCACTCAAGAAAACCCTGGCCCACATCAGCCGGGATGAGCAGGCATTTCGGGATTCATTGCCAGGCGCATTTCTCACTCAGCCTGAATACGACCTGTACCTTGATTTTGTTTACAACTTTGGGCTGAGTAATTGGCGCAAATCCGAGATGCGCAAGCAAATCCTGCAGGGCGAGCATCGTGCTGCATGTGACGCCTTGCTGGCATGGCGCTATCAGGGCCGCAGGCCCAATCGGCGCGACTGCTCGTTGCCCACCTCGTGGGGGCCTAAAGGTTGCAAAGGTGTTTGGCTGCGCCAGCAAGAGCGTCACGCCAAATGCCTCGCCGCCGTTGATGCGGCGTCAACTCCTCCTGCCACTCCTGACGAGCCAGGAGTTACCCGATGAACGCATCTGCCACATGGTTGCTCATGGCGCTGGTCAGCGCTGCGTTGGTTACGGGTGGCTACGAGTGCTATCAGTGGGGCGTATCCGACACCGAAAGAGTGTGGCAAGCCCGACAGGCCGAGGCCGAAAAAGCGGCCGCCAATGCACTGCTTGAAGAAACACGTCGTGCCGACAAAGCAGCGGCCGACTATTTGCGCAACCACCAAGACCAGGAGCAACGCTATGCAGACCTTAAAGCCGCTCATGATGATTTGCTGCGGCGTCATCCTCTTGTTGTCCCCCGTGCTGTGGCTCGTGTGGCCACATGCGCCACATCTGAGCAAGCGCATGCGCGGGTGCATGCGCCAGTGGCAGCGCAGCCTGCCCCCGCCGCGGAACCTGCCGCCCCGGATGCTGATAGTCATCTCACTTTTGCTGCTGTCCGGGTGTGGAACGGCGCCCTTACCGGTGCACATACAACGACCGGTGCCTGCGGCACTGCTGGTACCTCCGCGCCGACCGACGCTACTTGTGCCCAAGACGCAGGCATCACCTTACGCGACGCCTGGGACAACCACGCCGTCAACGCCAAAAGCTGCGCCGAAGACCGCCAGCGATACCAAGCCTTGATTGACTTTTTACAAAACAAAGAGGGAGAGTGAGCGAGATGGCGCTCGAAAAAGACGAAATGATGCTGCTTGGCCGCATTGACGGCAAGCTGGACGGCATTAAAGACCACATGGCCCGGCAAGATACCCGGCTCGATCAGTTTGAGCGCCGTGTCACCGAGCGGCTGGACAACATGGATGTACGGCTGCGGGACGTTGAAAAAAAGTCTGCCGTCATCGGCGCAGTCAGCGGCTCTGCCGTCAGTGTGGGTATCGCGCTGCTCATCGAAGGCATCAAGGCGTGGATGGGCAACGGCCCCACGCCTTGAGAGGGGGCAGCCTTGGCACACGCAAAAGAAAAGCGCGCGCAGTTGCGCGGCCTCTACGTTTACCAGCGCCTGCCCATGGAGGCGGCCTGTAAAAAACTGGGCGTGCCCCGCGCCACAGCCAACCGGTGGAAGCACGAGGCTGCTGCAAGTGGTGACAACTGGGACGACGCCCGCGCCGCCGTGGCGCTGGGAGATGACAATTTTCAAGCCTTGAGCAAAAAGCTGCTGGAAGATTACCTTGTGCAGCATCAGGCCACGATAGACATGCTGCGCGAGCATCCAACCATGACACCGCGCGAGCGCGCCGAAACGCTGGCCAGCATGAGCGACAGCTTCAACAAGACGATGGCGAGCTTCAGGCGTTTGAACCCCGAACTCAACCGCCAGGCTGTACAGCTTGACGTGTTGCAACGCTTCACGTCGTTTGCGCAAAGCCACTACCCACAGCACTTAGCTGCATTGGTAGAAATGCTGGAGCCGTTTGGCCAAGAGCTGGCCAAGGTGAAATAACGTGGCCAAAAACAGCAAAGAGTTTATTGAGGGCTTGGCGCAGCTTGCCGATGACCTGCGCCGCCAGATTGACGCCAACCTCGACGGCTGGGACGTCAGCGCTGCCGCCATAGCCGAGCGCCGCCGCCGCGTCTGCGACCCCTTGCGCGGCTTCGCTTTTTGGGATCAGCACTACTTCCCGCACTACGGCAAGGCTGCCCCCAGCGCTCTGCACGAATACCTGTACGAGCGCTTGCCAGTCATCGTCAATACGCCTGCGGGCCAGCGCGACGCCATCGCCGCCCCGCGCGGCGAAGCCAAGTCCACCAAGGTCAGCATGAGCTTTGTGCTCTGGTGCGTCGTCACCGGCGCCAAGCACTACGTCGTCATCGTCATGGACGCTTTCGAGCAGGCCGCCGAAATGCTGGAAGCCATCAAGGCCGAGCTGGAAGCCAATCCCCGCATCGCGAATGATTTTCCTGAAGCCTGCGGGCAGGGTAAAGTCTGGCGCGCCGGCGTCATCGTCACAGCAAACGGCCGCAAAGTCGAAGCGTTCGGGTCAGCTAAAAAAATACGTGGTCGCCGCCACGGCGCGCACCGGCCCGATCTGGCCATCATGGACGACATCGAAAACGATGAGAACGTCACCACGCCCGCCCAGCGCGACAAGCTGCAACGTTTCGTTACGGCCAGCGTACTCAACCTCGGGCCGCCCGATGACAGCATGGACGCCATCCTCATCGGCACCGTGCTGCACTATGACAGCGTGCTGTCGCGCTTCCTGAAAAACCCGCTGTGGCATCGCAAGGTCTTTAAAGCCATCATCCATTGGCCCGACCGCATGGACTTGTGGGAGCGCTTCGAACACTTGCTGATCACGGGCGAAACCCCGGCAAAGGGCGAAGCCGAGGCACTGGCCTTATACGAGGCAAACCGCGCCGAAATGGACAAAGGTGCACAGGTGAGCTGGCCTGCCCTACGGCCGCTGGTCAAGCTGATGATCAAGCGCGCCAGAGAAGGTCATGCGGCGTTCGACAGCGAGCAGCAAAACGACCCTATTGCAGGAGATGACGCTCCTTTTGCGCACAGCATCCGGTTCTGGGTCAACCGCCTGCCCGATTGGGTGTTTTACGGCGCATGCGACCCCAGCCTGGGCAAAAGTGGCAGCGGGCGCGACCCCAGCGCCATCGTAGTGGGCGGCTGGCAGCGCGAGCAGGGCATCTTGAGTGTGGTCGAGGCCCAGATCAAAAAGCGTGTGCCCGACCGCATCATCAGCGACGTCATCGAGATGCAGCGCGAATACGGCTGCATCGTCTGGGGATTTGAGTCGGTGCAATTCCAAGAGTTTTTGCGCACTGAGCTGGTCAAGCGCAGTGCCCAGGCGGGTGTGCCCGTGCCGGCGCGAGCGCTCATCCCCATTGCTGACAAGCTGCTGCGCATCGAGAGCCTGCAACCGCACATGCACAACGGCCTCTTGCTGCTGCACAGCAGCCAGACCACGCTGATTGACCAATTTCGGCATTTCCCGAAAGCCGACCACGATGATGGGCCAGACGCCGTGCACATGCTCTGGATGCTGGCCGTCACTGGTGGCATTGCTGCCGCAGCTCAGGGCAATGTCACCCCCGAACAAACCGCCCGCCAGCGCTACGGCCGCCAGGCCGCGCGCATGTTCCGACGGACATAACAGGCCCAATGACCCAAAGACAAATGATTCCAGAAATCCAAATATTGGCCCACGTGCGTGAGCAAATTGACAACCTGCCCGCAGCGCACCGCCAAAACACTGAAATGCTGGCGCAGCATCTGCGCAGCCTGCTGGCTCAATTTAATGACTGCGCCACGCTGGCCATGGCACTGGTCGGCGCAGAGCAGGCTGCAAAGGAGTAGTCACATGCCCATGCTTGACTATCTGCGCAACCTGCTTGCGCCCGCACCTGCGGCCGAACCGTTGCGCGAAGCCGCCGGTGCGCAAGGACATGATGAAGATGCAGGCTGGCGGCGCATGTCTGCCGACGGCCTGGGACATCTTAATGAGCGTGATCTTCTGCCCATGGCACAAGGCCGCATGCAAAAGCTGGCCGAACATCTGTGGCAGTCCAACCTGCTGGCCAACCGGCTAGTGGAATTGCCCCTGGCATACCTGTTGGCCGAAGGTGTCTCGCTCCAGTGCGCGGACGATGAGCATCAGCAGCTGCTCAACCGTTTCTGGAGTGACCCCATCAACAACTGGCCACTCAAGCTCATGGCCCGCGTGCGGGCACTGGGCTTGCTGGGAGAGCAGTGTTACATTGCCCACGTCAATGAGGGCAATGGATTCGTGCGCTTGGGATACCTCGACCCACGCCGCATTGCACTGGTGGTCAACGATCCTGACAACCCCGAGCAGCCTGTTGGCGTTATCACCCAGCGCGACGATAAAGGCCGTCAGTACAAATACCGCGTTATCGTGCTGGGTGAAGACAGCGACCTGTTCAGCCAGCGCACCCAAAACATCCGGCACAAAGACTTCACGGACGGCGAGTGCCTGCTCTACCAAATCAATAAATTCCCCGACGGCAGCCGTGGCCGCAGCGACCTGCTGGGCCAAATGGACTGGCTGGACGCCTACGATGATTACCTGTTCGGGGAAATTGATCGCATTGATTACCTACGGCGCTTCGTTTGGGACGTCACCCTCAAAGGTGCAGACCCCACCGCCGTAAATGAATACGAACGCCAATTCAAGCCGCCGCAGGCCAACGGCACTTTCGTACACAACGATTCGATCGAGTTGCGCGCCATCAGTCCTACGCTCAACACCACCGACACAAGCGAGAGCGCCCGCCTGCTGCGCAATCATGTGCTGGGCGGCGGCACCATGCCTGAGCACTGGTTCGGCGGTGGTGGTGACGTCAACCGGGCGGCTGCCGCTGAAATGGGCGGGCCGACTTTTAAAACCTACACCATGCGTCAGTCGTATCTCAAGCTGATGCTGGAGGAAATCGGCCGATACGTATTGTTGCAGGCGGCCCGGGTGAGGGGCGAAGTGCCCGACTGGTCGCAGGATCGCTGGCAAGTCACTGCCGTCTTCCCTGAATTGGTCAGCGGCGACCTCACCAAATTTGCTGCCGCCATGCAGCAAGTGACGCAATCGGTGCTGCTCATGGCTGACGCGGGCCTGCTGACGCAGGAAACCGCCTTGAAGCTGGTGGCCGATGTGGCCCAACGCTTCGGGCAGGACTTTGACGCCAAAACCGAATTGGCGGCGGCCAAGAAAGAACACGCGCAGCGCCAGCGTGACCGTGCCGCACAAGACGTCTTCGGCCTAAGAGATGACGCCCGAGCAGCTCAACTTTGAAGCCGTGCTACGTGAGCGCCTGGCCGAGCGTGCCCGCACTCTCATTACGGCTGACGAACAGGTACGTGCCTTTTTGCAGCAGGCGCGCGAATACATCACGCAGCTACTGGCCGCCCAGCCCAGTGACTGGCAACTCTGGCATCTGCAAAGGCTGCGCGATCAAATCGAGCTGTCACTGCAAGCCTCCGGTCAGCAGGCCAGCGCGGCTATTGACGGCCTGCTGCGCGAGCTGTGGCAGCAAGGCGAAGACCTGATTGACAAACCGCTGGCCGCTGCTGGGTATGGTGTAGAAACCACGCTGGGCACCCTAGACGTGCGTGTGCTTTCGGCTATGCGCAGCTTTGCGGCAGACCGATTAACCAACGTCACCGCCGAGGCAGCCGCACGTATTGGCCAGCAAATCGGTCTGGTCACTATCGGCGGCGCGTCGCCTTTCGATGCCATCCGCGCCGTGCAGCGCATCCTCGGCTCGGACAGCCCGCGCCGTGCAAGCGCCATCGTGCAAACCGAAGCCAGCCGAGCCTTTGCCGTTGCCAGCTTGCAACGCATCCGCGAAGCGGCGCGGCTGGTGCCTGGCCTGTGCAAGCAGTGGCGGCGCAGCGGCAAACCCGAAAGCCGCTGGCAACATGATTTGGTTGACGGTCAGGTCCAAGGAGTGGATTTGCCCTTCAGGGTATCCAACCCTAACGGGGGCGTGGACGAAATGCAATGTCCGCATGACCCCACCGCCCCTCCTGAACAGGTCATCAACTGCGGCTGCACGCTGCTGCCTTTCAGGCGCGGCTGGCAAGTCATGCACCCGGGGGCTAAGCCTTTTACGCAGCGCGAGCTGGAGCGCAGCCCTGGCAAAGAGCAGCTTGACCGGCAGGCCAAGGCGGCCGGGATGCGCCTCGCTGTGCCACCCAATCAATCCATCCGCCCAGAATTACAAAATGTAAGAAGCGCTATTATTCCGAAGGCAAAACTGCGAAAATATGCGCTTGATCCGACCCATAAGAGTGGGGGCAACAAATCAATTGTGTTGTCATCAGCGTTGGGGTTCACCCTTGAAAACGCTGACGAATTAGAGCGCCAAATCTTGGCAGGCATTCAGGGGCAGTTGGCCTACAGTCATCTGCTGGATAAGTTTGGGCAACGCTGGACAGTTGATGTCCCTGTCACAGGCCCAATTGCCAGCGGGACGGTGCGCACTGGCTGGATTGTGCGCCCAGGCAACGATATACCGCAGCTCACAACAGTTAGATTCCTGCCAGAGTCAAAAGTTAAAAAACCACCTAACAAGCCACTGATATGAAACCAGATTACCAATTATTTGATGTTATCCAAACGCTTGTGGACGTGCCAAACGTGTCAGGTCGGACTGTACCTGCTGGCACGGAGGGCACTATCATCGAAATATTCGAGACGCCGGAACCGGGCTACATGGTGGAATTTCCCGAAGATGATGAGTTGTGTCTGCCGGTGCTCGGCCCACAACAAATCGCCCCCTGCAAGCCCTAGTGCTGACAACCATGAACAGATTCCAAGTGCCTGGCCGTACGCGCCAGAAGCAAAAGCCCGCCAATTGGCGGGCTTTGTTTTTTGGGCTTGTAGACGCTTTAAAACTTTCTCAGGCATGGGAGCTAGCCATGCTGCTCATGCAGAGCGTTGCCGCTGCATTTAAAGGTGGTTTAAACGCCTTCCGGCAGCGGGAGATACTGCCACTGTTTGCGCGATAGACCTCTGTCGTCGTTGTAGCGGTCGGTCATCTGCTGTCTGCGGTGGCCCAGCAAAATGCGGGTGTCCACGCCCTGTGCCCGGTACAGACGCTCTGCAAGTGAGCGCACCTCGTGCAGCGTGGGCGGCGCCCCCCGCTCAACCGTGATGCCACCCAATGCATACCGGGCTACCACCTGCCAACCTTATTTTTTTGCTTGCCCACCGGCACAGTCACTCCTGTCACAAGCAGGAGGACAAACTGTGTCGAATACCCCCAAATCAAAAAACAGACCTGATGCCAAAGAGCAGCCTAATGGTGGCAAGACCTCAGAGCCGCAGCAGGCCGAGGCCGAGCCGCTGACCGTCGATAAAGCAGCCGCACTCGTCAAACGCGGCAACGCTGCTGTTGCGCCTGGCGAAATCCTGAGCTGGCGCGAGTACACCGACCGTGTGGTGGCTATCACTCGCGACGGCCAAAGACTGGTGGGGGCGAAATGAGCCTTGCGCAAATCATTGCCGCCTTGGCAGTTGTGGGCGGATTGCGGACGCGCGATGCGGTGGAGTCGGCCATGCGCGAAGCGGCGGCTCCCACGCCGGAGCGGGATTTCCGCCGTCTGATTGAGATGGTGCGCTCGGCCATCAACACCCAAGTTAATGCGGGCAAGGACGACGAGCACAAGCAGTATGTGAGCCTGAGCGCCATTTACGCCGACCGCGCCGTGGTCGAGCTGGAAGACGGGCGCAAATATCTGTACGCCTACCGGCTAGAAGCAGCAGACGGCGTCGAGCAGGTAGCACTGGCCGCTCCGGTGGAGGTGGTGGAGCAATACGTGCCCACGGTTGCCACCCCAGCTGCCGCTGTACAGGCCGATGTTGGTACCACCTTTCGCGAGGCGGCAGATGGTTCCATTGCTGTCACGCTGATTCGCGCCGGTCGCAGCGGCAATGCCAACTACTACCCGGACACCACGCTGCGAGAGGCTGTCCATTTGTTCGAGGGCGTGCGCGTGTTTGCCAAAAGCGACGCCGAACACATTGCCGGCAGCGGAAAAGATGTACGCAACCTCATCGGTGGCGTTTACGAAGTGCGCTTTGTTGAAGGAGCACTGCCTGACGGTGGTGCACTGGCAGGCACTTTCCGCGCCATTTCGCCTGCTGACCCCACGGTGACCAAGATGACCGAAGCCGTTAAACGCGGCATGCAGAGTCTGCTGGGCCTATCCATTGACGCAACGGCCATTACCCGCCAGCGACGCGAAGGCCAGGAGGTGCTGCGCGAGGCTGTGCGTTTCTTGCGTGTGGATTCCGTCGACCTCATCGTGGAGCCGGGCGCAGGCGGCAGCCTGGACCGAATCACCGAAGCCGCCAACCCATCCATCAACTTGAAAAAAGGAAATGCCATGCCGCTCTGGAAGCAACGCATGCTGGAAGCCATCAAGGCCAAAGACCCTGCCAAACATGCCGCCATCAACGCCGAAACCATTGGCGACGACGAACTGGTCAATCTGCATGAGGCCATTTGCGGCCCGCTGGTGCCCGCCGCCGCCCATGCAACTACGCAGCGCGTAACCGAGAGCCAGGAAAACGAACCCGTCAGTCGTGGCGAGCTGCAAATGTGGGTTCTGCGCCAGCAGGCGCAGACCAAAGTCAGTGCATCCAACTTACCGCAGGCCGCCAAGGACCGCCTGAGCGCCCAGTTCGGATCGTTGGCCCGCTTTACAGAGGCAGATGTAGACGCCGCCATCAAAAATGAAGCAGATTACGTAGCGCGATTTACCGAAAGCGGTCGCGTGCGCGTGCCTGCTTTTGGCGAGGGCAGCGTACAGGTCGGCGACCGCGCCGCTGTTGTGCGCGACATGTTGGACGCTTTTTTCGATCCGGCACACAAAAACCACCGCGACGTGCACTCTTTCAGGGAGTGCTACATCGAAATCACAGGAGACCGCCGCGTGACGGGTGATCTGCGCGACTGCGACAAGGCGCGCATGGCCGAAAGCCTGGGCACGATGCGCGAATCTATCGACAGCACTACGTTGGCCGATGCGCTGGGCAGCAGCATCACGCGCCGCATGCAGGCGGTTTATGCGGGCATGGCCGACCTGGATGCCTGGAAAAAGGTCGCAACATGGGGGCCAGTGAGCGACTTCCGCGTGCAAGAGCGTGTGCGCGTGGGTGGCTACGGGAACCTGCCCGCCGTGGCCGAAGGCGCCCCCTACGGTGCGCTCTCGTCACCTGGCGATGACAAGGCAACCTACGCAGTCAGCAAACGCGGCGGCACGGAAGATGTGACGCTGGAGGCCATTAAAAACGATGACGTGCAGGCGCTGCGCCGTATCCCGGCCGAGCTGGCATTGGCCGCCAAAAACACACTTTACGAATTTGTTTTTGACTTCTTTAAAAACAACCCCGTCATCCATGACGGTAAGGCGCTATTCCATGCCGATCACGGCAACCTGTTTACAGAGGCCCTGAGCGCCGAGGAGTTTGCCAAACACCGGTTGGCCATGCTGAGGCAAACGCGCGCAGGCAGCGGCAAGCGGCTGGCTACGCAGCCTGCTGTGTTGCTGGTGCCTTTCGAGCTGCAGGAAAAGGCCTACGACTTGTTCGTGCGCGGCCAGAACCTGGACAAAACGTTTGTCCAAACCATCAATCCGGAAATCATTCCGGTGGCGTACTGGACGGATGCCAGCGATTGGTGCACCGTGGCCGATCCGCTACGCCTGCCCGTATTGGAAATTGGTTTTCTTGATGGCCGCGAAGAGCCGGAGCTGTTCATCCAGGACATGCCGAACACCGGCTCCATGTTCAGCAATGACAAGCTGACCTACAAGCTACGCCACATCTACGGCGGCGGCGTACTGGTAGACGGTGAAAAAGCGGCGACGAAGGCCGTGGTGGCTTAAATGAGCTTGGCTGACTATCAGCAACTGGTGGCTGACATGGTGCGTGATGTGGGCGGCGTGCTGAATGCTGCAGAGCGTGACCGCGCCATTTCGCAGGCGGTGCAGGACTACGGTGCGGCTTTGCCACGCGTGCTGGTGCATGACATGACCTGGCCTGTGGCAGGTGTATTTGGCCCCGTCCCACCGCATTGGGAGGATGGCAGCGCCATCCGGTGCGCCGAGTACCCTGTGGGGCAGCAACCGCCCAAGTTGATACATGTGGCTGCTTTCCGTGCGCCGGACGGCTGGATGCTGGAAACCACCTGGCATCTGCCCCTGAATGCCATCGTGCGCCTGACCTACACCGCATCGCATGCGGTCAATGCGGCGCAAGATACTGTGCCGTTGCACCATCGCTCGCCGGTGGCCATGCTGGCTGCCAGCAAACTGTGCCTGCAACTGGCCACGTATTACAGCGGCCAGCGCGAAACGGTGGTGGGCGCAGACGCCAGCAGTACCGAAACCCGCGCCCGCGAGTACGCCGCGCGGGCAAAGGAATACCGCAGCGCCTACTACGTAGGGGTTGGCCTGCCTGACCCTTACCGATCGGCAAACGCAGCAGGCAGCGCACAGGCCGCTGCGGCCGTTGCCCAGTGGCCCAGGCGCCGTCGCCATCAGCTCACGCCGAGGAGCCTCTGAATGCACGCCATCCACGTATCCATTGAGGGGCTGGCTGTATTGCAGCGCGGCATGGAGCAAGCGCCTGAAATGACTCGTAATGCGTTGCTGTATGCGATGACGGAAGCCACGATGCTTACCGAGCGCGAGACGCGCGAGCTGATGCCACGTGTTTCCGGGCTAACGGCCGCCAGCATTGAGAGCGATGCATTTGCCACACCGGTAGGTGTTGTTGGCACCGTGGGCAGTCCGCTGCCCTCCGCACTGTTTATTGAGCTGGGCACACGACCGCACATGCCGCCAGTTGATGCACTGATTCCCTGGGTTCGTGCAGCGCTGGGCGTGGAACCAAAACGCGAGCGCGAAGTGGCCTGGCTAGTGGCCCGCAAGATTGCCAAACACGGCACCAAGGCACAAAAACCTTTTGAACGCGCCGCACAGGCTGTCAGTGGGCAGGTGGTGCGCATCTTCGAGACAGCCTGCTCACTCGTGGCCGAACAAATAGCAACAACAAGAGGTGCTGCATGAGCGACTTGCGTGCCCACCGCGCCGCCATTGTGGCTGCGTTGGCAGCCGTACCAGACGTTGGCCACGTACACGAGCGCGAGCGCTACGCCGAGAGTGAGACGGCTTTCCGCGCCATGTACCTGTACACACCTGCGGGTGGCGCACCCGAAGTGCGCGGCTGGTGGCTGCGCCGTGTAGCCACACGCGAGCACTCGCCCAGTACGGGCCGCTCGCTCAATGCACACACGTGGCAGGTGCGTGGCTACATGGCTTTCTCCGACGCACGGGCCAGCGAATTGGTGTTGGATGACCTCATTGAGCAATTTCGCGCCGTGGTACGCGCCGACCCCACGCTGGGTGGCGTCTGCCAACCCGGCCCACTGGATGCAAGTGAAGACGGCGTGCAGGTCATTGATGCTGGGCCGGTGCGCTTTGCGGGTGTGCTGTGCCACTCGGCCGTTTTGCAACTGACTACGTGGAGCTACTTGTGACTCAAAAGAAACCCCGAAATGAAGCGCCGCAAACCGAAACCGGCCAGGCGATGGCGCAAACCGCGTCGCAAACCCATACCACTGAAAACGGCCATGGCGGAAATGATGGACTGGCCGTGGTTCCTGCCTCGCAGACCGACACGCAGCAAGGTGTGGGCGGCCTCTACCAAATCGTTGATGGCCAGCGCGTGCTGCTGCACCGCAGCCAGACGCCTTAAATATGACTTTAAACCCGAACGAAAGGACTTGAGCCATGGCAGCCAAGCTCATGCGCAAGATGGCCATCTTGGCCAAAATTGAAGATACCGTGGGCACGCCTGTAACGCCCGCCGCAGCCAACGCGCTGCTGGTCAGCGACGTAACCCTGACGCCCATTGAGGGTGATGTGGTGGAGCGCGACAACATCCGCCCGTTTTTCGGCTCCAGCGGCTCCACGCTGGTGACGGAATATCAAAAAGCTGCATTCGCTATTGAATGTGCGGGCGTTGATCCGGCGGGCACACTGCCGCGTTACGCCGAACTGCTACGCGCCTGCGCCGTCAGCGCTACCAATGCACCGGGTGTCAATACAGTTTTCAAACCCGTTACGGATTCAATTGAATCGCTCACGATTTATGGAAATATTGACGGTGTGCTACACAAAATGCATGGTGCGCGCGGTGAATTTGAACTGAAACTGGAAGCCAAACGTATTCCGAAATTCACGTTTGATTTTATGGGCAGTTTCGTTCCGGCTAAAGACGAGCCGCTGCCTGCCGTGAATTACGCAGGCTTTATGGAGCCACTTGGAGTTAATAAAGCCAATACCACTTTGTCGCTTGACGGCCTGACGGCAGCGTGCAGCGGATTTACTTTCAAGGCTGGAAATCAGGTTGTCAAGCGCGATTTGATGAACGTGGATACCGTTGAAATTACGGGCCGCAAATCAACAGGTAGTGTCACGTTTGAAAACACCAGCGTAGCAACCAAAGACTGGATTGCTATGGCGCGCGCCAGTGCCATCGTGCCATTGATAGTTAAGCATGGTCAGCAAGCCACTAATACAGTGAGTTTCAAATCCACTCGCGCCCAGCTGGGCAAACCCACTTACAACGAATCAGATGGCGTGCAGATGATTACCATTCCTTTGTCATTTATCCCAAGTGACGCAGGGAATGATGAATGGTCGATTGAAGTCTGATTTGTTTTGATATTTCATTTTAATTTGTTGGAGCTTCCACATGGCAGTCAAAATCCCTGGCCTCAAACCCGTTATCGTTACGCCAGCCACACTTTATATATTGAGTGACGGCGGCCAATATGAGACTTTTCGTTTTAACGTGCATTTCAAACGGCTGACGCGCGACAAACTGGACGGTTTGGCAAAAACATTCATGGAGGGGGAAATCAAGTTGCCCGACGTGCTCGACCAGGTTGTGACGGGGTGGGATGGGTTGAAAGACGAAAACGGCATGGAAGTGCCCTACTCGCCAAAAGAACGCCGTGCAGCGGATGACGATTTCCCTGGGCTTGAGCAAGCCATGATGGTTGCCTGGTTTGATCACATGTTCGTCACACAGCGGCAGGCGGCAGAAAAAAACTCCGCGGCGCCGTCCGCCACTGGCTCGGCGCAGACGGCGCAAACCGCTACGTCATCGACGACGGTCTGAAACAGGACTGCCAGCGGCTGGGCATAGACGTTCAGCGTCTGGCCCCGCCGCACGGCTGGCGGTCACAAGTTGACGACTTTGAGCTTTGGCCCGAACACGCACAGGCATGGCGTGTCTTCCTGGCCTGCCAAAGCCAGTGGCGGCGCCTGGCCGTGTCGTCAATGGGCGCACCGACAGAGCTGCTGCTGGAGGGGCTGGATTACACAGGCGTCGAAATTGTTATGCGCCGACAAGGCGTGCCAGCCGAACAGGGCAATGAGGTGTTTAGCCAAGTGCAAATCATGGAGCACGAAATGCTGCGTGTAGTCAACGCGCGCGAAATGGATTGATGGATTGATGGAGTTTTAAAAGTGGGCGCGGTGCATCAGGTCGGAATCAAGATCAACGTGGACGCCAAAGCGGCGTCCACCGAGATTCCGCGCGCCGCCAGAGAATTGGATGCGCTCTCGGCCAGCACCAAGGCAGCCGCACAGGCGGCCGAAAAGCTGGAGCGCGGCGTCAAGCCCGCCGAGCTGTCGGTCAAACAAATGGCGCAAGCGCTGCGCACCGTCCCCATGCAAATGACGGACGTGGTGACGTCGCTGGCCAGCGGGTCGCCTCCCTTGACCGTATTGATCCAGCAGGGCGGCCAGCTCAAGGATGCGTTTGGCGGGGTCATGCCCGCACTCAAGGCTGTGGGCGGCTACGTGGTGAGCATGGTCAATCCGCTGGCGCTGGCTGGTGCTGCTGTGGCTGCGCTGGGCGCAGCCTGGTATCAGGGCAGCCGCGAAACGCAGGCGTATAGCAACGCTCTGATTGCCACCGGCAATGCGGCAGGAGTCACAGCGGGGCAAATGGCCAGTATGGCCCGCGAGATTGCAGACGGGGTACACACGCAAAGTGCAGCAGCTGCCAGTCTGGCTGAGATGGCGCGTAGTGCCAACGTAGGCGCGGACCAACTCAAACGCTATGCCGAGGTAGCGTTGGACTGGCAGCGTGTGACAGGTACAGCCGTAACTGACACGGCAGCCGCTTTTACGGCTCTCAAAAACGACCCGCTCAACGCAACGCTCAAGCTCAATGAGGGAGTCAATTACCTCACGGAGAGCACCTACGAGCACATCAGAGCATTGGCCGAACAGGGGCGGCAGCAAGAAGCCGCTCGCGCTGCACAGGATGCTTTTGCCAGCTCTTTGGCGACGCGCTCTGAGCAGATGCAAAAAAACCTCGGCTACCTCGAGCGCAGCTGGTACGCCGTCAAGGGAGCGGCAGCGGCGGCGTGGGATGCAATGCTCAACATTGGGCGGCCGCAGGTCAAAACCCTGACAGAAGTTAATGACAAGATACAAAAACTAGAGCATCTCCTCTCAGTTGCCAATTACAAAAGCGGTGATACCACCCGCAAGGCCATTGAAGAAAGCCTTAAAAAACTCAGAACGGAGGCAGCCGCACTACAAGGCGAACTCAAAGCAGCACAGGACCAGGCCCGTGCCAATGAGCAGTTGGCAGCCCGCACACGCTGGGACAAGGCCGGCGAGCAGTACCTCAGCAGGGCTGCACGCATGGAGCGTGAAGTGGCCGCAGCGCGAAGCGAAGGTGCGGCCGCGGGTATCCAACAGGCCGAGATAGAGGAACGTATCGCGCAGATACGCGAGAAGTACGCCGAGAAAACTAAACGCAACGACCGTGACGCCCGCGAGCGGGCCAAACAGTTGCGCGAAGATTTACAGCTGCTGGCGCAGTCTGCCGGGCTGAATCCCAACTTTTACGAGGAGTGGGATAGGCTCAACAAAGCTTTCGACCGTGGTGTACTCAGCGCCGAAGCACTCAACAAAGCTCAAGGTGAGCTGTTAGCTAAACAGCCCGTCATTAAAGCAGCCGCCGAAGCCGAACGCAAAGAACTGGAAGCAGCGGCGAAAGCGCGAGAAGCGCTGCGTCAGAAAGAATATGAACGTGTCAGCGCCTACGTCAAATCTGTAGAGAGTCTGGCCAAACAAAATGAATCACTAAAAGAAGAGGTTGAGCTGCTGGGGCTGTCTGAACGGGAACAAACCCGCTACCAGCAGGCCAAACTGGCAGGCGTCATCGCCCTCAAACAAGAGCAACTGGCACGGCTGCAAAATGAGTTTGTCCACACACGCGAGCAGGCCAACCTCGAGGAAGAAATCCGCCTGCTGAAAGAGCGCAACGAGTTACTAGAGAAAAAGGCACTCAAGAAGCTGGCGCAAGAAACCGCCAAAGAAGCAGCCAACAGTGCAAAAGAGATCGAAAAATCTCTCACGGATGCACTGCTTCGTGGGTTCGAAAGTGGCAAAGACATTGCCCGCAATTTCCGCGACACGCTGCGCAACATGTTTGGCACGTTGGTATTGCGGCCGGCCATCCAGGCTGTGATGGCGCCGGTTGCCGGTGGACTGATGGGCATGTTTGGCTCGGCAACGGGGGCCGCCAGCCAGGGTGGTTTGGGCGGCCTTGGCAGCTTGGGGTCGCTGGTGGGTGGTGATCTGCTGGGGAGCGCGGGCGGCTTGCTGGGCAGTGCTGGCACCATGTTTGCCAATGGCGCAACCCTGGCAGGGTATGGTCTGGCGCCGGCTTGGCAAAACGTCGTAGCACAGTGGAGCAATGGCGCGTGGGGGTCAGCACTTGCCACAGGCGCAGGCGCCGCAGCGGCCTTGGGTGGTGGTCTGCTGGCTGGGCGTGGCATTGGCCGGGCCATCAGCGGCGGTTATGCCGCGTGGGGCAGCGGCAATGGCGCGGTCAATCTCGGCTCGGCCATTGGCGCCATCTGGGGACCGCTGGGGTCAGCCATCGGCGGAGCTATTGGCGGTCTGGTCAATCGTGCGTTTGGCCGCAGACTGGCGGACACGGGAATTGAGGGCACTTTCGGCGGCGACAACGGCTTTTCGGGCAGGAGTTTTCAGTTTTATCGTGGCGGCTGGTTTCGCTCTAATCGCACGCGGTATTCGGACCTGGATGAAACCACCCGATCCAGTCTGGCCCAGCCTTACCTGGCTATGCGTGAGCAGGTGCGCCAATACGCGCAAACGCTGGCACTGTCAGCGCAAAGTGTCGACACGGTCACGCATCAAATCCGCCTGAGCCTGCACGGTCTGAAACCCGAAGAAGCTGCGCGCCGTATTCAGGAAACGCTGGCGGCTGCACAAGAGGCGCTGGCGCGCGGCGTGCTTGGCGATAAAAACCCCTTTACCCGCGCGGGTGAAACAGCGCTGCAAACGCTGGAGCGCATGGCGCAATCGTTGTCCACGGTCAATGGTGTTTTCGAAGCGCTGGGCCGCACGCTGTTGGACGTGAGCGAATACGGTGGAGATTTGGCCAGTCAAATCACCGACATGTTTGGCCAAGGGCAGGCAGGACGCACGGCTTTTTCATCGGCCACCGCTGCCTACATGCAGAACTTTTACAGCTCGCAAGAGCAGCGTGCCAGCTTGCAACGCTCCTTGCAGCGCCAGTTTGAATCCTTGGGCCTAACCATGCCCGACATCAATGCCAGCAACGCGCGCGAGCAGTTCCGGGCACTGGTGGATGCGCTGGATTTGACGACTGAGCAAGGCCGTCGCGCCTTTGCTGCGTTGATGGGGCTGCAGGGTGCATTTGCCAGTTTGACGCCGTCGGCAGACGAACTGGCTGAATCGGCCACACGCGCCGCTGAAGCGGCCGCACAGGCACGGCGCGCTGCACTGGACGCGGCCCGCAGTGCCACCGATGCCGCTCTGGATGCACTGGGCAGGTTTGTTGACGCCCAGGCCAGTCAATGGCGTAGAACCTTGCAGGCTGCGCAGGACGTGGCGCAGGAAGCGCGCGCCATTTTTGAGCAGGTGGGCCAGAGCGCCCGCGAGCTGCGGGGGCAAACCGCCAGCGGCCAAGCCATGCAAGCTGCGCAGGGCAACGCCACCATCGCGCGCATGCTGGAACAGTTGCGCCGCACGGGAGCACTGCCCGACGGCAAAGAGTTGGGCCGCGCCATTGAAGGTGCACGTGGCGGATTGAACGTCAATGACTACGCCAGCGTAGCCGACTACGAGCGTGACCAGCTCGTACTGGCAGGCAAGCTGGAAGAAATGCAGGGCATTGCGGGCAATCAGCTGGACATGGCAGAGCAGCAAGTGGCGCTGGCTCGTAAGCAGGTTGAATTCTGGGAGCAGCAGATGGATCACTGGCGTCGCCAGGTAGAGCTGCTGCGCGGCACCCAAACGAGCGTGGGCAGCATTGCCGAAGGCGTGTCCAGGCTGGTTGCAGCAATGGAGGCCGAGAAAAGAGTAAACGAAACTGTGGCATCTACGCTACCCGGCCACTCACCCGGTAATACGGGCTGGGGCGGTGGTGGTGGCAGTGGCAGCTCGTCTGGGTCCGGAAGTATGGGGACAGGTCTGTACCGAACCAAAGAAGAATTAGAAAGGGCCATCCAGTCACTGCCCGCTGGCACGCGCATGCGCAACTACTACGACCCGCTGCTGGGAGGCTACCGTCTGGAAAAAATCAAGGACGGCTCCCGCGATGCAAAGCGCATCGATGATGTGGCAGACAAGATGCAGCAGGCGGCAAAGGATTCAGGCGGGAACTGGAAACGTTTCTATGACGCAATGCAGGGCGAGAGGGCGATCGACCTCGCTTCGGCTTGGGGGTTCACAGCGGAGGACGTCAAAAGGCATGTGGAGCAGCACGGCTACACGTTGCGCGACGGACGCATCGTCCCCGCATACGCCAACGGCGGATACCATACCGGAGGATGGGCGTTGGTGGGTGAGGAAGGCCCCGAATTCGTCCAGTTTGAACGGCCGGCACGTATCTACAACACACGCGAAACGCAGGCCATGATGCGGGGCGGCAATGCCACCACGGATGCCGCGCTGGCCCAACTCAATGCGCTGCTGAGCCAGCTGCTGACCCAGACCAGTGGTGTTGCCGTCCATACCGGTGCTCTCTCCAGCATGTTGGGCGCTTTGAGTGCCAACGGCATGGGGGCCGTACGTGTGGACGTGGTAGCTGCCCGCAAGGGGGTGTTGCATGGCGTTTAGTGTCTTAGAGCCAGTCCCCATCACCGCCACAATGGTGACCGCCTCAAGCGTGACAGTAGAGGATGACAGCCCTGTGTGGCAAAGCGGGCGGCCAAGCAACAGCTACGCTGTGGGTGACAAGCGCCACCGCGTGGAAACGCACTCGGTTTATGAGCGCATCAAAGCGGAAGCCTCCGGCGCAGCTGAAAACACACCACCTGAAAACGACCCTGAACACTGGTTGCATATGCGGCCCACCAATAAGTGGGCCATGTTCGACGCCTACACGCGTACGCGCACCACGGCGCAAAACAGCCTGTCTGTCGTCTTACGCCCGGGTGGCTTTGTTACGGCTGTCTGGCTGGGCGGGCTGAATGCAAAAACGGCCAAAGTGACAGTGCGATCACGCCCGGATGGGCCGGTGGTTTACGACAGTGGCATGCGCCAACTGGATGCAGCCGTGCGCGACCGCTGGAGCCTGTACTGGTTAGCCCGACCGCATGTGGTGGAAGACACACTATTTACGAATATCCGCCCATGTATCGACCCAACCATCACCATTGAGCTGGCACGCTCCGGCAGCGTTGGCCTTGGCATGGTGGTGCTTGGCCAGCTCGTGCGCATTGGCGAAACCCAGTGGGGTGCAGGCGCTGGCCCCACCAGCAACAGTTTTATCGATTTCAAGGCAGACGGCACCGCCAAATGGACGCGCCGTGACCCTACGCGCACCCTCAATTGCAACGTAGAGGTGCAGCCGCGTGACGCCAACATGGTCAGCCGCCTGCTTGCCCGGCTGGACGGCGTGCCCGCCCTTTACATCGCATCGAGCCGACAACTGCATGAGCCGCTGCGTGTCTTCGGATTCATGCAAAACCAGCCGTCACAGGTGCTCCGTTTCGAGAACGTCAAGCAGTGCATGCAGCCCATCAACGTCATTGGACTTTAAAAAATGGCCCAACCCGTTAAACCCACACCGATACCGCCCTTGCCATTGGACCGAGTGCCGCAGCTTGGTACCGACACCTTTGACGAGGACGCACTCATCTTTACCGACTGGGAGGCCACTAAATTGGCCCCCGGCATCAATGCGGCCGCAACCAACGTGTACGACAACGCCAAGACGGTGTTTGAGCAAGGCGCCGCCGCAATGGCCGCCACCGGCACGGCCCAGCAACGCGCCGAGGCGGCGGCCGCCCAGGCGGCGCAGCACGCCGCCAGCGCCAGCCAGGCCAGCCGCGCCCGCTCCTGGACGGCAGGGCAAGCCTGGCAGATCAATGACGTGGTGTGGGGGCAAAGCACGCCGGGTGTGGTCTACCGCTGCATCGCCGCCCACTCGGGCCAAACCACCGCGCCCGAAGCCGATGCCGCCCACTGGGTATCCATCGGCGCACGCCTGGCCCTAGACCCCCTGGCCGGAGCCACCCGCGCCACGTTTGAGCGCGACGCGCAAGGCCGCATCGTGAAGGTGACGAGCCTGGTGGATGGCAAACAGCAGGTGGACGAATTCCAGCGCGATGGCCAGGGGCTGATCGTCAAGGCCGTCACCCGGTTCGACGGCAAAACCCGCACGGAGAGCTATGCCCGCGAAAGCGGCAGCGGTCGCGTGCAAAACATGACTTCGGAGGTGGTTTGAGATGAGCGCGCTCGTTTTTGCATCTGTAGATGATTTGAGCCGTCGAACATTTGTTCGCCGATCCATCCTCTACATCACCAGCAGCCGCGTGTGGACGCCGCAAAGCGACGGCGTGGCCGTATTCCGCTGCGCAGGCGCGGCAGGCGGAGGGGCACTTTGGAGGCAACAAAACTATGCCCCCTCCAAGGGCTGCACAGGCGGCAGCGCAGGCACCGTCGGCCTGCGCCGCGTGCGCGTGCAGGCGGGCCAGAGTTTCACCCTCACTCTCGGCGCGGGTGGGCGCGGCATGGCTACGGAAGGTGTGGGCACACCGGCGACCCATTGGGGCGGCCTCACCACCATCACCGGCCCTGGCCTCGATATCCGAATTCCTGGCGCCAGTTGCGGCGTCGTCGGCACCACCGGCGCGCAAAACGAAGCCTGCGCCGACCCCACCGGGCTGGACTGGTTCATTTTGGGCGCCCGCAACACCGTCGTCACCGGCAGGCGCACAGGTGGCGCGGCGGCTGCCTTGCTCGTCGGCGGGCAAAGCTGGCCGGCCATTGCCAACATCAACCCAGCCGGCGCTGGCGTGGGCAGCAGCAACGATGACGCCAACCCAGGCGCACCCGGCGGCCCCGGCCTGACCCTCTACGGCGACCAACTGAATTCGTTTGAGGCCAGGAATAAGTTGCGTAATGGCGACGCCAGCCACAGTCTGCTGCTCGTGGATGTTTCGGGCGGCAATCGGCTGGCCATCAATGAAAACGGATGGAGTAGTGAGTTTTCGGGCGACGGTGTGGGAGGGGGTTTTTCCCAGCCGACAAACCGTAGCTTCGGACGCGCCTACTCATGCGACGGTGGCATGGGCGCGGGCGGCGGCTTGGGTGGCCACGGTGGCAAGGGTGGTGGCGGTGGTGGCGCAGGCGGCACCGACTCCAGTGGGCAAGGCGCCAACACCGCAGGCGACGGCGGCGCGGCCTTTATCACCATCGAATTTTTGGAGGAAAACCCGTGAAAACACTCTACGAAGTCCTGGACGTGCAAGGCAAGCCCATCACCACCGTCGTCGCCTGCGAAGATTTCATGCGCGCCACCTATCCGAACCGCTGGCGGCGCGTGCAGATGCCGGAAGTCAAGGCCACAGAAGCGCGCCGCATCACCCCCCTGGCTTTCCGCAACCGATTCACCGTGGCCGAGAAAGCCAGACAGGAACTGGCTGCCGTGGACAACCCGACCGACACAGACGAGAAGCGCCAGCAGGCCGCTGTCTTGCGTGCCCACCTGGCTGACCTGCTCGCCGCCCAATTCGTTGATCTCGATGATGGTCATATCAAAGACGCCGTGCGCTCGCTGGCGGGCATGGGCCTGCTGACCGACGAGAGGGCCGAGCACATCCTGTCCGACGCGGTGAAGCCGGAGGAAATGCCATGAGCATGAACATCGCCCGCCGCGCCCTGCAACTGGCGCACGTGCCCGAAGAGCTGCACGAGGCCGTGCTGTCTTGCCTACAAGAAGCGCGCCGCCGCGCCAGCGGCCTGTTTGCGCACCAACTGCGCGCGCGGCTGGCGGCAGGCCGCATCGCCCGCCAGTTGCCCTGGGAGGCGGAGACCGTAGAGGACGCACTACCGCAGCTTGCCAGCTACGGCGTTGCGCCCAATCTGGGTAACGGCGTCAATGGCGACAACCAACCGTGGGCGGAGGTGTACCGCATGCCAGACGGCAGCGAGCGCGAGGTGCACACCTTCGGCAAACCCAGAGGTGGCGAGTTGCCAGAACCCTTGCGCACGGAGGTCGAGCGCGTTCTGGCCCAAGCCAGGCGCAGCTTGATTAGCGCTGGCGGTGTGTACGTGCGAGCGCGGCCGACGGCGCAGCCGCAAGAGCTGGATAAAGACCCCGCCAGCCTCTCGTACCGCACGGCTTGTGCGCGCAATTATTGGGGCCATCGCTTTTGGGGCGGGGCAGAAGGCACGCACCCGCGCAGCGTCGAGGCGCGCACCGCTTGGTTGCGATCCAACGGCGGTGAGAGGGAGGCCTGGAACCGTGGCATGCCAGTGGCGGGAGATATCCAGCGATGGCAAGGCCAACAAAACCGCTGGTGCGTGCAAGTGTGGCAACAGGGTGATGTTTGGCAGATTAACGTGCAGTTCAGGATCTTTGGCCGCTGGCAGCTGGGCTGGAGACTCGGCTTTGAGATTGACAACTCCATTCATGCGCATTCACGTCAAGGTTTTGACAAGCGCGCTTGCGTGACCTGGGGCTGGCGCCCAGAGAGGCAAAGGAGACCATTAATTTAAAAAGACGGGCGACTGGTCGTGATGTTGCGAGCACCCCGACCAGCCCCAATCCCGCAGATGATGCCTGCAAGTCCGGCTAAGGCCCGCCACCTGTGCACAGGCGGGGCTGAGTTTAAAGACCTTTAAACATCACGAGACCTGCAATATGGGCCCCCATGACATACGCTGCGGAGCTTGCTCGCGCAAGCTGGGCAGCGGACAATTCACGCATCTGCAAATCAAGTGCCCCCGCTGCGGCACCTTGAATCATCTGAGGGCCACGTGCCCCCAACCCGAGCGCCCGAGAGCGCCCTCTGCCATAACAGACAATGAGCAGCAATTCCACTCCAACGCGAGTGCAAGCGTCAGGGGCTGACGCAAAAAGCCCCGACAAACTTCCCGGCGCCAACGGTTTCAAATACCGCCCCCAATACGGCCTGATCGTTGCCTGCAAGGACGAAGCCGAGCAGCAACGCCGCTACGCGCGTTTACTGCGACTGGGCTATGCGCCCAAGGTGGTGTGCGTATGAGGGTCGATATTCATCACCGCTGCACCGATTTCGACAGCTACCGCGCGGCGCGCGTGAAGTCACTGTTCAACGTGGAGTCGGGGGCCAATTTCACCCTCTCAGCCGAGCTGGATGTGGAAAGCGCGCCGTGGCAGATTGGCGTCATCGTTGGCCCCAGCGGCAGCGGCAAGACGAGCCTGGGCCGCGCCCTGTGGGGCGGCGAGGCGATGTATGCCCCGGCCTGGCCGCAGGACAAACCCATCATCGACGCCATAACCCCTGCGGGTCGTTTTGACGAGGTGACGGCCGCGCTGTCTAGCGTCGGCCTGGGCAGCGTGCCAACGTGGCTGCGGCCCTATGCCGTTTTGTCCAACGGTGAGCAGTTCCGCGCCAATCTGGCCCGCCTGGTGTCTGAAGCGCCCGCGCGGGCCGTGTTGGACGAGTTCAGCAGCGTAGTAGACAGGCAGATCGCCCGCATTGGCGCGGGCGCCTTTGCCAAGGCGTGGCGCCGGACACAAGGGCAAGTCGTGCTACTGAGTTGCCACTACGACATCCTGGACTGGGTGCGGCCCGATTGGGTGTTTGACACCGCAACGGGCCAGTTTCAACGGGGGTGTCTTTGGCGCCGACCTGCAATTGAGGTCGATATCGAATCTTGCGGCTGGGAGCACTGGCCGGCCTTTGAGCCGCATCACTATCTGAAGCTGCCTCACATGATTGCGGCCACCTGCTATGTCGCCCGCGTGCAAGGCCAACTGGTGGCCCATGTGGCAGTCAGCACCCGCAGCCGTGTCGAGGCGCGCGCCTGCCGTCTGGTTGTCATGCCCGAATGGCAAGGCGCGGGGGTGGGGCTGCGCTTTCTGAACGCCGTTTGTGAAATGTGGCGGCAAGGGCGTAACCGCTACGGGCGGCCCATGCCCACCTTGTTTCATACCAGCCATCCGGGATTGGCCGCTGCTTTGCGCCGCAGTGCGGCATGGACCCAGGTATCAGCCGCCCTGCACGGCGGCAACAAGGCCCGCAGCGCCGCCAGCATTTGCAAATCACGCGGCGCAAGCCACGGCACTGGCTACGGCGGGCACTTCCGGGCGGTGCAGGGGTTCAGATATTTGGGTCAGGAGTGCGAGTCATGCGTCTGATGCTGATCGGCCAGAAATGGCTGGGTGCCGAGGCGCTGAAACTGTGCCTGGCGCGTGGGCATACCGTAGAAGCTGTGTGCACGCCCTCAAGCGACGACCGGCTGGCCCGCCTCGCCTGTGAGCATGGCATTGCACAAATAACGGCTACCCGTGTGCAAGCGGATCATGTACCTGATGGCTTAGACCTTCTGCTATGCGCGCATGCCCATGCATTTATTACTCGCGAAGCAAGGGCCAAAGCGCGCCTGGGCGCACTGGGCTACCACCCCAGCCTGCTGCCGCGCCATCGTGGTCGTGACGCCGTGCGCTGGGCGATCCATATGCGCGAAGCCATCACAGGCGGCACGGTGTACTGGCTAGACGATGGGGCCGACACAGGCCCCATAGCTGCCCAGCACTGGTGCTGGATTGCCCCCGATGACACTGCGCAAACCCTGTGGCAACGCGAACTCGCTCCTTTGGGCCTGCGCCTGATTGGCCAGACACTGGATGCCCTTCAATCTGGGCACATCCCCGCTGTTGCGCAAGACCCCAAACTGGCCACCTGGGAGCCATCCTTTCATCCGGTTCCCTTATCAACGCACCGCTGAAAAAACGATACCAACCTCTGTCAGGCCGGTTGCTTTTACCGCATGACGGTCGCGCCAAAAGGAATGCAAAAAAGCGCCAAAAGGAATGCAAAAAAGCGCCAAAAGCCGCGCCACGCAACACACCTGGCGCTTTTAGAACCTGCTGCGTGCATTCCGTGGACTTGAATTCACTTCAAAAACAGGAGCAGATTCAAGGCCCGGAAACGCCTCCATCGCACGGTTTGACGGGCTTTGTTGCTATCAAAGCAGGAGCAAAAACATCCCTCTGAAATCCCCCGGAAAGCCCGAAAAAAAGCCCGGCCAGGCCGGGCTTTGGTGCGTCTGAAGAAGGCAAAAGCTGCCTGGGCCGGTTTGTCAGGCGGCCTGAAGCGTTTGCATGCCGCCCAG
>ERZ773077.234-NODE-234-length-42341-cov-10.420517_pt1 | contig 42341 bp, 23 predicted proteins | sample MGYA00580612_ERZ773077 | MGnify/ENA primary metagenome ERZ773077 (study PRJEB29015, sample SAMEA2737971) | human oral metagenome | biome: human oral; feature: human-associated habitat; material: dental | place: China | collected 2021 ...
AGGAGGCCGAGAACATCGACATCGATTTCCTGTGGGAAGTGGCCCCGCAGGAAGAATTCGACTACCAGCTGCTGGTGGACGAGTATTACGGCGAAAAACCCTCCGTCGTGCAGCAGACCGCCATGCTGATGCGCCTGCATGGCATGCCGGTGTATTTCTACCGCAAGGGTCGTGGCCGCTATCGCCCCGCGCAGCCCGACACGCTGAAGGCCGCGCTTGCCGCCATCGAGCGCAAGCGCCTGCAGGAAGAGGAAATCCGCCAGCTGGCCGCCGATCTCGAGGCCGGCCGGCTGCCGCCCGTCATTGCTGCCCACGTGCCCGACCTGCTCGTGGGGGCCGACAAGCAGTCGGTGGCCTGGCGCGCGCTCGATCTGGCCTGCCAGCAGACCGGCTTGTCGCCCGAGCGCCTGCTGCTGAAGGTGGGGGCGCTGCCCGGTGCGCGGGCCGTGCACGAACAGCGCTTTTTGCGTTCGCATTTTCCCGCCGGTACGGGGTTTCCGGCGGCGCTGGCCGAGTTCCAGCCGCCCGCGCTGGACCATCTGCCGGAAAGCCCGGTCGAGGCTTTCTCCATCGACGATTCCAGCACCACCGAAATCGACGACTGCCTGTCGGTGCAGTGGCTCGACGACGGGCTGGCACGCATCGGCGTGCACATTGCCGCCCCGGCGCTGGGCATCCACCCGGCCGATGCCGTGGACCAGGTGGCGCGCGAGCGCATGACCACCGTCTACAGCCCCGGCGCCAAGATCACCATGCTGCCCGAAAGCGTGGTGCGCAGCTTTTCGCTGGACGAGGGCACGGTGCGGCCGGCGCTGTCGCTGTATCTGGACATCAACGTCGAGACGCTGCAGATCGCCAACGAGTTCAGCCAGGTGGACCGCATCCGCGTGGCGCGCAACATCCGCCACGACGAGCTGGAACCCTTCGACACCGAGGCCCAGCTCGAGGCCCGGCCGGCGCCCGGCGAGCCCGATCCGCTGGCAGGGCTGCCCTTTGCCGATGCCTTCCGCCTGCTGTGGCGCTTCACGCTGGTGCTGTCGGCCGAGCGTGACCGGGTGCGTGGCCGGCCCGAGCAGCGCTCGCGCACCGACTTCACCTTCCGCATCGACGGCGAGCACGTCGACATCATTCCGCGCCGCCGCGACGCGCCCTTCGACCGCATCGTGGCCGAGATGGCCATTCTGGCCAACTCGCGCTGGGGCCGGCTGCTGGCCGACCATGCCGTCTCGGGCCTGTACCGCTCGCAGAATTTCGGCCGCGTGAAGATGTCCACCCACCCCGCCATCCACCAGGGGCTGGGCGTGCCGCAGTATGCATGGAGCACCTCGCCGCTGCGCCGCTACGTGGACCTCATCAACCAGATGCAGCTGGTGGCGGTGCTGGAGGCGGAAGTGCCGCCTTTCACCATGAATGACACATCCCTCTATGCCATCGTGTCTGCTTTCGAGGCACGCTATGGCACGGTGGGCGAATATCAGCAGACAATGGAGCGTTACTGGTGCCTGCGCTGGGTGGCGCAGCAGCCCGAAAAACGTTTCCAGGCCGTGGCCATCCGCGACGAGACCGTGCGGCTGGCCGACGCCCCGCTGTATTTTCAGGTTACGGGCCTGCCGCCGATGAGTGCCGGCCAGCCCCTGCTGGTAGACCTGCTGGAATGGGACGAACTGGACCTCACCGTCCAGGCGCGTGCCGTCCGGCTGCTGGCCGATCCGCACGACTCCGACCCCGTCGGGGCCGAGGCGGCCCCCGGTCCGGACGCCGGTTCCCCGCAGCCTGCCGTGGATTCGATCGATACGGAGTGATTTGCCCAAATGGCCGCTGCTGCTACGCCATGGTTTCGTGCCCTCAACCGGATGGACCCGCTCACGGTCGGCATCGTTGCATCGCTGATCGTGCACGGTGCCATGCTGGCGGTCCGCTTCACCGCGGCCGACCCGAACCGCTTCCTGCCTGCCGAATCGCAGCTGGAAGTGGTGCTGCTCAACGCCTCCACCCAGGCCAAGCCGGTGAAAGCCGAGGTGCTGGCCCAGGTCAACAGCGAGGCCGGCGGCGACCACGACAAGGGTCGTGCCCGGTCGCCGCTGCCCGCCTCGGCGCAGAACCGCGACGGCGACACCCTGCAGGCGCAGCAGGCGCGCATCCAGCAGCTGGAGGCCGAGCAGCAGCGACTGCTGGCGCTGAACAACGACAACGAGTCCACGCCGCAGAGCAGGCCACAGCCCGACGCCAAAACGGCCGACCGCAGCGAGCAGGAAGCGCTGAAGCAGCAGATCGCCCGCATGCAGGCGCAGATCGACCGCCAGCTGGAAGACTACGCCAAGCGCCCCAAGCGCCTCACCTACGGCGTGAACGCCACCGGCGTCAACTATGCCCGCTACGTGAATGCCTGGGCTGACCGCATCGAAAAAATCGGCACCGAGCGCTTCCCCGAAGAGGCGCGCGGCAAGATGTACGATGCACTCACCGTCACCGTCGAGCTGGACAAATATGGCAATGTGGTGGACGTGCTGATCAACAAGAAATCCCGCTTCGACGTGCTCAACCGCAAGGTGAAGGAAATCGTGCTGGCCGGCGCCCCGTACGACGCATTCACCGCCGACATGCGCAAGGACGGCGATATCCTGCAGATCGTCCGCACCTGGACCTTCACCAACGGCAGCCTGCAGACCGCGTCGGCCAAACAGAGCAAGTGAGTGGGGCCTGCACGGGCATCTCCGGTTTCTGGCCGGGGCCGGCACGAAAATGCGCGGGTCCATGACAGGTCGCAGGGGCAGCGTGTGCGCGGTGAGTTCGGGCAGATCCCTTCGGGCTCTGGCACAATGAAAAACGGCGCCATGGTGGCGCCGTTTTTCATGCCGGTACCGCACATGCGGGGTGCCGGTTACCGGCCATGAGGCTCCGTTCATGACGCATTCTGCCCCCTTGACCGCCACGCCTGCAGTCCCCTCTGCTGCTGCGGTTGCTGCCACCGCCAATGCCAATGCTGCCGCAGCCGCCACTGCCGACGCAGCCGCTGCCAGCCCCGGCACTGCCGCCCCCGACCGCTATCTCGTCGTCGGCAACCCCATTGCCCACAGCCGCTCGCCCGAAATCCACGCCGCCTTTGCCGCCCGGACCGGGCAGCACATCCGCTATGAGCGGCGGCTGATCGACACCGAACCGGCGGATGCCTTTGAAGCAGCCATGCGCCATTTCTTTCTGGAGGAGGGCGGCAAGGGGGCCAACGTCACGCTGCCCTTCAAGGAGGCTGCCTTCCGGCTGGCCGATGTGCGCAGCCCGCGGGCCGGGGTGGCGGGCGCTGCCAACACGCTGAGCTTCGTGGACGGGCAGATCATGGCCGACAACACCGATGGTGCAGGGCTCGTCAACGACATCCAGCTGCGACTGGGCGTTTCGCTGGCGGGTCTGCGCGTGACCGTGCTGGGGGCCGGTGGCGCAGCCCGGGGCCTGATGCTGCCGCTGCTGCAGGCCGGTGTGTCCCAGCTGGTGGTGGCCAACCGTACGGTGGCCCGCGCGCAGCAGCTGGCCGATGATGTGAATGCCTGTCTGGCAGCCCTGCCCCTGGGTGCAACGGGCGCAGGCGTGCCAGCCTGCCGCATCGAAGCCGTGGCGCTGGCCGATGCGCCCGCGGCCGACGTGCTGATCAACGCCACCTCCGCCGGCCTGCATGGTGACGGTCCGGCCCTGAATCCCGCGCTGTTTGCCGGCTGCCGTCTGGCCTACGACTGCATCTACGCCAAAGACCCGACACCCTTTCTGCAGCAGGCCGCCGCTGCCGGCGTGCCGCAGCACAGCGATGGTCTGGGTATGCTGGTGGGGCAGGCCGCCGAGAGTTTTCGCATCTGGCGTGGCGTGATGCCCGATATGGCCCCGGTGCTGGCCATGCTGCAAGGGCACGCGCCGGGGTAAAACTGCCTGGCAGACAGGGCGGGCATTCCATTTTTCAGATACACCCATGCAGCCGCGCGCCCAATGCGCTACCATCGCCCCGCGCGCAATACGCCATGTCCGTTTTCGCCTTGCCGGCCCTGCCGGCACCGGTGCACTTCCTGCGGCGCCTTCCCGCAGAAACCGGCCCGCCGGGCCGGAGCGTGTCATGGATTCTTCGCCTCCGCGAAACCCCCTTTGAGCGGGCCGCCCCGGTAGCGCCGGGGGCCGCTCACCGGGCCGGTGCTGCCCGGGCCGCGTGCCTTTTGTCGCCCAGCATTCCCCTTCATCTGCCCCCATGCCGGCTGCCTGTCCGTGGCCAGCGGCGTGGGCCCGTCCGTGCGAGTGCGCACCATGAACACGTCACCCGTCGATCCGCGGCCGGCCGCTGCCTCGTTGCCAGATTCTGCCGAAACCGGGCCGCGCACCGATGCGCAACCCGCCGTGGCTGCCGAACAGCCTGCGGGTGTGCCGGCTGTTCCTGACGCGGCCGGGCACATACCGGCCGCACCCGAGGCGGTTGGACACACGCCGGACGCTCCTGCGGCTTCTGCACACACGCCGGCCGCTCACGAGGTGGCTGGGCATACGCCGGATGCCGTGAAGGGCGATGTCGTACCCGATCTGGCCGTGGCGGCCGTGGCCGCCATTGCCGCACAGGCAGGCGCAGATGCCGCGTCCTCTTCTCCGGCTGAAGAGGGGACGGGCGCGGTAGCCAGCCCGGCGCCTGCTGGCCCGTCCGCGGCTGACGGGCAGGGGTCTCCTGCCGGGACCGAAGGGGGTGATGCTGGCAATGGTGTCATTGCGGCCAGCCCGGCGCCCACCGTCGGCCCAGCCGGCGATGAGCCGGCTTCGTCCAGCGAGCCTGCAACCGCGGCTGCCGAACCCGAACCGCCCGTGCCGGCCCCGCAGGTCAATGTGGTGCCGCGTGACGCCGAAGAGGCCCAGCACGCCCTGGCCGAAGTACAGCTGCTGCTCGAGCGCTACGCCTTCGCGCTCGACACGGCGCGCTACTACCCCGAGTCCGTCCAGCAGCAGCCTCCCGCCAAACGCAAGGGCGAGGGCAGGGCCGATGGAAAGACCGGCAGCAGGGACGAAAACCGGGCCGACGGCAAAACCGGCAGCCGGGATGACGGGACCATCGGCAACCGGGACGATGGGGATGCGCGTGAAACGGATGCGCAGACCGGCGCCCACGCAGACCGCCGGCAGAGCGGGGAGGCGGCCGATGGCACATCAGGCACCGGCGAGAGCGCCAGGGAACAGTCCGGCGCGGGTATGGCCGGCAGCACGGCAGCCGATGCCGGCGCAGGCAGCGGTGCAGGTGCCGGTGCCGGCGCAGAAGCCGGCACGGACGACACCGCGGATGCTGACGAGCCCGTCCGCGAACCCGAGGGCAACATCTACCTGACCCAGCTGCGCGAGCGCCTGGCCAGCCTGCACGCGGCCGACATCGCCTATGTGCTGGAGGCCCTGCCGCCGGACGAACGCCGTCTGGTCTGGGATTCGGTCAAGCGTGAAGTCGATGGCGCCGTGCTGCTGGAAGTGTCCGAGCCGGTGCGCGAGGCCCTGATCGACTCGATGACCGAGGCCGAGCTGGTGGCCGCCGTCAAGGACCTCGACGCCGACGACGTGGCCGATCTGGCTGAGCACCTGCCGCCCGCCGTGGTGGAAAAGGTCCAGCACGAGCTGACGCCCGAAGAGCGCGAACAGCTTCGCACCGCCATGTCGTACCCCGACGATTCGGTGGGAGCGCGCATGGACTTCGAATTCGTGCGTGTGCGCGAGGACGTGACGCTGGAAGTGGTGCTGCGCTATCTGCGCCGCTTCGACGAACTGCCGCAGCACACCGATCAGGTGTTCGTGGTGGACCGCAACGGCATCCTGATGGGCAGCCTGTCCATCGAACAGGTGCTGATCAACGAGCCCGACACCGAAGTGTCGGCCGTCATGCACCGTGACGTGCTCTCGCTCGATGCCGACGACGAAGTGGGCGAGGCCGCCCAGGCCTTCGAGCGCTATGACCTGATTTCCGCCCCGGTGGTGGACCCGCACCACAAGCTGATCGGGCGTCTCACCATCGACGAGGTGGTGGACGTGATCCGCGAGGAAAGCGACGCCGATGCCCTCAATCAGGCCGGTCTGCGCGACGAGGAAGACCTGTTCGGTTCCGTCTGGCAGTCGGCCCGCAACCGCTGGCTGTGGCTGGCCGTCAATCTGGTGACGGCCTTTCTCGCCTCGCGCGTCATCGGTATTTTCGATGGCACCATCGAGAAGGTGGTGGCACTGGCCACCCTCATGCCCATCGTGGCCGGTCTGGCCGGCAACTCCGGCAACCAGACCATGGCGCTGATGATTCGCTCACTGGCGCAGGGACAGATCACCGGCAGCAACTTCGGCCGCCTGCTGCGCAAGGAACTCACCGTGGCCCTGCTCAACGGCGTGGTCTGGGGGCTGGTGGCCGGTTGTGCCACCTGGGCGCTGTATCACGACAGCAAGGCCGCCACCCTGCTGGGCGTGGCCATGGCGGTGGCCATTCTGCTCAACCTGCTGATCGGTGCACTGCTGGGCGTGATCGTGCCCTTCGCGCTCGACCGGCTGGGCCGTGACCCGGCACTGGGATCCTCCGTGCTGCTGACCTTCTCCACCGACGGCCTGGGCTTCATGATCTTCCTGGGGCTGGCGACGATGCTGTTCTGAGCGGTGTGCGTCCAGTGCAGGATTCTGCGGCGCTACTGCCTCGTCCTGCAGTTCTGACGCCTCGTCCTGGTGTTCTGTCACCTCGTCCTGGTGTTCTGTCACCTCGTCCTGTACGAACCAGCGGAGGTGCGGAGACGGGCGCGTCCATGGCACGCGCTGATTCGGGCGTGTTTCCTGCGGCCACGCAGCGACAGGGAAATGATGGTCAACCGGCCTGACCGTTTGCCCGGTAATCCGACTTGCCGCCGTGTTTTTCCAGCAGCCGCACCCCTTCCATCACCATGCCCCGGTCAACCGCCTTGCACATGTCGTAGATGGTGAGCAGCCCCACCTGCACGGCAGTCAGGGCCTCCATTTCCACGCCGGTGCGGCCCGTGCATTCGGTGCGCACCTCGCAGCGTACCCGGCTGCCGGCCTCGTCCAGGGCAAAGTCGGCCGCCACCCGTGACAGCGCAATGGGGTGGCAGAGCGGGATCAGGTCGGCCGTACGCTTGGCGGCCATGATGGCCGCCAGTCGGGCCACGCCCAGCACGTCCCCCTTGGCCGCGGTACCCTGCCGGATGCGGGCCAGCGTGCCCGGCTGCATGCGAATCCATCCCTCGGCCACGGCCACGCGGTGGGTTTCGGCCTTGTCGCCCACATCCACCATGTGGGCCTGGCCCTGTGCGTCGAAATGCGTCAGATCATTCATCGTGCCATCATAGCAGGGTGGGGCGGTGTCGGCCGGCAGCGCGCCCCAACCGTTCTCCTGTAACCCGCATTTGCCAGAGAGGTTCCCGATGAGGCCGTCCAAGCCAGCCAGTCACGTCCCGCTGCCCCTGCAGGCTGCGGGGCCTGCGGCCCGGCGTCGCTGGCGCCGTCACCTGGGGGCCCTGCTGACCGCCTCCCTGCTGGTTATTTTGGGTCCCACCGGTGCCTGGGCCCAGATCGAACGCCTGCCTGATCTGGGTTCGGCCGACGGTGACGAACTCTCCGCCACTGCCGAACGCAAACTGGGCGACTCGGTCATGCGCGAACTGCGCGCCGACGGCAGCGTCTACGACGATGCCGAACTCACCGACTTCATCAACCGCTTCGGCGGCCGCCTCACCGGCACGGCGCCGGCACGCGGCCAGCCCTTCGAATTCTTCATCGTCCGCGACCCCAGCATCAACGCCTTCGCCCTGCCGGGCGGGCACATCGGCGTGCATACCGGCCTGCTGGCCGCCGCTGGCAGTGAATCCGAGCTGGCCAGCGTGATGGGCCACGAGATGGGCCACGTCACCCAGCATCACATTGCCCGCATGCTCAAGAACCAGAAGCATGCCAGCATGCTGGCCATGGCCGGCATGGTGATGGGTGCCCTGGCCATCCGCAACAACCCCGATGCCGGTGTGGGGGCAATCGCCCTGGGCGATTCGCTGGCCACCCGCTCCATCCTGTCCTTCTCGCGGGATGCCGAGCGCGAGGCCGACCGCATCGGTCTGCAGGTCATGCGCGAGGCCGGCTTCGATGTCAACGGCGCGCCCACCTTCTTCGGGCGCCTGCAGAGGCAGAACCGCTTCAACGAGGGCGGCGACACCACCGCCTACCTGCGCACCCACCCCGTCACGGCCGAGCGCATCAACGATCTCAAGCTGCGCATCCAGCAGCTGGCCGCCACGGCGCGCCCGCCGGCCGATTCCCTGGAATTCCGGCTGGTCCGTGCCCGTGCCCGCGCCATCAGCGCCGACGGCGTGGAAGACCAGAACGAGGTGCGCCGCTACTTCCAGGCCCAGCTGAAAACCGAAGGCGGAAAGAAAGACCCCGCCAACTGGTTTGGCCTGGCCAATGGCGCCTTCATCCGCCACGATGCCATGGCTACCGAACATGCGCTGGACGAGGCCGAAAAGCTTATCGGCAAGCCACATCCCTACATTGCCCGCCTGCGCATTGCCAGCCAGCTGGCCGCCGGCCGCGTAACCCAGGCCGATGAGGGATCGGCCGCGGCCGTCAAGGCATTTCCCAATGCCCGGGCATTGCTGCGCCAGCGCGCCGAGGTACTCAACGCCGCGAAGAAGTGGGACGAATCCATTGCCCTGCTGCGCAACGAAACCCGCCTCTACAAGAGCGATGCCGACATGTGGCGCATGCTGGGCGAAGCCTACATGGCCAAGGGCGAAAGGGGCATGTCACACCTGTCTGCCGCCGAGGGCTATCTGGTGCTGGGCTACCTGCAGCCAGCCATCGAGCAGCTGCGCCTGGCCCGCAACGCAGGCGATCTGGACTTCTACAACGGCTCGATTGCCGATGCCAAACTGCGCGAGACCGAGGCGGCGCTGCTGCAGGAGCAGGGGGAGAACCGGTGAGCGCAGCGCCTTGAAGCCATAGCGTTCTGCGGCCCTGCACCGATTGGCAAGGCGGCCAGCCTGGCCTGTGCCCGGCATCTTGCCGGCCCGCGGGATTGGGATCACCGCAGGGAGGAATGAATGCATGCTCAACCCGCCTTGCGCCCGACGAACCGGATGACGCTGCTCTGACCGTTGTGAAACTGGCCTTCGCGCAGATCGGTCAGTGTTTCCTCCAGCAGCAGGATGTCGCAGCCCATGAAATCCGTTCGGATTTCATCCGGGGAAAACAGCATGGCTTCATCGCCGGGGCCGCCAAGTGCCGGGTTTTTCCGTGATAACGGCAGGTGGTTCTTGCTGAACCCCTCCAGAATCACGGTGCCGCCCGGTTTGAGCAGGCCGAGCAGTGCGCGGTGCAGTGTGTGCCGCTGACCGGCGAGGAAATGGGCAAATACCAGTGCCAGCGCATCAAACGCCTCCCGGGGAAAGTCCAGCTCGTCCAGTGTGCCGACCCGATAGTGCAGTGGAACCCCCCGTTCTGCCGCCAGGGCATCGGCTTTGCGTTTGCCCTCACGGCTCATGTCGAAGGCCGTCACCTGCCACCCCTGCGTGGCGGCGTATACGGCGTTTCGCCCTTCTCCTTCGGCCGGGAGCAGAATGTTGCCTGCCGTCAACCTGTCCAGCTGGCTACGGAAAAAGGCGTTCGGCGTTTTGCCGTAGACGTAGTCATCAGCCTGATAGCGGCTGTTCCAGAAGTCCTGCGGGGTTGTCGTCGTCATGACGGCTTCCTTTCTTGTCTGTCAGTTATCCGCTGGCCCCGGTCCTATCTGTCCAGTCCCAGCACCGCCCCGCCCCACGGCGCCAGCATCAGTACCCCATCCCGAACCTCGGCCCCCGTCAGTCCGCATCCCGTATCCACCCGGGCGCCTTTCCAGCTGCGTGGCAGCGTCAGCGTGGCCGGTTCTGCACTGAAGTTGAACACGCACAGCAGTGCGTCCTGCACCGGTTGCAGATCTGTACGTGAGACCGTGCGCCTGCCCGGACGTTGCTGCAGGGCTGCATCACCGTGATGACGTGCCGGCAGGCTGGATGCTGCGGCAGCGCCGGAGCCGGACCTGGAACCGGACCCGGGCATGGCCCCTGTCTCCAGCTGCCGCTCGAACGCCACGATCTGCGGATGCGACGGCAGCAGTTTCAGGCTGCCGGTGATCAGCGCCGGGTGCGTGCGGCGCCAGGCCAGCAGCTGGCGATAGAAGCGCAGCATCGACTGTGGATCGCGTTCCTGCTGGTCCACGGCCAGTTCGCGGTGTTCATCGGGCACCGGCAGCCAGGTCTGGCGCGCCTTCGAAAAACCGGCGTTGGGGCCACGCTTTTTCCACGGAAAGGGCGTGCGGCAGCCGTCGCGCCCCTTGAATTCCGGCCACATGCGAATGCCATAGGGGTCACGCAGCTGGTCGAAGGACAGGTCGGCCTCGGGCAGGCCCAGCTCGTCGCCCTGATAGATGCACGGGGTGCCACGCAAGGTCATCTGCAGGGCGGCGGCCAGGCGGATCAGCCGGTCGTCCGGCCCGGCGGCTTCTCCCCACCGGGTCCGCACCCGCTGCACATCGTGGTTCGAAATGGCCCACGACGGCCAGCCGTCCTTCACGATGCGCCCGAACTTTGCAAACACGCCGTGCAGGTACCCGGCCGTGTGGTGTTCGTTGAGCAGGTCGAAGCTGTAGGCCATGTGCAGCCGGTCGCCGCCGCGGGTGTATTCGGCAATCACCTGCAGGGCATGGTCGTCACCCACTTCGCCCACCAGCGTGGTGTTGGGGTAGCGGTCCAGCAGCCGGCGCATGCGCTGCAGGAACGGGATGTTCTCCGGCTGGGTCTTGTCGTAGACGTGTTTCTGCCAGCTGTACGGGTTGACGATGCCCAGCCCCGGGTCGTGCTCCTCGTCGCGGCGGATGGCCGGGTTGTCCTTCAGCGACGGGTTGTGGAAGTAGTAGTTCACCGTATCCAGCCGAAAGCCATCCACACCCAGCTCCAGCCAGAAACGCATGTCGGCCAGCAGCGCGTCCTGCACCTTCCTGTTGTGAAAGTTCAGGTCCGGCTGGCTGGGCAGGAAATTGTGCAGGTAATACTGCATCCGCCGGGTGTTCCAGCGCCAGGCACTGCCGCCGAATACCGACTGCCAGTTGTTTGGTGGCGAACCGTCAGGTTTGGCATCGGCCCACACATACCAGTCGGCTTTCGGGTTTTTCCGGCTCTGGCGGCTTTCCACGAACCACGGGTGTTCTTCGGACGTGTGCGACAGCACCTGGTCGATGATGACCTTCAGCCCCAGTTCGTGCGCACGTGCCACCAGCGCCCGAAAATCGTCCAGGGTGCCGAACATCGGGTCCACGTCGCGGTAGTCCGACACGTCGTAGCCGAAGTCGTGCATCGGGCTTTTGAAGAAGGGCGAGAGCCAGATGCCGTCCACGCCCAGCTTCGCCACATAGTCCAGCCTCTGGGTGATGCCGTTCAGATCGCCCACGCCATCGCCGCGGCTGTCCATGAAGCTGCGCGGGTAGATCTGGTAGATGACACCGCCACGCCACCATTCATCGTTGGGCGCACGGTCTGCAGACGGATTCGTGCCGCCAGATACCGCTGCAGCGGCCTTTGGCGTTGCGGAGGCCGTGGGCGTGGCGCTGGCCACTGGTGCCGTGTCCGTGACAGCGGGGGCATCCGCGGCAGGTGGCGGGGTCTTGTCGGGTACGGTTTCGCTCACCATTGTTCTCCCTTCAGGCGCGACAGGTCATCCTTCAGCTTTTTGGCGGCTTCCTCGCCCCGGGCCTGGCCCTTCAGTACCTCATGGGCAGCATCCCAGATGCTGGCGCTGACGGCGTTGTAGCGGGCGGCGGTGATGGCGGCCGGGCGCGGCACGGCCTTTTCCAGCACGTCATGCAGTTCGCCGAAGAAGGGCGAGGAGGCCTTGACCTCGCTGTCGCGATACAGTGCCGGGTACGTGGGCATGTAGGCGCCCTCGATGGCCCGGCGTTTCTGGATTTTTTCGCTGGTCAGGTACATCACCAGCTCGGTGGCCTGTTTCTGGTGGCGCGAATATTTCGATACGCCCAGCTGCCAGCCGCCCAAGGTGGCGCTCTGGCCCGCCTCGCCGGCCGGCAGCAGCGCCACGCCCACCTTGTCCTTCACGCGGCTGTCGGCGCCCTGCAGCAGGTCCCACACGTAGTGCCAGTTGCGCATGAAGGCGGCATTGCCGTTCTGGAACACGCTGCGGGCTTCTTCCTCGCCAAAGCCCAGCACGGTTTTCGGGGAGATGGTGCCCACCCACTGGGCCGCGCGGTCGAAGGCGCCGCCGGTTTTGGCCACGTCGATGCTGATCTGGCCGGTGGCGTTGTCCACGAAGGTGCCGCCGCCGTCGCTGTGCACCCATTCGAGGGCATTGCAGGTCAGGCCCTCATAGGCCTTGCCCTCCCAGACATAGCCGCTGAAATCGGCCCGGCCGCCCTGGCGTTCGCCCTCCTGCACCACGCGGGCGGCATGGGTGAATTCCTCCCAGGTCTTGGGCACGGGCTGCTGGTATTTGTCCAGCAGGTCCTTGCGGTAGTAGAGCAGGCCCACGTCGGCAAACCAGGGCAGGGCCACCAGCCGTTCGTGCACGGTGTTGTTCTGGATGAGGGCCGGGAAGTGCTTCTTCACCTCGTCGCTGGCGGCTTCCTTCAGGTCCAGCAGGTGTTCGCCGATCTGGGCCGGCCAGACCGCATCCACGATCACCACGTCCACGTCGGCGGCGTGGCTGGCGAACATTTTCTTGTAGAGATCGAGAATCTCGGTACTCGAATTGGGGATGGACAGCAGCTGGACGGTGTTGCCCGTCTTGCGGGCCCATTCGTCGGTCAGGCGCTTGCAGCTGTCGTAGTCCTGGCCGACGGTGCCACAGGAAATGGTGAGGGTGGCGGCCTGGGCAAGGCCCGCGCAGGCCAGCGTCACGGCGCCGGCCAGCAGTTTGTGGGTCAAACGAAGGGTCACAGAACGTCTCCGCGTCGATCTGGCAATCGCGCGATCATAGCCGGAAACGCCGGAAGGCCGCTGCCAAACCCGCATAGCCCAGACCGCCTTGCCGGCGCGGGCGATGGGCTGGTGCTACGAGTTCAGTGCAGCTGCACCGGGGCCGGCGTGGTCAGTTCGATTTCGTCGCCGGCCTGCGAGGCGTGGTGCAGCATCAGCTGCCAGCCCTCGGGCGTGCGCAGGAACACATTGGTGGCGTAGGCCAGAAAGCGCTGCGGGGCCTCGTTGGGCGGGTCGAAGTCGAACTGCTCGATCACGTGGTGCACCGACACGGTGGCGGTCTCGAACGACTGCAGCTCGTGCCAGGTCACGCGCACGCCGCCGTGCTCGAACACGTCCTCGTGGGTGTCGCGGATGGCATCCAGCCCCGAAAGCCGCTCGCCGGAGGGCAGGATGCACAGCACGGCATCGTCATTGACCCAGACCGACATCAGCGCCTCCAGATCGGCATCGACCAGGGCCTGATAGTAGGTTTCCTGGGCGGTGCTGGCGCTGTGATGGAGAAAGGCGTCTGGGGTCATGAGGGCGAGTCGTGAAAGGGAGTAGGGCAGGGGAAAGGACAGGACGTGCGAGGGCTGGTCCGGCCCGGAGGCACCCGTGCCGTGCAGCCCGGCCCGGCACCCGGCCGGCTCAGTGTCCGGCGGGCAGCTTCGTGCCGGGCTTGAGCTTGTACAGGGTGCTGCAGTACGGACATCGGGCCTGGCCCTCGTGGGCAATGTCCAGAAATACGCGCGGATGGGCCGTGCGCAGCGTCATGTGCGGGTTGGGACAGAACAGTGGCAGGTCGGAGGCGTCCAGCTCGACGGCCACGTTCTGGGAAGATGGTTGATTCATCGGGACACCCAGAGTGAATGGATCGGCACCTTCCCCGCAGGGAAGGCTTCAGTCCGTGATGTTATCGCTGCCGGTGCCGGCTGTGCCGGCTTTCCGGCAGGCGGCACTGCGATACCGCGGCATGTGGTGGCATGCAACGTGGAAGAGAGGCGTGCCGGCACGGGTGTAATGGCACAGGCACCAGCAGGTCGCTGGCTGGGTGGTCAGCCGTTGACCGGCTGCAGCCAGTGACGGTAGGCCGGGTTTTTGCCCTTGACCACGTCGAAGAAGGCCGCCTGCAGCTTCGTGGTGACGGGGCCGCGGATGCCGGTGCCGATCGTGCGGTTGTCCACTTCACGGATCGGGGTCACCTCGGCGGCGGTGCCGGTGAAGAACACCTCGTCGGCGCAGTAGACCTCGTCGCGGGTGATGCGCTTCTCGCGGGTTTCGATGCCCATGTCACGGGCCAGCGTCAGCAGCGAGTCGCGGGTGATGCCGTCGAGGCAGGAGGCGAGATCCGGCGTGTACAGCTTGCCCTGCTTGACGATGAAGATGTTCTCGCCCGAGCCTTCCGACACATAGCCTTCGGTGTCGAGCAGCATGGCCTCGTCGTAGCCGTCGGCCAGGGCCTCGTTGTTGGCCAGGATGGAGTTGATGTAATGGCCGCCGGCCTTGGCACGCACCATCGAGATGTTGACGTGGTGGCGGGTGAAGGAGGAAGTCTTGACGCGAATGCCCTTGTTGATGCCGTCTTCGCCCAGATAGGCACCCCACGGCCAGGCGGCGATCATCACGTGCACCTTCACGCCGCGCGGCGACACGCCCAGCTTGTCGTCGCCCAGCCAGATCAGCGGGCGCAGGTAGCAGCTGTCCAGACCATTTTCGCGCACGACGGCCTTCTGGGCCTCTTCCAGCTCTTCGGCGCCGAAGGGCACGGCCATCTGGAAGATCTTGGCCGAATTCAGCAGGCGGCGGGTGTGCTCGGGCAGGCGGAAGATGGCGGTGCCGATGTCGGTGTCGTAGGCGCGCACGCCCTCGAACACGCTCAGCCCGTAGTGCAGGCTGTGGGTCAGCACGTGGATCTTCGCGTCCCGCCAGTCGATGAGCTTGCCATCGAACCAGATTTTTCCGTCACGGTCTGCCATTGACATGATTGTTCCTCTCCACGACAGGGCGGGGCGGGCAGACGTCGGCTGGAAAAGCAGGGTCCGTGGGCCGTGGCCCTCCGTGGGCCCGGGCCATGAACGGCGCCGTCAGGCTCCCTTCGCTCTGAAGAATAGTGATCAAAAAGGGGAAACCATTCTAGCAGCGGGGCGTCACGGGGGTGCAGTCTGTCGCATCCCCGGCAGCGTGCGGGGGCCATGACACGCGCCGTGCTCAGGGATGCCCCGGCAGCAGCTTCTGCCACAGCGCCCGCACGGCCTCGGCCTCCGCCGCCACGGTGGCGTGCGGCACGCGGGCGCGTTCGGCATCGTTGAGGCGGATCTCGTGCTGCAGCTGGCGGTAGCGGCGGTAGGCATCTCCCACGCTGCGGGCCTCGTCCGCCGTGATCAGCCCGGCCGCTGCTGCGCGGCGCAGCAGCTCGATGTTGCCCCTGTTCTCGATCAGTTCGGGGTGGTCGTGGCTGTACGCCAGCACCAGGAACTGCACCATGAACTCGATGTCCACCATGCCGCCGGCGTCATGCTTGAGGTCGAAGAGCCCCGTTTTGTTGGGGTGGCCGTCGTGCATCTTCTGGCGCATGCCGCGGATCTCGGCCGACAGCGTGCCCAGTACGCGGCGCTGCGACAGGATGTCGCTGCGCAGCTGCTCGAACACGGCGCCGATGCGCGGGCTGCCTGCCGCATGGCGCGCCCGGGTCAGCGCCTGGTGCTCCCACACCCAGGCCGATTCGTTCTGGTAGAGGCGGAAGGCGTTCTGGGTGGACACCAGCAGCCCGGCGTTGCCATTGGGCCGCAGCCGCAGGTCCACCTCGAAGAGCGTGCCGGCGGCGGTGCGGGTCTGCAGCCAGCCGGCCATGCGCTGGGCCAGCTGGGCATAGATGCGGGGCGCATCCTCGTGCGGGTCGTCGTACAGGAACACCAGGTCCAGATCGGACGAATAGCCAAGCTCCTTGCCGCCCAGCCGTCCGTAGGCAATCACCGAGAACTGCGGATCGGGCCGGTGTCGGCGCGGCAGGTTGGCCCAGCAGCGCTCCAGGGTGATTTCCAGCACCGCATCGGCCAGCGCACTCAGCTCGTCGCTCAGATGCTCTACAGTCAGGCGTTTTTCCAGATCCTGTCCCAGCAGCCGGAAGACGGCGCCGTGGTGCGCCTCGCGCATGGCGTCCATCTGGCGCTCCACGTCGGGGGTAGGGCGGCCATCGTCGTCCAGCACGCCGGGCAGCACGGTGGCATCGAGCTGCTCGCGCAGGTTCTGCGCCCAGCGGGGGATGTCCAGTGGTTCCAGCAGCTGGCCGCTGGCCAGTTCGTCGATCACCACCGGATGGCTGCGCAGATAGTCGCTGGCCCAGCGCGCCTGCGCCATCATCCGCAGCAGGTGCAGGAAGGCTTCCGGATGCTGGGTGAGCATGTCCAGATACACCGAGCGCCCGGCAATGGATTCCAGAAAATCGCAGAGCCGCCCGATCAGCGTGTCCTGGCTGCAGGCTTCCGTCCCGGGCCGGAAATGCAGCGCCTGCGCGAGCAGATGCTCGACCATCTGCTGCGAGCTTTCGCGGGCCTTGCGGTAGGCGCGCGACTCGCGCAGCGCCCCGATGCGGCGCAGGCTGTCGTCGCCCGGCGCGGCGGGGGCCGGGGTGACGATGTCGGGGGGAGGCGGACGCAGGCCGGATGCCTCTGGCTGGGGAGCGAGCGGTGAACCGGTGTCCTGCAGCGCCGTGCGTCGCGAGGGGGCCAGCAGGTCGTCGAACACGGCTGCCACGCTCTGGCGTGCGGTGTGCAGCCGGGCATCGAAATCGCTCACCGCCAGCCCGAGCATGGCGGCAATGGCCGCGTGCTGCTGGGCATCGTCCGACAGCCAGTGGGTCTGTGCATCTTCCTGATACTGCAGCGCATGCTCCACCCGGCGCAGCAGCCGCCAGGCATCGAGCAGCTTCTGCACATCGCCTTCATCCAGCAGCTGGCGGCGGGCCAGCCGCTGCAGGGCTTTGGGGGTGCTGCGTTCGCGCAGGGATGGATCCTGCCCGCCGCGCACGATCTGGAACATCTGCGCGCAGAATTCGATTTCGCGGATGCCGCCGCGTCCCAGCTTCACGTCGAAGCCGGCATTGTCGCCCTGGGCGCGGCGGGTCTCGGTTTTCACGGCTTCGGCGCGGATCAGGTCGTGCAGCCTGCCCAGCGCGGCAAAGGCCGGAAAATCCAGATATGGCCGGAACACGAAGGGCACCACCTGCTGCATCAGCTGCTGCTCGTTGGCACGTGTACTGTCGAAGGGGGCCAGCCCCGTGTGCGCGATGATGCGGCCCTTGAGCCACGCAAAGCGCTCCCACTCGCGCCCCTGTTCATGAAAATAGCTGCCCAGCGCCGGCAGCGTGGCAATCAGCGGCCCCACGTCGCCATAGGGGCGCAGGCGGGTGTCCACGCGAAACACGAAGCCGTCGGCCGTCACGCTGGAGAGCAGCTGGTTCAGGCGTTTGGCCATGCGCTCCATGTAGCGCGGGTCTTCGCCGGCATCGCGCGCCACGTAGATGAGGTCGATGTCGGACGAGACGTTCAGCTCGCCGCCGCCCAGCTTGCCCATGCCCACCACCAGCATGTCCTGCGGACGGCCGCGGCTGTCCAGCAGGGTGCGGCCCTGTTCCTGCAGTTCGGTGGCGGCCACCTGCAGGGCATGGCGCACGGAGACCTCGGCCCAGTGGGTGATGGCGCCCAGGACTTCTTCCAGCGGAGCTTCGCTGCGGATGTCGCGCTCCATCAGCGCCATCATCAGCAGGTTGCGAAAGCGGCGCAGGGCCACTTCCGGCGGCTGGCCGTAGCCCTGGTGGCGTACCCAGGCTTCGTCGATGGCGACGGGGGTGAGGGGGATGCCGATGAGCGCGTCGAGGTCGGCCGGGCCGCCATCGGTACGGGTGGCGATGACCTGCAGGTTGCGGCGGAAGAAGGCGCTGTGGGGTTCAGCGGCGTAGGTGGTCATGGTGGGGGCTGCGCTTCACTTCGTCACTTCGTGGGGGAGAGCGCCGGCGCCGGGCGGAACCCCCTTTCGGCTTTGCTGCGCTGGCGCGCAGAAGGCGCCGAAAGGGGGCATCCGCCCGTCGCCGGCTTGTGCCTTGCCGACGGGAGGGATGCCCGGTCGTCACCGGCTTTCGCCTGGCGAGGGGCTGGGTGAAGCGTAGCACCACATGGGGTGGTGGGGGAGATGGGGGCGCGTGTGCCGCCGGCTTTTTGCTTGCGGGGCTGCGTGAGGCGTGGCACCAAAGGGCGTGGTGGGGGAAGTGGGGTGGCGCCCGCCGCAGGTTAGTGCCTTGCGGGGCGTTGCATCCGTGAGGGGGAAGAATAGGAGCGGCGCCTGCGGGAGAAGCGTGCTTCCCTCACAGGCGCCGGGTGGGGCTTTTCTGGTCAGATCAGGCGGGGGGCGCTGGTCAGATCAGTGCCACGGACGGGTGCAGCGGATCATCCACCAGCGGGCTGATGCCCTGCCAAACGGACAGGGGGCTGGTACCGGTGGTGTGCGCATCGGCGTGAACCGGGGTTCCGGTGCTGGCCTGTGCGCCGGTGCTGGTGTGGGCCGGTGTGCCTGCGGCGTTCGACAGATCGTGCAGGGCCAGTGTGTCGGGCGTGGCCGATGCATCCTGGGTGTCCGGCGCGTCCTGGATGTGCTGCGTGCCCAAGGACTTTCCGCTGGTCGTGGACGGGCTGCGCAGGCCCACCTTTTCGTGCCATTCTTCCCAGGTGCCAGTGGTGTCGTTGCGGCTGCGTTCCTCGAAGCCCCAGTCGAACCATTTGCCGCCCTTGACGGTGTCGCTGGGCTGGCTGGCGTCATCGGCCTTCGGTTCCAGTTCGGCCATCCAGAACTTGCCGCCGTTGTTTTTGGTCGAATCCCAGGCCAGACGCTGCAGTTCGCGGTTGGTCAGTACATCGCCCTCGTGCACATAACGGAAGCCATCGGTGCCACTTTCGCTGTACAGCCGCAGCGGGGAGCGGTAATCGCTGTACTCCACGATGAAGCCCTTGGTGCCGGAGCCCTGCTCCACCACCGTACCAGCGGCAGCCCCCAGCTTGCTGGTGTACAGGTAGCCGGACAGGTCGGTATCGTCTGGGCCCTTGCTTGCATCACCGTGAATGCCGAATTTTCCATTTTCGACCATGTCCTGCAGCCATTTCAGTTCCTGCTGGCTGTCGATGGTCAGCAGCGTGCCACCGCGTTCCGCTGCTTCGGCTTCGGCCTGTTCCCGGGTGAGACCTCCGTGCAGAATGATCTCGTAGGCCCGGTCCTTGCCGTCCTGGCTGGTGGCGGCGTCCATCACGATCCGGGTATAGCCACCGTTTTCCCAGGCGCTGATACCGCCCATCTTGAAGAAGCGCAGTGTCTCCGGTGCCGGGCCGTAGGCATTGGGGGGCAGCCAGGTGATGGAGTCGGTGATCACGTTGGTGTCCGTTTTGCTGCCGTCCTTCAGGTAGCCGGCCACGGCGTCTTCGTTGATGTCGATGCGGTGGGTGATGTTGTTGCCGTCATCGCCCAGGAAGGCCTCTCCGCGGGCGTCCAGGGGTTCGAAGGTGATCGAGCCGCCATCGCTCTTGCTGGCATCCCAGACCAGTTTGGCAAAATCTGCCGCGGAGATGATGTTGTTGCTTTCATCCGCATTCATCGGGGTCAGCGTACCGTCTTCACCCTTCATGTACAGCGGCGTGCTGGCGCCGTCGAGCAGGTGGGGGGCCTGCGTTTCGACGATGCGGATGGCTGCAGGCGCCCGGTTTTCCTCGCTGCCGATGATCTTGGCCAGGTGGTTCTCACCCAGTGCGACCAGCTGCTGGAACGGGGCGGCCACCGGATCGGCTTCCTGTTCATAGACCGGCGGCAGCGGCTGCTCGTGCACGTGCAGTGTCTGCGGCTCGGCGCCGATGATGGGCTCCCCGTCCACATCCAGGGCAGTGAACGTCACCGTGCCGCCTTCGTTGTGGGTGGAGTTCCAGCGCAGGTGCTCGTAGTCGGCCTGCTGGATGGTGTCGCCCTCCTTCACGGCCCGGGCGGCTTCCGGCCCGTCACCATCGGGGTCCAGCAGCAGCAGCGCGGGGGCATCGGGGTCGTCCGGGTTGGTCGGTTTGACGCTGTCGATGCGCACGGCGGGCGGAATGGTGTCCTCGTTGTCACCGGTGAAGAAGGTGAAGGGAATGGGATCCTCGTTGTTGAAGCGGACGTCATGTCGGTGATGCCGTTGTCCGCCGTATAGTCGGGCACCGGCCGCGATTCATGCACGGTGATGCCCTGGGACACCGGCAAGCCATCGGCGCCCAGGATGGGCAGGGCGTGATTCAGGTCGTTGCCCTCCATGGGCGCGACCACGAAGACTCCGCCTTTGTTGCCCGTGGTGTCCCAGCTCAGCTTGCCGAAATCTTCACGGGCGATGACCTGGGTCGCATAGACGGCCTCTGGCGCTTCCGGGCCGTCGCCGTCGGCATCGAACATCAGGCCGCCCGTGCTGGTGCCATCATTGGGGTTGTTCGCGAGCACAGTGATCTGGATGAACGCAGGCTCGCGTGTGCTGTCGGTGCCCGCAAACAGGGTGCGGTCCAGCGGAGTCACGTGGTCGTGTGCAAGGCGGACATACTCCGTGTCGTACACCGGGGCTGCGGGTGATCCCTGCACCTCCACCGCCTGCGCACTCACCCCGGCGATGGGGAATTTCGAGGCATCCAGCGCTTCGAAGGTGAAGGTGCCCCCCGCGTTGCCGCTGGCGTTCCAGGCAATGGCATCGAACTGGTCGGCCGGGATGAGGTCACCCACCTTCACCGGAAGTTTTTCACCATTGACCGTAGTGCTCATCACGCCTGCGCTGTCGGTGCCCGCCGGCTTCGCATCGATGGCGGTGATCCGGACGAAGGCCGGTTTCTGGCTGTCATTCAGCCCGCTGAAGAGCGTTTCGGGCAGGGTGACGCTGCCGCCGTGCCCCACCCTCTGGGGTCCGTCACCACCCATGTACAGGGGCGCTTGCTGGTGTTCGTGAATGGTCACCTGCTGCGATGTGCCGTAGTCAAACCCATCGGCATCCACGGGCCGGAACGTGAGCCGGCCGCCTTCGCTGCCATTGGCGTCCCAGCGCAGTTTGCCGAAATCATCGGCGGAAATCCGTTGCCCTTCGGTGACGCGGGTGCCTTTTTCGGGGCCATCCCCGTCCGGGTCCAGCAGCAGGGCAGGGGTGCCGTTTTCCGACACCGAACCGTCGGCGTTCGTGGCCTGGATTTTTTCGATGCGCACGGCGGCCGGCTTCAGGCTGGCGTTGGTGCCTGTGAACAGGCTGGCTTCCAGGGCCGCGACGGCATCGTGCTGCATATGAACGACCGGGCTGGTCGTGTATTCGGGCGCAGCCGGGGACTCGTGTCCGCTGATGGGCACGACGTGCGGCGTGGCATTGGCAACCGGCTCACCCTGTGCGTTGCTGGCCACGAACTGGAATTCGCCCCCGGCGTTGCCATCGTCGGCCCAGTACACACGGTCGAAGTCGGCGCGGGAGATCACGTCGCCCTCCTTCAGCAGCCTGGGCTCCGAATCATCGGTGCTGCGCAGCCACAGGCCACCCTGGCCGGTGCCGTGCAGGCTCTTGTGGGTGGTCACATGCTGCAGCACCACGTAGTCGGCCAGGCTGCCTGCGCCCGTACCACTGCCATTGTGAGCCCGACGAGCCGCCTGCCGAACCGGAGGAACCTGCGCTGCCGGATGTACCTCCGGCGCCAGTACCTGCAGCATCGGCCGCGGTGCCGGCCCCCGCTGCGCCAGCGGAACCAGCAGAACCAGCCGAACCGGCGGAACCGGCAGAGCCAGCAGAACCCGCGCTGCCGGCAGCCGTTGTCGAACCGGATGCGCCAGTACCGCCGGCTGACATGCTGCCCGTGCCGGCAGAGCCTGCTGCATCGGCTGCCGCGGCCCCCGTGGATGTGGAACCGGCAGCACCTGTGCCGCTGACGGCAAGTTCGCCACCCGCCGTGCCCGCGCCACTGGTTGCGCCTGCTGCGCCGGCAGCACTGCGTGTACCGGCCGCCGCGCCTGCAGCAGCACCATCCGATGCGGTGATGTTGGCCACACCGGCCGCTCCCGTCACTGTGGCGGCCGTGGCTTCTGCAGCGGCTGCTGACCCTGCCGTGCCCACGGCGCCGGCAGTCCCGGCTGCTCCCGTGGTACCAGCAGCTGTGCCGGCTCCGGCAGCGGCAGATGCCGCCGCGCCTTCCCCTGCGGGAAGCAGGACGGCGCACCGGTCGTCGTCATCGTCGTGCTCCGGATGATGGACGGGATTGCCCTGTTCATCACGCTCTTCCTGCCGGCAGGCCGCATCGTCCTGTTCATCATGCCCGTCCTCTCCGTGCCGGCGTGCGCCTGCGCGTCCTTTCCGGACGGCAATCGCATCGGCTGCGGCCAGCAGGCTGCCATCGCTGAGTACCTGCATGCCGGAAAGCTCGTCACCCGAATAAATGCGGTGCTTCTGGAGTGAACCACCCTGCACGCGGGGCGTGCTGCCTGACAGTGTGTTGCTGGGGACATCACGTGGCGTATGGGAAGTCATGATGAACAGGGCCTCTTCAACCAGAGTTGTTTAGGATATTCATCATCCATATTTGTCCGACCGGACGCCATTGTTCACGGCATGAATGGTCGGTTGGGGCTGCACTGTGTCATTTGTCATTAGATACGTAACAAAATGGCTGTGTCCATGCCTGTGCCCAGTGAACATGAACGATGGGGTTGCCCGGATGAGGCCCGGCCACCATCGCAGGCAGCCTGGCCAACGCAGCGCCAGCCGGGTCACGTCCGGCGAGAGGACGAATGAGTCCCAGGATGCAGTGGTATCGCGCCCCTGCACGCCCAAAGGGGCGCGAACCATGGCACAACTCGGGCAGCCGGGCCGACGCCCGCTCAGATCAGTGCCAGCGATGCATGCTGCAGATCATCCAGCAGCGCGCTGGTGCCTTTCCAGAGGTTCAGCTGGCTGGCGTCCACGGCCGCGTGCGTGTCGGCATCGGCCTGTGTCGTGGCGGAGGGCGCTTCTTGGCTGGTGGCGCTCACGCTGCGCACACCCAGCCTGTTGTGCACTTCTTCCCACGTACCGTAGGTGCCCAGGCGGTCGCGTTCCTCGAAGCCCCAACCAATCCATTCACCCGTGGTTTTGTCACTGGCTTTGGTGGGATCATCGGCCTGCGGCTCCAGTTCGACCAGCCAGATCTTGCCGCCGTTGTTCTGGTGCGAGTCCCAGGTCAGCCGTTGCATGTCGTGGTTGGACAGGACATCGCCCGTGTGCAGATACTCGAACTTTCCGGAATCGGTGGCGCTGTGCAGGCGCAGCGGGGACTTGTAATCGTTGTATTCGATGATGAAGCCCTTCGCGTTGCTGCCCTGGGCCTCCGGCGTGCCGTCGGCCGTGCCCAGCCTGCTGGTGTACACGTAGCCAGACAGGTCGGTGTCGTCCGTACCCTTGTCGGGTTCGTTGTGAATGCCGAACCTGCCATCGGTGACCTGTTTTTGCAGCCAGTCCAGCTCCTGCTGGCTGTCGATGGTCAGCAGTTTGGCGCCCCGGGCCGCGGCCTGTGCCTGGGCTTCTTCCAGTGTCAGGCCGGCGTGGCGAATGATTTCGTACGCGGCTTCCTTGCCGTCCGGGCTGGTGGCGGCGTCCATCACGATGCGCGTCTGGCCACCGCTCTCCCAGGCCCTGATGTCACCCAGCCGGAAAAAGCGCAGGGTTTCCGGTGCCGGGCCATAGGCGTTGGGCGTCAGCCAGGTGATGGAATCATTGGCCACGTTGTTGGCCACGTAATCCTCACTGTCACGCGTGTGACCGGCCACGGCATCTTCATCGATCTGCACGCGGTGTGCCAGGTGTTGGCCCGTTGCGTTGGGGAAGGGCTCTCCCTGGGCGTCCAGTGCCTCGAAAATGAACCAGCCGCCATCGCTCTTGCTGGCATCCCACACCAGGCGGGAAAAATCGGCAGCCTGGATGACATTGTGACCATCCCCGGCCGTCACCGGCGTCAGCGAGCCATCGTCGTTTTTCAGGAACAGCGGCGTTTGGGCGCCGTCCTGCGGGTGCGGCGCCGTCAGTTCGTCGATGCGGATGGCCGACGGGGCGCGGGTGGCGTCGCTGCCGATGATGGTGCTCAGGTGGTCACTCAGGTTCACCATTTTCTGGAAGCCGGCCTGGATCGGGTCGATATCCTGGGCATAGACCGGTGGCAGTGGCTGCTCGAAAATCGTCACCTGCTGCGTCGTGCCGTACGCAACGCCGTCGGCATCCACGGGCGTGAAGGCGAGTCTGCCGCCGTCGCTGCCGTGGGCATCCCAGCGCAGTTTGCCGAAATCATCGGCAGAAATCCGTTGTCCTTCGCTGACAAGGGTGGCTTCCTTGGGGCCATCCCCGTCCGGGTCCAGCAGCAGGGCAGGGGTGCCCTGTTCCGACACCGAACCATCGGCGTTCGTGGCCTGGATTTTGTCGATGCGCACGGCGGCCGGTTTCAGGGTGTCGTTGTCGCCGGTAAACAGCTGCGCCTTCAGGGGCGTGACCTCGTCATGCCCGACGTGGACGACCGGCGTGGCGCTGTAGGCGGGTACGGCCGGCGACTCGTGCACGGTGATTTTTTGCGGTGCGGCACCCTCGATGGGGTTCCCCCTCCCATCGAGGGCCGTGAAGGTGAAGGAGCCACCCGCGTTGTGTGCACTGTCCCACGCCAGTTCGGAAAGCTGGCTGGGCGAAATGACGGTACCGGCCTGCACGGGGATGCGCTGCGGCGTGCCCGATGCGTCGGTCACCACACGATACAGCGTGCCATGGTCTGTGTCCTGACTGGCCGCATCGATGCGGTCGATGCGGATGCCACCGGCCGGTGCCTTGCCGGCATCGCTGCCCGCCAGCAGGGCAGACGGCAGGGAGAGCGTCTGGTCGTGTGCCACGGTCAGCGTCCGGGTCTGTGCGTCGGCGTCATAGACCGGCGGTTCCGGGGACTCGTAGATGGGCACGATCTGCGGCGTGGCGTTGCTGACCGGTACACCGCGTGCGTTGCTGGCCACGAACTGGAATTCGCCGCCGGTGTTGCCTTCGGTGTTCCAGTACACACGGTCGAAATCGGCCCGGGCGATCACATCGCCTTCCTTCAGCAGTCTGGGTTCCGAACCATCGGTGCCACGCAGCCACAGGCCACCCTGAGCGCTGTCCTGGCTGCTGCCGTTGAGGGACACGCGCTGCAGCACCACATACTCGGGTGACACGTCGGCGTTGCCCGTGCCCGCACCGTGGTTGCCGCTTCCACTGTTTCCATTGCCGCTGGCACCGCTGCCGGCGTCACCATTGCCTGCAGGATTGCCGTTGTCACCGCTGCCGTTTCCGCTGCTGGTGCCGCCGTTGCCTGCATGGCTGCCATTGCCGCCCTGTGCTCCATGGGCACCGCTGCCGTGCAAGAACAGGTCACCCAGCGAGCGCTGGCCGTTGCTGGGAACGGGTTGTGCGTCGAGCGTGACCGCCGGTTTCAGCGAATTCTGGGCGAGGCTGCCCGTGTCGTCCTGGGTCTGGGCGTTTCCCGGGTTTTGTGTATTGCCCGGGTTTTGTGTATTGCCCGGATTTTGTGCATTGCCGGGGTTTTGAGCGTTTCCCGGATTCTGGGGGCTTCCCGGATCGATGGAGGGCGTATCGTTGCCGTGACGGCCATTGGCCGAACGGCTGTCCGACGCAGTGCTGTCGCTGCCACCGAATCCACCCAGAGCCACGGCACCACCCATCAGCAGTGTCTGGGTCAGTGCCGCCGCGCTCGGGGAGATGCCCGTGGCGGCGCCGGCCGTGCCTGCGGCGGCAGCGCCCGAGCCTCCCGTCGTGCTGGCGATACCCGCAGCGCCTGTGGCGCCCATGGCTGCGGCCGCGCCAGTACTGCCGGCCGAACTGGCTGCAGCACCTTCACCGGCCGGAGCGGCCAGCAGGGCGGCACAACTGTCGTCGTCGTCGCGGCCGTCCGCATGCTGGACGGGATTGCCCTGTTCGTCCCTTTCCTCATCCCGGCACGCCCGGTCGTCCTCGTCCTGTCCGTTCCGGCCAGGGCGGCGTGCGCCCGGAAGCCCCTGGCGAACGGCAATGGCATCGTTTGCAGCCAGCAGGCTGCCATGGATGACCGGCGGCATGCCGGCGGGCGAGTCACCGGACAGGCCCGGTTGATGCTGGTGCGAAGCCCCCTTGACCTGGGACGCTTCGCCGGCCGGCATCATGCTGGAGAGACCATGTGACGTGTTGGGATTCATGATGAACAGGGGCTTTGCAACCATGGTTGTTTATGATGTTCATCATCCCCGCCCCCTTGGCGCAGGGCCAGCAGATCCGGCATGAACGGTCGGCTGGCGCTGCCCTGTGTCAGATTGTGATTTACTGGCTTACCACATGGGGCGTGATACTGGCCAGCACATCCGCCAGTGCTTCTCTGGCGTTGGCCATGTCGTGATCGAGCTGCAGCCCGGTCCAGAAGCCGTCGGACAGGCCGAAAAAGCGGGACAGCCGCAGGCCCGTGGCCAGCTTCAGACCAGTGCCGGATGCTGCGCTGGATCATCCAGCGGGCTGGTGCCGTGCCAGACGTTCAGCGAGCTGGATGCTGGTCCGGGATCAACCGTGCCAGAGGAAACCGTGCTGGTTGCATGGTGAGTCTCTTCCAGGCCTGGCACGTTGTCCGTAGGGGCCTGGGTCAGGTTCTGCAGCGTCACACTGCGCACACTGCGCTGGCTGCGGCTGCCTTGCGTGGTCGGGGTGTCTCCCGGAGATTGCCCGGCACTGACCTCCCTGAAGGTCAGGGTGATCGGGTAGCCGACGAACTGGTTCCCGCTGAGCGTTTTATCGGTATGGTTGTCCTCGGGATCCTGGTCGCTGTGACGCAGGCTGGTGCCTTGCACTTGCTGGAACGTGACGGTTCCCCAGCTGTTGGTCGTGGAGTCCCAGCTCAGGCGCTGCAGCTGCTCCGTGGAGAGAATGGTGCCATTCCAGAGCAGGCCCGCGTCGGGATCGAGCTGATCCGGGTTGCTGGCGTCCCGTAGTTGCAGCGGATGCCTGTAGTTTTCGAACTCGATGATGTAGCCGCGGCTGTGACCGGGCTGGCGTCCGCCGATGTGGTCGATGAAGTAATAGTCATTGGCGCTGAGGTTCTGACTCTGCATCCAGGCCAGCTCGGCCGGGCTGTCGATGGACATGATTTTGCCACCCAGTGATGCGGCGTGTGCCTGCATCTGTTCCGGGGTCAGGCCGGCTTTCTGGATGAACTCGTAGGCATGGGGGCCTTCCTGGCTGGCCTGCCACCAGATGTATCGTTGACCGGTGGTTTCCTCTGCTGCCGTGATTTCAGAGAAGACCTTGAAATACCGCAACTCGCCCGGAGTCTGCGCTTCGAGTGCATCGGGCCTCATCCAGGTGATGGTGTTGTGCCCCACGGCGACGGTAGCACTGTGTGTGCCTGCCGCTGCAAGCGCGCCGAGGTCTAACGTATTTCCCGCCACCGCATGCTCATCGATGCTCACCGTATGCGTGACCTTCTGCCCCTGCGGGTCGTGCATCACGCGGTTCTGGGCGTCCAGCACCTCGAAGGTGAAGCTGCCGCCGTCGGTCTTGCTGGCGTCCCAGACGATCTTGCCGAAGTCCTGCTGTTTGATCACGTCGTTTGTCTGGAGCTGCTGCGCCACCGTGCCGGTGCCGTTGTTGTCCCGCAGCTGCAGCGGTGAATGGCTGGTGTCCAGATCATGCGGCTGCACGATGTTCGTGATGCGGATGCTGGCAGGCTTGCGCGTGTCGTTGGTGCCGTTGAGCATGTCGGCATGGTCGGCACCGATTTTCAGCACCTGCGCGAACGGCACGTGCTGCACATCGGTTTCCTTCGTGTACACCGGTGGTGCAGGCTGCTCGTCCACGGTCACGGTCTGCAGCGGCACGCCCGGCACGGGGTTCATGTAGTAGTCCAGCACCTCGAAGGTAAAGGTGCCGCCATCGTTGGTGGATGCATCCCAGGTGACGCGCTTCATGTCCTCTGTGGAGAGTGTCTGATTCGGGCCAATGGCACGGGGCGCATCGGGGCCGTTCGGGCCATCGCTGTCCAGCATCAGGCCTGCGCTGCCGTTTGTGGGGTTTACGCTGGTGATGCGCACGTAATAGGGCTTGCTGGTGGCATGGGCGCCCACGAAGGTCTTTTCCGGCAGCGTCAGTGTGCCGTCGTAGGGAACGAACTGGACGGGCTGGGAGGCCGGATAGTTTGGGTTTTCCCCGGCTTCCCGCACGGTTACGGTCTGCGCCTGCATGCCCGGAATCATCTGGCCGTCGGTGTCCAGCGGTGTGAACGTGAAGCTTCCGCCGTGGTTGTGGGCGCTGTCCCAGTGCAGACTGCCGAATTCTCCGGGCTGAATCACATCCCCGTCGTTCAGATAGACCTTCTTGCCGCCTCGCTGCACATAGACGGGGGCATGCCCCGGCGTGGTGCCATCGGCCTCGGTGTAGCTGTCGAAGCGAATGGCGGCCGGGGCCCGCTCATGCTGGCTGCCTTCCACCACGGAGGCGTCGAGTGGGGTGCCGGTGGCGCGTTTCACGCTGACCGGTGCGTCAGACGAATAATCCGGATGTACCCGTCCCTCCGAGATGGTGATGGTCTTCTGCACCTCGCTGCCATCGGCGTTCAGGATGCGCTGGCGGCTGCTGTCCAGGGCCGTGAAGGTGAAGGTACCGCCGTTGTTGACATCGGCATGCCAGGTCAGGTCATGGGCGCTGGCCAGCCCCAGCACCTTGCCGGCACCGATGTTTTCCGTGTTGCCATTGACGGTGAGCGTCAGGGCTTCGCTGCTGGTGCTGGGGTCGGCTGGCGAGACGCTGTCGATGCGGATGTAGGCCGGTTTGCTGGTGCCGGTTCCGTCCAGCAGGCTCTGGTAGGTGCTGCGGAAATCCACGGTGCCGTCGTGCTGGACCCGGGCCGTCATGCTGGCAGGGTATTCGGGTGCAACGGGAGATTCCGACACATCGATGACGCGGACCGCGGGCTGGTAGGGTTTTTTCTGGATTTCTACGCCCTGTTCATCCAGCGCGGTAAAGCGGATGCGGCCGCCATCATTGTGGCTGGCATCCCAGCGCACCTGGTCGAATTCACTGGCCTGTACCGTGCTGTTTGTGGCAAGGTCCACCCGAACGCCATTGCGCAGCACATACAGGCCGGGCTGTGCCCCGGCACCGCCGCGTGCTTCGATGCTGTCGATGCGAATCTGTGCCGGCGCAGGGTAGCTGGCCTCGTCGTTGCCGCGGAAGGCCGTGGCATCCACCACCACGTCGGTCTGGTCGTGCGTGGCCCGCGGCCGGATGGTGTCGGGCTCGTAATATGGCGTTTTGGGCAGTTCGTGAATGGCAATGGTGTGTGTCACCGGCAGCCCGTCGGTGCCAACGACCGGAATCTGGTCGGCATCCAGCGCCAGCACGCGGAAGGTGCCGCCATCGTTGAGACTGGCGTTCCAGCTCAGCTTGCCGGCGTGTTCGGCAGCAATGGTGTCGCCGTCGTGCAGTACCCGGTTGGCTTGGCCCGGTACGCCGGTCAGCATCAGCGAGCGGTCGCTGCGGGCGTTGGCTGGCGCCAGGTCCATGATCATGAAATACGCGGCACGGTGCCCGTCGTCATTGCCCAGCAGCATGCTGACGGCTGCGGGGGTGTTCAGCGGGTGATTGTTTTCACCGGCCACGTCGAAGCGGGTGGTATTGCCATTTTCGCCGCTGTTGCCGGTGTAGGTGGGGGCCACCGGCGACTCGTGCACGGTCATGGTCTGCGGGCCGGAGCCGGTGATGGGGTTGCCGTCGCGGTCCAGCGCCTGGAAGGAGAAGCTGCCGCCCCCGTTGCCGGCTGCGTTCCAGCCCAGCCGGCCAAAATCGGCAGCGCTGATGGTCTGGCCCACCGCAACCGGCGTGGGCGCTGCGCCACCGTCACCGCCGGCATCCAGCTGCAGGCCGTGGGCCGCGTCGCCGGAGGGTTCCTTCGGATCGATGGCCGTGATGCGCACCTGCGCGGGCGCCCTGCCGGGTGTTTTGCCGCTGAAGATTTCTGCACCCAGCATGGCCGTCTGGTCATGGCCCACCACCACCATCTCGCGCGGATCGGCGTAGTCGGGGATGGCTGGCGTTTCCTGAACCGTGATCGTCCGGGTGAGCGGATTGCCCTGGTCATCCAGATAGGCAAGCCCGTCAGGGTCGGCCACGACGAACGTGACGCTGCCGCCTTCGTTGACCGAGGCGTCCCAGACCAGTTTGCCGAAATCGGCTGCGGGAATGATGTCCCGGATGGCCACGGGTTTCAGGCTGCCATCGTCCTGACGCAGCAGCAGGCTGCCGGCAGCCTGTGCCCCGCTGCCCGCTGCACTGATGTCCTGAATGCCGATCATGCCCGGCGACAGCTTGCTGTCGGTGCCGGCGAACAGCTCGCGGACCAGATCATGCTGCTGGTCGTGGGGCACGGTGACAGCGCTGGACGTGGCGTCGTAGGCCGGTGACTGCGGAGATTCGTGTACCGTGACGGTCCGTTCGTCTGCACCCGGAATGTCGTGCTGGTGACGGTCCAGCGGCAGGAAGCTGAAGCTGCCCCCATGATTGCGTGACGAATACCAGCGCAGCCGGTCGAAATCCTCGCGGCTGATGATCTGGCCTTCCTGAACGACGCCGCCGGGCGTTGCACTGCCCGGTTTTTCGTCCATCACCAGGGCGCCCGGATGGTCCGGGTCTTCATCGCGGGGATTTATGTGGGTGATCCGGACGAATGCGGGGCCATTTTCGGGGACGTGGCCGGTGAACACCAGCGTCTGCACGCTGGCGTCTTCCTGCCAGCCCGTCACCAGCGCGCCGAGTTCTTCGTCGTAGCTGGGGGCGACGGGAGATTCGTGCACCGCGATGGTCTGCCGGACGGGCTGGTTATCGGACGTGAGAATGGGCTGGTCCTGGTCGTCCAGCGCCGTGAAGCCAAAGGTGCCGCCGTCGTTGCCGGCCCCGGCGTCCCAGCGGATCCGGCCGAAATCGGCGGCGTCGACGGTGCTGTCCACCGTCAGCGGTTCGCGCTGGCCGTCCCGCTCGATGTACAGGATGGTGGACGGGGTCGTGGCGGTGTCCGGTTCGCCAGTACGGTCGGGGCGAATGTCGTCGATGCGGATGCGTGCCGGCGCGTTGGCTGGCACGCTGCCCTCGATCAGGCTGGCCTCGATGGCCCCCACGGCATCGTGCGCCACCCGTACCGGGGTATTGCTGTCGTAATGGGGCGCCGCTGGTGATTCCTGCACCTGGATGGTCTGCGGGTCAGCACCGCGAATTTCCAGCTGGTTGGCGTCCAGCGGCGTGAACAGAAAACTGCCGCCCCGGTTGCCGGCCGCATTCCAGATCAGTTGGGCAAACCGGGCCGCCGGGATGATCTGTCCTTCGGTGACGGGTTCGCCGTCGACTCCGGCTCCCAGCAGCAGGGGCGAGGTGCCGGCTGGATCATCGCCGTCCGGCTGGATGTTGCTGATGCGGATGAACGCCGGTGCGTGTTCCGGGCTGGTGCCGCTGAACAGCGTGTCGGGCAGCGCCAGCGTACCCTCCCAGGCCACCCGCTGGACAGGCTGATCGCTGGGGTACGCGGGGGGCTGCGGCGATTCGTACATGTGGATGACGGCCGGCCGGGCTCCCTCGATGGGGTTGCCGCGCTCATCCAGTGGGGTGAAGCGGAATGTGCCACCGTCGTTGTGCCGTGCGTCCCAGTGCAGGGTGCCCAGACGGTCCCAGGGAATGATCTCTCCCGGTTTGACCGGCACGGACGTTTGGTCGGCGTGGTTGTATTTCACCAGGCCGATGCCGCTGCCGTCCGGCCCCTTCGTATCGATGCTGTCGATGCGAATGCCGTGCCTGGGCTGATGCGCCGGATCGTTGCCCAGCAGTGCGGCATGGGTGATGGTCGCCAGGGTGTCATGCAAGACGAACAGGGTTACCTGCTCCGGGTAGGCTGGCGGCTGCGGTGATTCGTACAGCGGCAGGATCTGCGGTGTGGCGCCGCCCACGGGCGTGCCGCTGGCGTCGCTTGCCACGAACCGGAGCACGCCGCCGGCATTGCCTTCGGTGCTCCAGTACACGCGGTCGAGATCCGCGCGTGCAATGACGGCACCTGCTTCCAGCTTCGTGGCGGGTGATCCGTCGGTGCCACGCAGCCAGAGTCCTGCACCACCGGTGGTGCTGGCAGGGTCGGCGTCCTTGGCGCCGGCGTGCTGAACGAGCACGTAGTCCACGGTCTTGCCACCCGGGTCGCGGCCGAGCAGGGCGGCGCCCAGTGTGCGTTCACCGTTGTAGGCCACCGGCAGCGGGTCGAGTGTGACGTTGGGCTTCAGGGGCTCGGGGGCTGGCTCCGGTGCCGGCTGTGGCGCGGGAACCGGGGCTGGGGCGGGTTCGGGCGCAGGCTCTGGCGAGGGAACGGGAGCAGGAACCGGCACGGGCTCGGGTGTCGATGGGGACTCCGGTGCCGGTGCAGGTGTCGGTACGGGCGCTGGCTGGGGGGCTGGCTGCGGAGCAGGTGAGGGGTGGGGCGCGGGTTCCGGTTGCGGTGCGGGGGCCGGAGATGGTTGAGGGGCTGGCTGCGGCGCAGGGGCCGGTGAGGGCCGTGGTGCGGGTTCCGGTTCGGGCTGGGGCGTCGGCGTGATATCTGCCGGGTTGTCGTTGCCACGCGTATTGCGTCCGTCCAGGGCCAGTCTGGCCGCAGGCGAAGTGCCCATGCCGGCGCCCTGGCCATGGGACACCACGGCAATGCCACCGGCCAGCACCGCAGCACCGGCTGCAATGGCCACCGGGCTGAAGGCATTGGGGGCGCCGGCCGTGCTGGCCAGAATGACCTCGGAGGCTGCGCCCGCCGCGGCCGTCTCCGCCGGGGCCACGGCAGCAATGGTGGGCAGGGTGCTGATGCCGCTTCCGGCCGCGGCGGCCGGGAGCGAGCTGACGCTGCCCTGAGCGGCGGCTGACACCGAACCGCCAGCCCCCGTTTGTACGGCAGCGGTCATGCCCGCCGGGGCCGCCTGTCCGGCCGGTGCCAGGGCGGCTGCATCGGCCAGCCCCGGCAGCCCGTCAGCGGTGCCGGCCAGAGGGTTCAAACCTTCCGGGGGCAGCAGCGCCACACACTGGTGCGGGCTGTCTTCGTACAGAACCGGTTCCAGATAATCCGGCAGGGCACCCTGTTGCTGTTTCAGTGTGGCCAGCAGCTCTTCTTCCGTGCCGTCCAGCATTTCCTGCGGCAGCCGTGCACTTTGCGGTGCCGGCCTGACGGGCAGCCTGATCCGGCCGGCATGTCCGGTGCGGGCGGGAGCATCAGGGGCTGCGGCGGGTGTGGACAGTGGGTGGTTCTGCGGCATCATGATGTGAACGGCAAGGCGAGTCCATGGTCACGGTGTCCGATCGTCCGGGTTTTGCCCGCGCCCCGGTAGTGGCCCGGGTACGGGCGGCATGTGACGCCCGTCCAGCGCCCGGATGCGCCGTGGGTGTTGGGTGGAGGCAACGGTACGGGCGAGGGACGGGGGCGCGGGAGGGGCAGGAGCCGGCAGGGAATGCGGGGTGGGGAAGGAAGGGCAGGGGAGGAAGAGCAGGAAGGCAGGGAAGCAGGGAAGCAGGGAAGCAGGCAGGGAAGCAGGCAGGAAAGCGGACAGGAAAGCGGACAGGAAAGCGGACAGGAAAGCGGACAGGCAGTGCCGGGTTGTGGCAGATACACGTGTTATGATGCACTTATCCTGTAACACATCGAGGCCCAGATGACGGACGCAACCTTCACCTTTCGTGTGGATGAGTCCCTGAAGGCAGATTTCACGGCAGCCGCTCGGGGGCTGGATCGCACCGGTGCCCAGCTGCTGCGCGATTTCATGCGTGATTTCGTGCGCCAGCAGCAGGAAAAACAGGCTTATGACGCCTGGTTCCGGCGGGAAGTGCAGGCCGGGCTGGATGACGTGAGTGCCGGGCGCCTGCTGTCGGCAGATGGGGTGGAAGCGCGCTTTGCTGCGAGGCGGGCAGAGGTTCAGCGACGCGGCCAGAAAACACCATGAAACTCTGGTGGACGGAGCGCGCCGTTCTGGACCGGGATGCCATTTTTGATTTCATCAGTGCCGACAGTTCGCGCGCAGCGGTGGAGACCGACGAGCGTTTTGCAAAACAGGCTGGGCTGTTGACCACACAGCCGGGGCTTGGGCGTATCAGCCGGGTGAAGGGACTGAGGGAGCTGGTAGTCGGTAACTACATCCTTGTCTATCAGGTCGTTGACCAGGATATCTACGTCATCCGTGTTCTGCATGGTGCGCAGGACTGGGGTGCATGGTCTGTGAAGAGCATGCATGAGCCTCTCGCAAACTACGGTCGCGAACGCTGACAGCGCCCGGATGCGCCGTGGGTGTTGGGGGCATGGAACGACCCATGGGCATGACAGGGGCAGTCAGTCAGATCAGCGCAGGGACTGAATGCTGAAGCCCGTCCAGCAGCAGGGGCTGGCCGATGGGGGCGGACTCGATGATGTAGGTGATCTGGCTGCTGCCGGGCTCCATCTGCACACGGTGTTCGGATAGCACGCCTTCGCTGGTGATGATGTTGAATTTATCGCCGTCCAGCGCTTCGAACAGGAACGTGCCGCCCTGGTTGCCATGGCCGTTCCAGTGAAGACGACCAAAATCTTCCCGGCTGATCACGGTGCCATCGTCGCCCGTGGTCACCGTGGTCACGCTGCCGTCATCCTTGCGCAGTTCCAGGGTGGGCGCGACGGCGTCCGCTGCCGTATTGGCGCCGGTCAGTGACGCGATGCGGATGAAGGCGGGCGCATGGGCTGTGCTGGTGCCGGTGAAGACCTCTTCCGAAAAATGGAACTCGCCACTGAGCGGCAGCTTCAGGTGGGTGGTGTCCGTGGTCCAGGTGGGCGCCTCCGGCGATTCATGAATCTGAACGGTCTGTGGTGCCACACCGGCAATGGGGCGTTTGTTCTGGTCCAGCGGCACGAAATCGAACGAGCCGCCATCATTGCTGGCCGAATTCCATGCCATCCGGTCGAAAAGGGCCGACGCGATGGTCTGTCCGGCCGTCACTGCCGTGCTGGTGTTGTTGTCATCTACCATCATCAGCGCCATGTCATCGTCTGCCTTCTGGTTGATGGGGCGGATGGCCGTGATCTGCACGAACGGTGGCTGGTGCTGCCGGTCCGATCCATTGAACAGGTCGGCCGGTAGGCTGCTCGGTATGTCGTGAATGGAGCCGAGTGTGATGCCGCCGCTGGGGTAGGCGGGCGCCTGGGGCGATTCGATGACCTCCACCGTCTGGGTCGTGGTGCCGGCCAGGGGCTGATTTTCGCTTTCGAGCGGCGTGAATTCGAAACTGCCTCCGGCATTCTGCGAGGCATCCCAGCGCAGGTCACCGAACTGCGCCTGCGACACGGTGTCCCCTTCGTGCAGTTCATCGCGGGTGCCGCCGGTTTCCTGCAGGTACAGGGCACTGTGTTCCGTGTCGGTGTCGTCCATCTCCTGAATGGTACCGATGCGGATCATCGGCGGTGCCTGGCTGTCATCCGTGCCTTCCAGCGCCTGCTGCAGGGTACCCTGACCATCGTGCGGGACCAGCATGGTCAGTGAGGTTTCGGAGTAGACGGGCAGCGTGGGTGATTCGTGAATCCCCAGCGTCTGTGCTTCGGTGCCGCTGTAGGGCTGGTGATCTTCGTCCAGTGGGGTGAACGTCAGCGTGCCGCCTTGCGACGAGCGCGCGTTCCAGGCCAGACGGCCCAGATCGGCCAGCGCAATTTCCTGACCCGCCTGCACGGGCTGTGCGTCCCCGTTCCATCGGCCGGGCGCAGGACCAGGTCTGCATCGCCCTGGGTACCGTCTGCACGGGTGATGCGGTTGATACGGATGTAGGCCGGCAGGTGCTTCGGATCCGTACCGGTGAACAGGCTGCTGTCCAGCGTGGAGAGCTGGTCATGGGCAACGGTGGTGCGCTGCGAGGCGGCGGCGTAGGTGGGGCCGGTGACGGCCTCGGTCTGCGCGGGCGGGGTGGGCTGGGTGGCAGGTGGGGTTTCAGCGTTCGCTGGCAGTGTGCCAGTGCTGGCTGGCGGTGTTTCAGTACCGGCCGCAGGCGTGTCAGTGCTGGCAGGAGACGTGGGGGCATCCGTGCCGGCTGCGCTGTTTCCGGTGCTGCCGGCGCCGGTGTAGTCGGGGTCGCCGGCGCCGTTGACGGTGCCGTTCGAGTCGTCACGCCTGATATTGTCATGCTGGAGGGTAGTGGCGGCTTCACCGTTCTGGGCAATGACGGACGGCGTGTTCTGGTTTCCCTGTGCACCGGGCTGGACCGGCGATGTCGAAGGCAGCGTGCCGAGGCTGGAACTGTTGCCGCTGGCAACCGCTGCCACGCCGCCAAGTATGACTGCGCTGCCCACGGCGAGGTCCATTGCACTGAAGGCATGTTCGGCCCCGGCTGTTGCGATACTGTTGGTGTTGGCCGCTGCGGAGTCCGGGCTGCCAGTGGCAGAAGCGGCCCCTGCCGGCCTGGCGGCCCCGGCTGCATTTGCGGGGCCAGCGGGGATAGGGCCGATGCCGGCAGCCCCCGTAGCGGAGCCCTCTGCGGCCGTGACGTTCGCGACCATCGCGCTGGAGGTTACGCCACTGGCCGTTGCCAGAGATGCATCGGCCGTGGCATTGGCAGCCGCCTTAAAATGGTGACGGCTGGTGCGGGCATGAAAAAACCGCACAGCCTCCACCGCCGGAAGGGCAGTGGGCGCTGTGCGGCCGGGCCACTGCGTGACCGTCGTGTCGTGTGGCAGTCGCACGCGGGATTGTCGCACTTGCCACCGGGGGGATGGACTTCTGCGTGGCGGCGCAGAAGTCCACGACACGCCTCGTTGCACCCGCTTTATTGCAGCCGGAACACCTCGTCCAGCGTCTGGGCCGACAGGATGCGGCGCGACCAGAGCTTCAGCTCGTCCAGGCTGGCCGAGGCCAGGCGCTGGGTAACGGCTTCGTCCAGCGGGCCGAAGCGCTCGGTCAGCAGCTCAGCCAGCGTCTGCTGGCGGCCGTCGAGGACACCTTTCTGCCGTCCTTCACGCAGCCCCTTGTGCCAACCTTTCTCGATCCAGCTTTCTGCCAGTTGGTTCATGTGTCGTTTCTCCTGTGGGTACAGCCGAGCGTACAGTTGCTGCTCTGTGGTGTCGAGTTTCAGATAGGTGTGGATGATGCCCAGGTACTTCACCAGCTGGTCGGGGTCCGGCTCCAGTTCCAGCAGCCCCTGCCAGGCCTGACCGTACACCCGAACCCGGTCTTCCGGGGTACTGGGGTAGTCCATCAGGGCCGTCAGGATGCGCACGGCAATGTTGGGGCTGTGGGTGTAGTCCGCTGCCCGCAGGGCGGGCAGATGGCAGCGCAGGAAGCCGAACTGCAGGGTGGTTACATGGTCTCCGCCGAGGGTGAGACTCTCTTCCATTGTGCCACGCTTGACGGAGATGACAATCTGTACGATGCGCCGGGTCTGTTCCCGCCGCATCATCCGTACCGTGTAGCCCAGCAGCCGCTACGGGTTGAAGCGGGAGGGTACGGTCTCTTCTTCCAGCAGGATGATCAGATCCTCCCGGGAGCCGTCCCGCCAGCGTACCCGGATCGGCATGTCGAGGATCAGCTTGCCCTCGGTCATGTCCGTTTCGGGTGGTTCCTGGCCGAGGAAGGTGATCTCGATGTCGTCGTCCAGCCCGATGTGCTCGTCGGCCGCAAAGAAGGCCAGCGCCGCCTGCGGGTAGTCCTGCACGAGGTTTTTGAAGATCCAGTCGTGGTTGATGGGTGGGGAAGGGGATGCGTTCATGTCAGCGCCCAAAGGTTTGTTCATAAAAGACAGCGCGGGCATTTCAGCAAAACGGTGCGGGCGTGAATATAGGCCAGATGGATAACGGCATAGGCCATCTGGCCTTGTGTGGATAAAGTTGGCAGGCCGGAAAAGGTACGGGTCATAAGGCGCGCCGACAGGTGGCGATAGCACATGAAAAAACCGCACAGGTGGCACCGGCGGGAAGACGGCGGAACCTGTGCGGTTGAAAGGGGCTGCAGGGATTGGGCGGGCACGGGTGCCTGCCGGCTGCAGCCCGAGTGAACGGGAGCCCGGCCCTCCGGGGCTGTTAGGCGGGGGAGGGTGGGCCTGCGTTCGGGCTGGGATTACACCAGCGGGGTGAACTGATGATGCAGCTCTTGCAGCTCGATGTTGTCGCTGATGACGGGGTGGAAGTCCACGGATTTCAGCATGGGAGGCTGGTTGAACAGTGCGCCGGCCTCAACATTAGGCGGCTCAGAGCCAGACGGTTTCGGGGCCGCATCCGGCTCAACCACAGTGAAGCTGTGTGTCGTGGCCGTATCGAGGGCTTCACCCGCGGCGTTCTTCACCGGCGTGAACTCGATGGTGTGCGTGCCGTCGCCACCCTTGAGAGCATCCCAATGCAGCTTGTCGAACTCGGCCTTGGTCAGCACATCATTGACGTTCACCGTCTCTTTGTTGCCGTTCTCGGTCAGCTGTTTGTACAGACCATTTTTCTCTGCGGCAACGTCCGCGTCGCCCAGCTTGATGCTGTTGATCTTCACGAACTCCGGCGCTGTTTTGCCATCAATGCCAGCGAAGAACTTCGCAGCAATGGGGGTGTCCGGCGCATCGTGCGTTGCAACTTGGACCGATTTGGTGGTGTCGTCATAGGTGCCGACCTTTGCCACTTCGGCAGACGATTGCTCTGCCTTGGCTTCCGTCACGGTCACGGTCTGTTCAACCGAGTCTTTGATGTCCTTCATGTCGCCGCCCAAGGGCTTGAACTTGAAGGAACCACCCTCGTTGTGGGCGGCGTCCCAGTGCAGCTGACCAAACTGGGCGGCGCTCAGGATCGTTCCACCTTCCTTGTTGATGTCAGAAGGTTTGAACTGTAGGACGTTGTTCTCACCCTCGCCCTTGATGTAGAGCACCGTATGGTTGCCATCGCCGCCTTCCGTTTCTTCGACATGCGTCAGGCGAATGAACATCGGAGCCTTGCTGAGCACGCCGCCCTTGAAAACCGACGGATCGATGTGCTTGTTTCCGTCATGCGTGGCAACGTGCTGCTCGGTCGGCGGTGTCGAATAGTCCGGATTTTCGGCCGCTTCGTGGATATTGATGGTCCGGACCGGGGCGCTATCGATATCCTTGCCTTCAGCAGTCACCGGTTTGAAGGTGATGCGATAGTCACCGCTGCCATTGTCGAACGCGGCATCCCACATGACCTTGTCGAAGTCTTCCTTCTTCAGCAGGGGCTGATTGCTGTCGAGCTTCTTGTTGTACTCGATGTGGTTCTGCGCGTCGAGGGCAGTGCCCAAAGCCTGGCCGCTCAGGGGTACCCAGCCATACAGGGCGTTCTCGTCTTCGACCTCGTAGTTGCGACGTGCGATGTCGATGATCTTGACAGCGTCCGGAGCCTGGGCATCATTGCTGCCCGCAAACGCGGCAGTGCCGATTTTTTGCGGTGCCTGATCGTGCGTCAGATTGATCGTGGTTGCATCGCCATAGACGCCAATCTTGGGCTCTGCTGCACCCTGCTGCGGCGGTTGTTGCGGCGGCGGCGTGACCTCTGCGGCGGCTTCATGCACCGTGAACGTCTGGGGCTTGGCACCCGTAATCTCGCTCTCGTTGGCTTTCACCGGCACGAACTCGATGGTGTGGTCACCGTCTCCCTTCGTGGCATCCCAGTGCAGCTTGTCGAAGTCGTCCTTGCTGATGACAGAACCGGCCTTCAGCGGGGTCTTCGTCTGGCCATCCAGCTTGAACAGGCTGCCTTCGGGGGCTTCTTCGGCCGCACCACTGGCCTTCACCGAAACGATCTTGATCGCATCCGGCGTCTGTGCATCGGTCTTGCCGGCAAAGATGGCTTTTTCCAGCGTCGTGTCAGCCGCGTCGTGCTTGGCATTTACGGTTTTGGGCGTGGTGTCGTAGTCGCCTACCTTGTCGGCAGGTGCAGCAGGGTTGTTCGGGGTCTGTTGCCCATTCTGGCCGGGGGTATTGCCACCCTGGTTCTGGTTGTTCCCGCTCTGGCCCGGAGTTCCGCCAGTTTGACCAGAAGCGTTGCCGCCCTGGCCCGAGGTGTTGCCACTTTGGCCCTGATTCCCGGACGCCTCGCTGCCTGAGCCCGTATTGCCCTGGTTCTGGTTTTGTGCAGGATCCTGCTGCTTGTTGGGGGCCTCCTGCTTGTTCGGATTCTCGGCCGGTTTCTCGCTGATGGTGACAGTCTGCTCGTCGCCGATGGCTTGCTTGTTCGCATCCAGCGCCTGGAACTTGAACATACCACCGGTGTTCTGGGCGGAATCCCACTTCAGTTTGTCGAAGTCTTCCTTGGAAACGATGAAATCGCCCTTGGCCGGGTCGCCCCAGTAAGTGTTGTGGGCATGTTCATTTTCGTCCACCTTGCTCAAGTAGAGAGCGCTCGAATCTTCTTTGGTGTCACCGGTTTCTTTCATATCGGTGACCTTGATGAAGGCAGGAGCCTTGCTCGGATCTGTGCCAATGAACAGCGATTTGTCCAGTGCAGCATCTACCTTGTCATGGTCGACATTGGCGGACTGATTTTTGCTTTCCGGGTAGACGGGTTTTGTGACGGTCTGATTGGTTTCGTTGCCCTGACCCGAGGCGTTGCCACTTTGGTTCTGATTTCCAGACGCATTGCTGCCTGAGCCCGAATTGCCCTGGCCGTTACCACCATTACCATTGCCGGCCTCACCACCCTGATCGGCAGGTGCGGGAGGAGCCGGCGGGGCAGGGGGCGCGACCGGTTTTTCCGGTGCCATGGTGTGGGTGACGGTGGAGGATTCGGTCAGCGTCAGGGTCTGCTTCTCGGCGCCTTCCAGCGGCTTGGCTGTTTCCGCATTGTTGCTGTCAACAGCCTCATAGGTGATCTGGCCGCGCGCGCTGCGCGACGAATCCCACACCAGTTTGGCAAATTCGTCCTTGTTGATGATCTGGCCGTCAACGACCGGATTGCCATTCAGGGTAAGCGGCGACTTGTAGTCGGGGTATTCGACCACGAAGCGGCTCAGTTTGTCACCGGTAAAGTCGATGGTTTCGACCTTGATCGGATCCTCTTGTGTGTTGTTGCCCGTGCGGATCATGGCGTCCAGCTTGGCGGCATCTACGCCCGTGCCAGCCACTTTGCTGGAGGCAATCCAGGCGGCTTCGCTGTTGTCCAGTACGCCACCCGTGCCTTCGCTCTGGTGGCCCATGGTACCTCTCAGGTTCTCGGCCAGAAACTTGGCTTCGTCGGCGTCGTCGATCACGGCCAGCTGACCGCCCATTTTCTGGGCCATTTCCCTGGCCTGTTCGAGGGTGACGGGCTCCCTGGTCTTGACGACTTCGTAGGCGGTGATCACCGTCGTCGTTTTGGCTGCACCGGCAGCACCACTCTGGCCGTCATTGTCGGACACCACGGTGCCAGTTTCGGCCTTGGTCGTCGGGGCAGACTTTCCGGCTGGCACTTCCACTTCCCGGAACACGCGCGGGCCAGTTTCATTGTCGGCCTCGATCTGGCCTTCGGACGCAACAATGTGGCCAATGCGAATGTACTCGACGGTCTTGCCTTCACCCGCAGCCTTTTCGAAGAGCTTGGCAACGACGTCACCCAGTTTGGTGTCGCCGCTTTCGGCAATCAGGGGCTGGCCGTTGTCGGCGGCCTTTGCCTCGGCAGGCTGTTCTACCAGCTTGGGCTGTTCAGCGGGGTTTGGCTGCTCGCCCGGCGTGGAGTTTTCCCCGGGCTTGGGCTGATCGGCAGGCTTGGGGTCTTCTGTCGGTTTGGGATCATCTGCAGGCTTGGGCTGATCAGTCGGTTTCTGCCCTTCTGCAGGTTTCGTAGGCTCCGTCGGCTTGTCCGTGGCAAGCCCATTGTTCGAGGATGAGCTGCCACCGCCACTGCTGCCACCGCTGGCGGCGGCTGCCACGGCAACCACGCCCAGGGCGGCGGCGCCAATCACGGCAGGGCTCACGGCAGCCGCGCCGGCTGCAGCACCACATCGTCCACTTCAACTCCTGCCGCGCCGCGTATATCGCGCAGAAAACTCTCCTTCAGGCGCGCCAACTGCCCGCTCTGCGAATACGACACCACCAACACACGTTTGCTCATGCTTTATCCGGCTGCAAATTTAAAAACGGCGCGATTCTAAGTTTTAGCGGTTTTATTGTCAAATCAAAGGGTTTATCCGAAAGGCTACCTGAAACCGCATCGTCAATATTTTCAACCGCGCCCGATCCTCCGCCCGCAGGCAGCCTTTTGTTCCGCAGCAAGCCGCCCAAGCATCAAATGCCCGATACTGCGCCAATCCGTTATAATTCCGCCTTTCCATTTCCAGATAAGGCTTTCGGCTATG
>ERZ773077.236-NODE-236-length-42214-cov-15.525653_pt1 | contig 42214 bp, 39 predicted proteins | sample MGYA00580612_ERZ773077 | MGnify/ENA primary metagenome ERZ773077 (study PRJEB29015, sample SAMEA2737971) | human oral metagenome | biome: human oral; feature: human-associated habitat; material: dental | place: China | collected 2021 ...
GGCATCTTTGGCATCGGTTTTGGTCAGCGACTGCGATTGGGCAAACTGATGCGTCTGACGCGGGTTGGCGATGATCACGGCTATGCCTGCGCGGTGGATGGCTTTGGCGGCGGGAATTTCGAGACCGCCGGTGCTTTCCATGACGACGAGGGCGACGTTGTGTTTTTTAAGGTATTCGATAGTATGGGCGATACCTTTGGGGTTGTTGGTTTCGGTTTTGGTTTTAGACAAAGACGAAACGGCGATGACGAAGTTTCGTTTGGCGATGTCGATGCCTGCACAGTTGTATTGGGTACTCATCATAAACCTGCCTTGCATTCGGTTGTGTTGTCTGGCAACTGTCCGGTTGTGTCGATGGGTTGCCCGACCGCTCCCTGAGCTACGCAACGGTTGTTTGCCTTGGTCGGATGCGGGCGGCGGCGGGCGGTTTGTTGCTATGATACGGGTGTTCCGATATACAAGGTCGGATTCTTGAATCCGACATTGCCCCGATTCAGACGGCCTTTTGACTTTTCCCCGCAACAAGATTTACGCGTGCTTTTACGGCCAAAGGCCGTCCCCGCCTGCGCGGGGATGACGTTTCTGAAACCCGTTCCATCCGAAAGACACCCATGCCCAACCTCATCATCATCGACACCGGCTGTGCCAACCTCTTCTCCGTGCAAGCCGCCTTTGCCCGTCTCGGCTGCCGTGCCCGCATCAGCGCCGACCCCGTTGCCATCGCCGCCGCCGACAAACTGCTCCTGCCCGGCGTCGGCACCGCTGCCGCTGCCATGCACAACATCGCCGCGCGCGGCCTTGCCGACCCCATTCGTCGCGCGCAACAGCCGCTTTTGGGCATCTGCCTCGGCATGCAGTTGCTCGGCGAGTACTCCGCCGAAGGCGACGTACCCGCCCTCGGTGTCCTGCCCGCGCGCACCGCGATACTCGACGCAGACGGCCTGCCGCTGCCGCATATGGGCTGGAACACCGTCCGCCACCAGCCCGAACATCCGCTATTTGAAGGCATCGCGCAGGATAGCCATTTCTACTTCGTCCACAGCTACAGCATTGCCGTCGGCGCCTGCACCGTCGCCGAAAGCCACTACGGCAGCGCCTTTTCCGCCGCCGTGCAGCAGGGCAACTTCTACGGCGTGCAATTCCACCCCGAACGCTCCGGCAAAAGCGGCGCGCGTCTCTTGCACAACTTCCTGCATAACCTGTAAACCGTTGCCGGCTTTTCAGGCTGCTCGGGTTTACTTGCTTTCCCGTCCGCCGGATGGGTGCGAAAGCAATGGGGCAGACGGTAACGAAGGGCATCGGCCGGTGTTTTTCAGGCTGCCTGCCGCTGCCGCGCAGGCAGCCTGAAAGCCAAGGGCAGGGGCTTTTGTGCTATGATGCCGCTCTTTGCAAACAGTTCGGGGTAAAAGTCCGATGAAAAAAATCCTGGCCGCAGGTGCGGTGGTGTTCGGTGGTTTGGGCGTGTTCGGCGTGCTGCCCAATTATTTGGGCATGAAGGCGCAAGAGTCGCTCGAAATCCAGCACCGTGCTTTGGCAGATACCTTTTTCTTCGATATGGTGTCGCACAAATACGAGCGCGGCTGGTTCACTTCCACCGAAACCACCGTGGTGCGCGTGCATCCCGAAATCCTGTCCAATCTCGGCGGCTATCTGCCGGACAATGTGAAAACGGTGCTGGAAAAGCCGGTGGTGATGGTCAACCATGTCAAGCACTACCCCTTTGCCGACGGTTTTACTCCGGTGCGCGCGGTGGTGGAAACCGAATTCCAGTACGACCCCGAAGTGCAGAAAACCCTGTCGCGCTTTTTCGGCCAGCAGGTGCCGGTGAGCGCGCACAATGTGATCAAGCTCGACGGCAGCGGCCGCTATACGGTGAAAGTCGCGCCTTTCGAGTATGAAGAGCTCTCCGGCATCAAGCTCGATTGGAAAGGCATGGATGCCGAAGTCGATTACGCCGCCAATTTCACTGAATACCAAAGCCGTTTCACGCTGCCGGGCTTTAAAGCGGTGCTGGCCGACAAAGGCAGCCTGAACGCCGAGCAGATCGAAGTGGCCGCCAAAACCTATCCCGGCAGCAACGGCCTGTCGCTCGGTTCGTCCGAAACCAAGCTCGGGCGTTTTGAAATCGAGTGGAAAGACAGCATTTCCTACAATGTGCGCCTGAACGAACTGATCAATATGGTTACCGATCTGCAGATCGGCGCCTTTATCAATCCCAACGGCGACATCCCGCCCAGCAAAGTCAGCCTGGACAAACTCAGCTACCGCACCGAAACCGAAGAGAAAAACGGCTATATCGACAGCCGCGGCGTGTTTGCGTTCGACAAGCTCAACTACGGCGAAAACCAATATGGCCCGCTCAATATCGACATCGCCGCCGAGCATCTCAACGCCAAAGCGCTGGCAGACATGAAAAAAAGCCTGCAGCGCATCGCCATGGACAAATACACCGGCGACCAGGCGCGCGATCAGGTACTGGCCGCCGCGCGCAACGAAGGCGCGCCGCTGTTTACCGACAACCCGCTGTTCCGCATCAAGCGCTTCGAGTTCCAAACCCCGCAGGGGCATGTTAACAGCCGCGGTCAGCTCAGCTTCGACGGCTTGAGCAAGGCCGATCTCGAATCTTTTCCCGATATGGTGAAGAAAATGCGCGTCGATCTGGATTTGGACGTATCGCAGAAGCTGATTGAGGAATTCGTCATTACCCAGGCGCGCAGCCTGTTTGCCGTCGAAGATCCCAACAGCGAGCAGGAAAAACAGGAAGTTGCCGATACCATCCGCCTGCTGGTGGCCGGCAGCATCGACACCATGATCGGTGAAGGCCATCTCAAGCGCAGCAACGGCGCGGTGATGACCCGTCTCGAAATCGCCGGCAACCGCATCACGCTCAACGGCAAGCAGTTTGAAGCCCGCTCCGACGACGATGATTTGTGGCAGGGCTTGGAAGATAAGCCCGCATCCGCATCGGCCGCCGGCAAATAAGCCGCCCGCTGCACCCGAAACTTTTCAGGCTGCCTGCAGATTCCGATTTGCAGGCAGCCTGAAAAGTTTGCGCAAACCGCTTGGCGGGCATCGTCCGGCAGCCGCCGTTTTCAGGCTGCCGCAGGGCAGGGCGGGGCGCTGCGGTAGCTGCCAAGCGGCGCTATTTGTGTTAAAGTCCCGCCCGAATCCAAACAAGACGGGCAAGCCGTCTTGTTGTTGTGTAAACGGGGCGGAAAAGCAGCCTGAAAGGCATTCCGCCATCCTGCAGATAAGGATAGTTATGGCTCAAAACGTAGTGGTCGTCGGCTCGCAGTGGGGCGACGAAGGAAAAGGCAAAATCGTGGACTGGCTGGCCGAGCAGTGCGACGGCGTGGTGCGCTTTCAGGGCGGCCACAATGCCGGACACACGCTGGTGGTGGGCGGCAAAAAAACCATTCTGCGCCTGATTCCCAGCGGCATCCTGCACGAAAAACTCGACTGCTACATCGGCTCGGGCGTTGTCGTTTCCCCCGAAGCGCTGCTGGGCGAAATCGACGAATTGGACGCGGCGGGCGTGAAAAACGTGGCCGGCCGCCTGAAAATCGCCCCCACCTGTCCGCTGATTTTGCCCTACCACATCGCGCTCGACCAAGCCCGCGAAGCCAGCAAGGGCGAAGGCAAAATCGGCACCACCGGCCGCGGCATCGGCCCGGCGTATGAAGACAAAGTCGCCCGCCGCTCGGTACGCGCCGGCGATCTGCGCGATATGGCGCTGGTGGCGGAAAAAGTCCGCGCCAATCTCGCGCTCTATAATGTCCAGCTCGAACACCTGCACGGTGCCGCGCCGCTGGAATTTGACAGCGTGATGGCGGTGATTGAGGGTTTCCGCGCCCGCATCCTGCCGATGCTTGCCGATGTTTCGCGCACGCTCTACGACAAAATCCAAAACGGCGAACGCCTGCTGTTTGAAGGCGCGCAGGGCACGCTGCTCGACATCGACTGCGGCACCTATCCCTTCGTTACTTCGTCCAACTGCGTGGCCGGCGCCGCATCGGCCGGTGCGGGCGTGCCGCCGCAGGCACTCGATTATGTGCTGGGCATTGTGAAGGCCTACACCACCCGCGTCGGTTCCGGCCCTTTCCCCACCGAGCTGTTTGACGAAGTGGGCGCCGGTTTGGCTAAGCGCGGGCACGAATTTGGTTCGGTAACCGGCCGCGCCCGCCGCTGCGGTTGGTTCGACGCCGCCGCGCTCAAACGCGCCATTCAAATCAACGGCATCAGCGGCATGTGCATCACCAAGCTCGACGTGATGGACGGCATCGACGAAATCAAACTGTGCGTGGGCTACACCCTGCCCGACGGCAGCACCACCGACATCCTGCCCTTCGGCGCCCACGAAGTTTCAGGCTGCACGCCGATCTACGAAACCCTGCCCGGCTGGAAAGAATCCACCGTCGGCGCCAAATCCTACGACGCGCTGCCCGAAAACGCCTGCCGCTATCTGCAGCGCATCGAAGAAGTGTGCGGCGCACCGATTGCCATCGTTTCCACCGGCCCCGACCGCGACGAAACCATCCTGATCCGCCATCCTTTCGAGGCTTAAGCCCCGCTTTCGCGCCGCCCGTTTTCAGGCAGCCTGAAACGGCGGCGCCTTGTTTTTTCGGTTTGAGGCAGCCTGAAAGCCTTTTCAGGCTGCCTTTTCCCGCCATTTTCATAAGGAAAAACGCCATGTGGTTCAAACAAATCAGCTTCTATCCGCTCAATAAAAACCAGCTTCCCGATATCGAAACCCTGTCTGCCAAACTGGCCGAGGCCGAATTTGCGCCGGTTACCGGTTTGGACTGGTTCAGCGAGGGCTTTGCCGCCGTCCACGGCTTTTCGCCGGAGCCGGTGTTTCCCGCCGACTTCACCTGGAGCGTGGCGCTCAAGCGCGCGGAAAAAGTGCTGCCCGCCGGCGTAATCCGCGACGTTTTGGAAGAAAAGGTGCAGGAAATCCAAAACAACGAAGGCCGCAGCGTCGGCCGCAAAGAAAAGCAGGAGCTCAAAGAGCAGCTAACCGACGACTTACTGCCGCGCGCCTTTACCCGCACCGGCCGCACGCTGGCGGTATGCAACAGCCGCAGCGGCTTTTTGCTGGTCAATAACGCATCGGCTGCCAAAGCCGAAAACCTGCTGGCCAAACTGCGCGAAGCGCTCGGCGGCTTGGAAGCCCGGCTGCCGCGCACCAAGCAATCGCCCGGCTCGCTGATGACCGACTGGCTGCTCAAAGGCCGCTGCGCAGGCGGCTTCGAGCTGGACGACAGCTGCGAGATGAAAGGCAGCGGCGATGTGGCGCCGGTGGTGAAGGTTGCCAAGCAGGATCTGACCGCCGACGAAGTGGTGCAGCATGTGAAAAACGGCAAAAGCGTAACCCAGCTCGGCCTGGTGTGGCGCGACCAAATCGCCTTTATCCTAACCGAAGAGCTGACCCTTAAGCGCGTGCAGTATCTCGACGTGCTGCAGGAAGAGGCCGAAAACCGCGGCGACGATGCCGAAGCGCTGGCATTCGCTTCGCAAATCCTGATGGCCGAAAGCGTCTCGAATATGCTCGAAGAGCTGGTGGCCCATCTGGGCGGCTGGCAGGATTAAAGTTTTCAGGCTGCTTTGGAGTAGTTTTCAGGCTGCCTGCCCGACGGTTTAAGCAACAACCGTTGGGCAGGCAGCCTGAAAAGCATTTGCGCGCCAAATAAAAAAACGTAAACTGCCGCTACAGGCAGCCTGCGTAGCGCAGCAAAGTTGCGAAGCTAAAACCATTCCATCCAATGCAATAAAGGAAAAACCATGAAAGCATTAAAACCGGTATTTGCCCTGCTGCCAGCACTGCTGCTGGCGGGTTGCGACTGTATGTTTGCTTCGGGAGAAACATCGTGGCAAGAAGAAGTGCAGTTATCAAGCGGCACCAAAATTTGGGTAAAGCGTACGGCAAAAGGCGAAGCATCCTGCCAGCTGGGCGGGCCCAATTCGTATGACGTAAACGAGCGCGAATTGGAAGTGATTGCTTCTGCCGGTCTGCCCGTTCCGCCCAAATGGTCGTCGGAGTGGGATGATATGATTTTAGACCGGGATAAAGACGGCACATGGTATCTGGTGGTAACGGCAGGCTCCCCGGTTAACTGGGTCAGCGATTTGAAATACGCCCAATTCAAAGCAATCGACGGAAGATGGCAGCAGGTGGAGTTTGATAAATCGCTGGATGGTAGGGAAGCAAATCTAGAGTACATTCTTAAAGTTGGGAAAATGCCAAAAGAGATTTTCCTATATGACAAACCATTAGACGAAAAACATCCTAAAGAGTTTAACGCTAATGTTCCGGAACGATATAGAGCGATTAATTTAGACGCAAAGTATTGGTAATTTTGTTTATAACTTAGGAGAGAATCATGGCAATCGATGTAAAAACCTACGCCCAACTGGCCGCCCGTGTGTATGACAAGAAGCAAAAAGAAAACAAAATGACTCTGCCGGCCGGCTTTGAAGAAGTGCATTGGCGTGATGACGATGCTTCGGGGTTTTCTGCCGGTGTGTACCGTTCGGCAGACGGCAAGCAGGTGGTGGTTTCGTTTACCGGCACCAATGCCCGCACCGTTTCAGGCTGCCTGTCTGATGGTTTAAAGGATGAACCATCAGGCAGGCAGCCTGCGTAGCGCAGCGAAGTTGCGAAGCTAAAACCATTCCATCCAATGCAATAAAGGAGAAACCATGAAAGCGCTAAAACCGTTATTTGCTCTGCTGCCAGCCCTGCTGCTGGCGGGTTGCGACTGTATGTTTGCTTCGGGAGAAACATCGTGGAAAGAAGAAGTGCAGTTGTCAAGCGGCACCAAGATTTGGGTAAAGCGTACGGCAAAAGGCGAAGCATCCTGCCAGCTGGGCGGGCCCAATTCGTATGACGTAAACGAGCGCGAATTGGAAGTGATTGCTTCTGCCGGTCTGCCCGTTCCGCCCAAATGGTCGTCGGAGTGGGATGATATGATTTTAGACCGGGATAAAGACGGCACATGGTATCTGGTGGTAACGGCAGGCTCCCCGGTTAACTGGGTCAGCGATTTGAAATACGCCCAATTCAAAGCAATCGACGGGAAATGGCAGCAGGTGGAGTTTGACAAATCGCTGGATGGTAGGGATGCCAATTTGGAGTACACTCTAAAAGTAGGAAAAATGCCGAAAGAAATTTTCCTACATGACAAACCATTGAATAGAGTACACCCTAAAGAGTTTAAAAGTAATGTTCAATCTAGGTATAAGTATATTAATCTTGACACCAAATACTGGTAATTTTATTTCATAAACTTAGGAGAGAATCATGGCAATCGATGTAAAAACCTACGCCCAACTGGCTGCCCGTGTGTATGACAAGAAGCCCTTAAACAAACCAGCGCCAATCTGCCCGCTACGCCGCCGCTCAACAGCCCCCCACATTTTCAGGCTGCCTTGCACTTTGCAAGGCAGCCTGAAAACATAATGAGTGCTTAAGACCATATCCTGAGCCTTAGGGCGAAGTCTGCCCCGCCGCAAAGCCGTACCATCGCCGCTTTTTAATCGGCAGCGCAGGAGGCTGCCAAAGGAGCAAACAATGGCATCAGCCAAAAAACCGTTTCCGATGCCGACGGGCTATTTCGGCATCCCCCTGGGCCTGGGCGCATTATCGCTGGCGTGGTCGCACGCGGCGGACGTTTATCCGCAGCTGGCGGCGTGGTTCGGCACCGCAGCGGGCGTATTGTCGGTGGGCAGCTGGGCGCTGTTTGCGCTGATGTTCGCCTACAAATGGCTTGCCTACCGCGAGCAGCTGCTGGACGAATGGCGCTGCCCCGTGCGCTTTTCCTATATCGCGCTGGTGGCGATCAGCACGATTATCGTCGGCGAAGTGCTGCGCCGCTGGACGGGCTGGGGCGAAGCGCTGATTTGGGCTGGCGTTGCCGGCCAGCTGGTGTATTCCAGCATCCGCATCGGTTCGCTGTGGCAGGGCGACGTGTTTACCGAAAAATCAGTGCAGCCGCCGTTTTACCTGCCCGCGGTCGCCGCCAACTACACCAGCACCGGCGCGATGGTGGTGCTCGGGCATCACGATTTCGGCTGGATGTTTTGGGGCGCGGGCACGCTGGCGTGGATCATGTTTGAACCGCTGCTGTTGCAGCGCATGCGGCTGTTCCGTTTGGAAAAAGACCAGCGCCCCGCCATCGGCATCGTGCTGGCGCCCGCTTTTGTTGGCGCGGCGGCGTATCTGGCGCTTACGGGCGGGCAGGTGGACAACGTGGTCAAAATCTTGGTCGGCTACGGCTTTTTGCAGCTGTTTTACCTGCTGCGCCTGCTGCCGTGGATTTTGGAATACGGCTTTGCCGTGGGACATTGGTCGTTCTCGTTCGGCGCGGCGTCGATGGCGGCGGTGGCGCTGTCCATGCGCGCGCAAACGGCGTATCCGCTGTTTTGGACGGGCGTGTTTTGGTTTGCCAATGCGCTGATTGCGCTGTTGGTGCTGATGACGGCGCTGCGGATTGCGCAGGGGCGGTTTTGGTTAAAAGCAGCCTGAAAACGGCGAAACGGCAGAAAAACGGCTTTCAGGCTGCTTTGGCGGCAGCCTGAAAGCCCGATTCGTTTATAATCCGCCCCTTTGTTTCCCCGCCATCAGGCACACCATGCTCAAATTCACCCTGCACAACACCGACGGTCACGCCCGCCGCGGCACGCTCGAACTCAACCACGGCAGCATCGAAACACCCGTTTTCATGCCGGTGGGTACTTACGGCTCGGTCAAAGCCATGTCGCCCGCCAATCTGCACGACATCAAAGCGCAGATTATTCTCGGCAACACTTATCACTTGTGGCTGCGCCCCGGGCTGGAAGTCATCGAACAATTCGGCGGCCTGCACCGCTTTATCGGCTGGGACAAGCCGATACTCACCGACTCGGGCGGCTTCCAAGTGTTTTCGCTCGCCGATATGCGCAAGCTCACCGAAGAGGGCTGCACCTTCAAAAGCCCGATTAACGGCGACAAATTGTTTCTCTCGCCCGAAATCTCGATGAAAATCCAAACCGTGTTGAATTCCGACATCGCCATGCAGCTGGACGAATGCACGCCCGGCGAAGCCACACGCTCGCAGGCCGAAGCATCGCTGCAAATGAGTCTGCGCTGGGCGGAGCGCTCGAAAAAGGCGTTTGAAGACCTAAAAAACCCCAACGCGCTCTTCGGCATCGTGCAGGGCGCGATGTATGAAGACTTGCGCGAACAGTCGCTGCGCGGGCTGGAAGAATTTGACTTCCCGGGGCTGGCCATCGGCGGTTTGAGTGTCGGCGAACCCAAGCCCGAGATGTACCGCATGCTGCGCGCCGTCGGCCCGATGCTGCCCGCGCACAAACCGCATTATCTGATGGGCGTGGGCACGCCCGAAGATTTGGTGTACGGCGTGGCACACGGCGTGGATATGTTCGACTGCGTAATGCCCACGCGCAACGCCCGCAACGGCTGGCTGTTTACCCGCTTTGGCGACGTGAAAATCAAAAACGCCAAGCACAAACACGACACCGCGCCGCTGGACGCAAGCTGTACCTGTTATACCTGTCAAAATTTCAGCCGCGCCTATCTGCACCACCTGCACCGCGCCGGCGAAATCCTGGGCGCACAGCTCAATACCATCCACAATCTGCATTTTTATCAGGTAATCATGGAAGAAATGCGCGAAGCCATCGAACAGGGAAAATTCGCCGACTGGCGGGCGCATTTTCACGAGCTGCGCGGCACCAGTCCTGAAGCGTAATAAACGGCAAAAAGGCAGCCTGAAAAGTTTTCAGGCTGCCTTTTTGCTGTATTTTGCCGTGTGCTTACAGGCCGGTGATAAAAGCGACCAGACCCAGCACGATGCCCGGGGCGTTGGCGACGGCGATCGGCCAGTCGCGCGGCTGTTTGAACAGGCCGTAGGCCACCCAGATGGTGCAGTTGATGCTGGCCACCAAGGGCTGCAGCAGTTCTAAGAAAGTTACTTCGCGGCCTTTGAGATTGGCGGCGATTTGCGGAACATAGGCCACATACATGGCAACGGCCATGATGCTGCCGATGGTGCCGAGAATGCGGATTTGTTTTTCGGTCATGTTTTTTCCTTCCGTGTGTGTTTGCTGCAGCTGCAGCGCAAAAGGGCGGCATGATAAAGACTTTGCGTCGATTTTTCAAAGGTTTTTCGGGAGTGTGGCGTTTTTTCAGGCAGCCTGAAACGGCCAAACCGCCGCGCAGGGCGGCGGTTTGGCGGACAGGGCAGCCTGAAAACTTTTCAGGCTGCTTCGCTGCCGATGCCGAATACTTGGCGCAGATAGGCGAGAAAGGTGTTGTTGTCGGTTACGGTTTTGCCGGGGCTGTCGGAGAGTTTGGCCACCGACTGGCCGTTGCATTCGACCAGTTTCAACACGATGTTGAGCGGGGTGTGCCCCATGTCGTTGGTGAGATTGGTGCCGATGCCGAAGCTGGTTTTGAAGCGGTCTTTGAAATACTGGTGCAAATCCCAGGCTTTTTCCAGCGTCAGGCCGTCGGAGAAGGTGAGCATTTTGGTGCGGCTGTCGATTTTGAGCTTGCGGTAGTGGGCATAGGCTTTGTCGCCCCAAACATAGGGGTCGCCGCTGTCGTGGCGCAGGCCGTCGAAAAGTTTGGCGAAGTAAAGGTCGAAATCGCGCAAAAAGGCGTCCATGCCGACAACGTCGGTGAGCGCGATGCCCAAATCGCCGCGGTATTCGTGCACCCAGGCATCGAGGGCGGCTTTTTGGAAGTCGCGCAGGCGCACGTCGAGCGCTTGGAAGGCCTGCAGAAATTCGTGCGCCATGGTGCCGATGGGGGTAAGGCCGAGGGTTTTGGCCAGATAGACGTTGCTGGTGCCGCGAAACACCTGCGGCGCGGCCTGGTGCAGGGTGCGCACCACATGTTCCTGCCAGGCCGGATTGTAGCGGCGGCGGGTGCCGAAGTCGGACACTAAAAATTCGGGATCGCCCGGCTGCTGGTGCTGGGCGTAGGCGGCAAGCAGCGCGGCTTTGTCGCGCAGGCGCTTTTCGCCTTCGGCGAGCACGGCCGGGGTTTCGAGACGGCGGAAATAGAGTTCGTTGACGATGGCCAGAATGTAGATTTCAAAGAACATCGCCTGAATCATCGGCCCTTCGATGCGGATGTTGAGACGGTTTTCGTCGTCGATGTGCACGTGCACGAAGCGGCGTTTGAGCTGAAAGAGTTCGAGATAATCGACAAAGTCGCTTTTGATAAAGCGCAGGCCGCGCAGGTAGTCCAGCTCGTCGGCGCTAAACTGCAGGTTGCACAGATCGTCGAGTTCGCGCTCGAAGTCGTCGCGGATTTCGGAGAGCGGATAGACGGTCTGGTCGTTGTTGCGGCAGCGGAATTCGTAAACGCTGTGGGTTTCGGGAAACTGGTGCAGCACCACCTGCAGCATGGTGAATTTGTAAAGGTCGGTATCGAGCAGGGAGCGGATAATCGGCATAAGGGCTTGGATGTTGCGGACAAAGCGCGATTAAAGCACGTTTGCGCCGCTTTGTGCGGAAAATCTCAGGGGCGCCGTGCTGCGGCTGCGTTATAATCCGCGCCAGTTTCAGCAAGGAGAAAACATGAGCGACAAACCGCTTGCCGGCAGCCTGAAAGCCGGCACATGGCTGCACAAGGCCGGCGTTTACGCCCGCCTGATGCGTTTGGACAAACCCATCGGCACGCTGCTGCTGCTGTGGCCGACGCTGTGGGCGCTGTGGCTGGCGGCGCAGGGGCGGCCGGACAATACCGTGCTGCTGTGCTTTGCGCTGGGCACGCTGCTGATGCGCAGCGCCGGCTGCGTGATCAACGACTGGGCCGACCGCGATTTCGACGGCAGCGTGGCGCGCACCGCCGGCCGGCCGTTTTCCCGCGGCGAAGTGGCGGAAAAAGAAGCGCTGCGGCTGGCGGCGGTGCTGGTGCTACTGGCCGCCTGCTGTTTGATTCCCCTGAACCGCACCGTTTGGCTGTTTGCCCTGCCGGCGCTGTTTGTCGCTTTCAGCTATCCTTTTGCCAAGCGCTTTTTCCCGCTGCCGCAGCTTTATCTGGGCATTGCTTTTTCTTTCGGTATTCCGATGGCTTTTGTCGCTGTGCAGGGGCGCGTGCCGGGCTATGCCTGGTGGCTGTTTGCCGCCAATCTGTGCTGGACGCTGGCGTATGACACCATCTACGCGATGGCCGATAAGGAAGACGATTTGAAAATCGGCATCAAAACTTCGGCCATCACTTTCGGCCGGCTCGATGCCGAAATGGCGATGCTCTGTCACGGCCTGTTTGATCTGCTGATGATGCAGGTGGGCATGGCCGTTGGTGCCGGCTGGCCGTTTTGGGCGGCGCTGGTGCTGACGGTTTACTGGCAATGGCGCCACTATCTGCGCATTCAGGGGCGGGATCGCGACGAGTGTTTTGCCGTTTTTCTCGACAACAACAAAATCGGCTGGCTGTGGTTTACCGCGCTGGCGGTGCAGTACGGCATCGGTTCTTAAGGATTTTTTGTTTTCAGGCTGCCTTTAGCGGGCAGCCTGAAAATTGTTTGGGCAACAGCCGAATAAAACACGCCGCCCGGGATAACTCGGGCGGCGCATCAGTTTTCAGGCTGCTTCAAGCAGGGCAGCCTGAAAGGTTTTACTCTTCAAATTTCAGTTTGTGTTTGGCGGCAGCGGCGGTCAGTTGGGTTTGGGCGGCCATCAGCTTCTGCTGGCCGCTCATCATTTGCTTTTGTGCTTCCATCATCGCGGCGGCATTATTAGGATCTTTTGCATCGAGCTTAAAGCCTTTTTCGATGCCGGCAACCATTTCGCCCATACCCTGCGAGAGGTTGTTGCGGATGGCTTTGCCTTCTTCCGATTGCAGGTTCAGTGCGTTCAATTTTTCCGGCAGCGGGCGGAAGAAGACCAGCATTTCTTCAACAATGGCTTTTTGTTCTTCTTCGCTCTTGGCGGCCATCAGCCGGTCTTGGAATTTTTGGTTGGCTTCTTTGCTGTAGCCGGTTGCTTTCACCGCTTCGCTGATGGCTTTCAAATCTTCCACTTCAGGGTTGCTGCAGGCGGCGAGCAGAGCAATGCTGCCCAGCAGCAGGGCAGCTTTGGAGAGGTTTTTGCCGAGGTTTTGCCAGAATTTCATGTAAACAGTCCTTTGTTGTCGGTTTGGATGGGGGAAAACGGCTTTCAGGCAGCCTGAAAGCCGCTGCGGATTATAAAGGTTTCAGCGGTTTTCGGCAGCGCTTTTTGCGGCGGCGGCGCCAAGTTTTTCAATGCCGGTGCTGCCGAGTGCCTGCACCAGATCGCGGGCGCGGCCGTGGCTGCCGATCGGGTAGTCGGGAGCAATTTCCGCTAGCGGCAGCATCACGAAACTGCGCTGGTGGGCGCGCGGGTGGGGCAGGGTGAGTTCGGCGTCGTCGGATGTACTGCCGGCAAAGTCGATTAAGTCCAAATCCAGAGTGCGCGGGGCGTTGCGAAAGCTGCGCACGCGGCCGAAACGGGTTTCGATGTCCTGCAGCAGGTGCAGCAGCTTGCGCGCGCCGCAGTCGGCTTCAACGAGAGCGACGGCATTGACGAAATCGGGCTGGTCGGCATAGCCGACGGGCGCACTCAAATACAGCGACGAGGCTTGCAGGCTGCGGATAACGGGCAGGGCGGCAACGGCGGCAATGGCGCGGCGCACCTGTTCGACAGGATTTTCGAGATTGCTGCCGAAGGCGATAAGGGCGGTGGCGGTCATGGCGGTAAACGGGAAAACAATGGGAAAAGCAGCCTGAAAACGCGGCGGGCGTTTTTCAGGCTGCCTGCGCGGCAAGATAGGCTTCGAGCGCGGCGGCATCGAGATGCCAGTGGCAGATTTGGTGGGCGCCATGCAGCAGCACCGGCACCAGCTCGTTGTACTTTTCTTCGAGCGCGGAGTCGTCATCGACATCGACGATTTCAATCTCAAAGCCCCAGCGCTCTTGTAGGGGGCGCAGCGCGTCGCGCATCTGGTGGCACAGGCCGCAGTATTCGCGGAACATCAGGGTCAGGGTCATGGTGCGGGTGCTTCCGAAACGGGTTTCAGGCTGCTTTGCAGGCAGCCTAAAAAACGGATTACAGCCAGCCGGCGCCGTTTTCGCGCACGATTTGCGCCAGCGCGTCGAGCCAGTCGGGGTTGTCGTTGAGGCAGGGGATGTAGTGGTAGTCGCTGCCGCCGGCGGCATGGAAAAGCTCGCGGCCGCTGATGGCGATTTCTTCCATGGTTTCGAGGCAGTCGGCAACAAAGCCGGGGCAGGCGATGTCGATGCGGCCGCCCGCGTTTTTTTTCGCCAGCTGTTTTATCAGCTGCTGGGTGTTGGGTTCCAGCCATTTGGCGGGGCCGAAGCGGCTTTGGAAGCAGACTTCGTAATCCTGTTCGCCCAAACCGAGTTCGGCGGCAATCAGGCGGGCGCTGTGGCGGCATTCCGACTGGTAGGGGTCGCCGTTGCGCTCGTGGCGCAGCGGGATGCCGTGGAAGCTGAACAGCAGTTTGCCTCCGCTGCCGTGTTGGGCGCGGTAGTTGCGGATTTGCGCGGCTTGGGCGCCGATGTAGGCGGGATGGTCGTAAAAGCGGCTGACGGTGCGCAGCGACATCTGGTTGCGCTGGCGCTTCAAGGCATCGTGCACCTGGTCGAGCGCGGCGGCGCTGCTGCTGCCGGCGTATTGCGGATACAGCGGCAGCACAATCAGCCGGCCGACGCCCTGCGCTTTGAGCGCTTCAATGGCCGAGGGGATGGACGGTTCGCTGTAGCTCATCGCATAGGCGACGGCGACATCTTCAGGCAGGCGGCTTTGCAGCCCTTCGCACTGGCGGCGGGTAAACACTTCCAGCGGCGAGCCTTCCTTAAACCACACTTTGGCGTAGTTGGCGGCGCTTTTTTTGGCGCGCAGCGGCAGAATCACGCCGCGCAGCAGCGGCTGCCACAGCAGGGCGGGCAGATCGACGATGCGCCGGTCGGAAAGAAAGCTGCGCAGATAGGGGCGCACGGCGGCGGCGGTGGGAGCGGCGGGGGTGCCGAGATTGATCAGCAGCACGCCGGTTTTCTGCCGGCCGCCGGCCGCCGGCTTGGGTTCGGGATTCAAAGATTTCATGGCAGTGGTGTGGTGGCGAGACTGCCGGCAATCCGTCGGGACTGCGGCGTTTTGGTGCCCCTTGTCGTTGTGGTTTGCGCGAAAAGCGCGTGCCGCCTTTTCAGGCTGCTTTCGGGAAACAGGCAGCCTGAAAGGTTTTCAGGCTGCCTGCGGACGGTGCGGCGTTTTAGTTGTTGCCGCCGTTATTGTTGTTGAGGCCTTGGCGGCGGACGACGGCGGGAACTTCAAAATCGTCGAGTACCGACTGGCTGGAGAAATCGGCGGCCACCAGGTTCATGCTGCGGGTTTTGCGGCCGGAGATAATCATGCCGGCGCCGTCGCCACCGCCCAGCGCGTCGTGGCGGGGGGTGCTGCGCACGGGTGCCGCGGGGCGCGGGTGGTTCTGGTCTTCAAGGCCGGTGGCGATGATGGTGATGCGGATGGCGTCTTCATCCATGTTTTCGTCTTCGACGTTGCCGAATTTGAGTTCGGCATCCGGCAGCGCGTATTCGGTAACCTTGGCCATGATTTCTTCGTATTCGTCGAGAATGAAGCATTCGGGCGCGGTGGTGATGTTGACCAGCACGCCTTTGGCGCCGTTGAGGTTGATGTCGTCCAGAAGCGGGCTGGAAATGGCTTCCTGCACGGCGATGCGGGCGCGGTCGGGGCCGCTGGCTTCGCCGATGCCCATCATCGCCATGCCGGTGATGCTCATCATGTTTTTGACGTCGGCAAAATCGACGTTGATCAGGCCGCGGTAGGTAACGATTTCGGAGATGCCAGCCACGGCGTTGCGCAGTACGTTGTTGGCGGCGCGGAAGGCGGCGCGCACGGTTACGCCTTTACCCAGCGCGGCCAGCAGTTTGTCGTTGGGCACCACGATCAGCGAATCGACGTGGCGTTTGAGGTTTTCGATGCCTTCCTGGGCGATGGCGGTGCGGCGGCCTTCGTGTTTGAAGGGGCGGGTAACCACGGCCACGGTCAGGATGCCGAGTTCTTTGGCCACTTCGGCGATAACCGGAGTGGCGCCGGTGCCGGTGCCGCCGCCCATACCGGTGGTGATGAACAGCATATCGGCGCCGCTGATCAGTTTGGCAATCGCTTCACGGTCTTCCAGTGCGGCGTCGCGGCCGACTTCGGGATTGGCGCCGGCACCCAGGCCGCGGGTCAGGTTGACGCCGAGCTGGATTTTGTTTTTCGCCAGATTGCCCTGCAGCGACTGGGCATCGGTGTTGGCGCTGATGTATTCGACGCCCTGGATCGGATTTTCGATCATGTGGTTGATGGCGTTGCAGCCGCCGCCGCCGACGCCGATGACTTTGATGACAGTCGAGCCGACGACGGTTTCGATGGTGGGATTGGCGGTGTTTTCCATAATAGTGCAAGCTCCTTAACGCTCGGGGCGGGTGATGGTAATGGTAATCGGGCGGCGGCCGGGGCAGCCTGAAAGGGGAGGGCGGATCAGAATTTTTCGTTTATCCACTGTTTGGTGCGCGTCCACCAGCTTTCGCCGTCGTCTTCTTCGTGGACGGCATGGCTGCGCTGCGGTGCCGGCGTATGGTCGGCTGGCGCTTCGCTGTCGCGGCGGCGCACGGGAACGCCGGCGCTGCTGCCGTGGTGCAGGGCGCGCTCCTGCGCGGTTTGCAGCAGGCCGATAACGGTGGCGTAGCGCGGGTTGCGGATGCGTTCGGAAACGCCGCTGATTTCCTGCGGCACACCGACGCGGGCGGGCAGGTTGAAGACGTTTTCGGCCAGATCGGTGCAGCCGTTGAGCAGCGAAGCGCCGCCGGTAAGCACCACGCCGGAGGTAAGCACGTCTTCGGGGAAGCCGGAGCGGCGCAATTCGTTCAGCGCCAGTTCCAAAATTTCTTCGACGCGCGGGCCGATGATGCTGGCGAGCACGCGGCGGGCGATCTGGCGCGGCGGACGATCGCCGACGCTGGGGACTTCGACCATTTCGTCCAAACCTTCGATATCGGGATGGTCGGTGGCGACGCCGTGGAAGATTTTGATGCGCTCGGCGGCGCCGTAGGGCGTGCGTAGCGCCTGGGCGAGGTCGCGGGTAATCAGGTCGCCGGCAATCGGGATAACGGCGGTGTGGCGGATGGCGCCGTTGGTGTAAACGGCGATGTCGGTGGTGCCGCCACCGATGTCGAGCACGCACACGCCGAGTTCTTTTTCGTCTTCGGTGAGCACCGCATCGGCGCTGGCCAAGGGCTGCAGCACCACTTCGTCCACTTTCAGGCCGCAGCGTTCGATGCATTTTTGCAGGTTTTGCAATGCGGTGGCGGCGCCGGTGATGATGTGGACGCGGGTATCGAGGCGGATGCCGCTCATGCCGATGGGCTCGCGCACGCCGGGCTGGTTGTCGATGATGTATTCCTGCACCACGGTGTGCAGCACCTGGTGGTCGGGCGGAATATTGACGGCTTTGGCGGTTTCTTTGGCGCGCTCGATGTCGGCCTGGGTGACTTCGCCGTCTTTGATTTTGACCACGCCTTGCGAATTGCGGCTGCTGATGTGGTTGCCGGAGATGCCGATGGTTACGCTGCGGATTTTGCAGTCGGCCATGTGTTCGGCTTCGCCGACCGCCTGGCGGATGGCCTGGGCGGTGGCGTCGATATTGTTGACCATACCGGCTTTGAGGCCGCGCGATTCGACCTGGCCTAAGCCGACGATGTGGATTTCTTCGTCGATGATTTCGCCGATCAGGGCGATGACTTTCGAGGTGCCGATGTCTAGGGCACAGACGTATTGTTTGTTTTCCATATAGGGCGGTTTCCCGGAAAAATGCCGTCGCGGATGCTTTTCAGGCTGCCTGAAACTCAGCGGCGGCGGGTTTGGGCTTTGTTGTTGTTTTTCGGTGCGGCGCTCTCGGCCGCTGCGGTGTAGGGCGCTTCGGCATCGTCGTCTTTGGGCAGGGCAGGGCGCTCGGATTTGCTGCGGTAGCCGACGGCGAATCCGTCTTTATAGCGCATATCGACATAATCGAGCGCATGGGCATGCGCCGCCAGATGGCCGGACCAGGATTCGGCGAAGCGGCCGATGCGGTGGTGGATGTTTTCCCGACCCAGACGCACTTCGACGCCGTTGTCGAGCATCAGCGTCCAAGCCGAGCGCGGGCTGTATTGTAAACGCAGAATCTTCAAACGCAAAGGCTGCAGCTTGGTGCTGAAGGCGCGGTAGTTCTCAATCATCAGCGGCATATCGCGCGATTCGCCGTCAAACTCGGGCAGTTCGGCATCGTAGGCAGCCTGAAAAATGCGGCCTTTATCATCGACCAGTCCGGCGTGTTCGTTGTCGCGCAGCCAGCGGGCAAAGGGTTTGTGTTCGCTGACGCGGATTCTGATGGTGTGCGGCGGAACGCGCTCGGCTTTGGCGTCGGCCACCCACGGGTCGCTTTGGACAATGCTCTGCGCGCGGCCGACATCGACGCTGAAAAAGCTGCCGGTCAGGCCGGGGCGCACGCGCTCGAACAGTTTTTCCTTGTCGGCATACTGCAGGGCGGCTTGTCCTTCGGTGGGAACGATGTCGATGCTGGCGATGTGGAAATAGGGGTGCTTGTTCAGCCACAGCGCACCGGCGATTAAGACGGCAAGCCAGGCGGCGTAATAAAACAGCTTCACGGCGGCTCTCCGAATCAGGCGCGGGCGGTTTGCAGGATGATCAGGCACAAATCGGCAAAGCCGATGCCGGCTTCCAGCGCGGCTTTGGGCACCAGGCTGTGGTCGGTCATGCCGGGAACGGTGTTGATTTCCAGCAGGTAGAGTTTGCCGTTTTCATCGCGCAAAAAATCGACGCGCGCCCACGAATCGCGGCCGCCGAGGGCTTCGAAAGCGCGCAGTGCCAGCGAGCGCATTTCTTTTTCGTGTTCTTCGCCCAAATCCGACGGGCATTGGTAAACGGTGTTGTCGAGCAGGTATTTGGCTTCGTAGTCGTAAAACTCGTTGGCGGGGATGATGCGGATGGTGGGCAGCGCCTGGCCGCCGACGATGGCGCAGGTGTATTCGCCGCCGGAAATGAAGCGCTCGGCAAGAATTTCGCCGTGCAGGTTTTGCCCGCGCAACTCGCGGTAGCGGGCTTCGAGTTCGGCGGTGGTTTTGACTTTATAAACGCCGACGCTGCTGCCTTCGGCGGCGGGTTTGATAAACAGCGGCAGGCCGAGTTCGGCGGCGACGGCGGCAAAGTCGCTGTCATCGTGCAGCACGGTAAAGGGCGGCACCGGCAGGTCGAGCGCCTGCCAGATCAGTTTGCTGCGGTATTTGTCCATGCCCAGCGCCGAAGTGAGCACGCCGCTGCCGGTGTAGGGGATGCCCAGTGCTTCGAGCGCGCCCTGCACGGTGCCGTCTTCGCCGTAGGTGCCGTGCAGAATGTTGAAGGCAGCCTGAAAGCCGTCGGTTTTGAGTGCGGACAAATCGCGCTCGGCAGGGTCGAACAAATGGGCATCGACGCCCTTGCTTTGCAGGGCGGCGAGAATGGCGCGGCCGCTGTTGAGCGACACTTCGCGCTCGGCGGAAAAACCGCCGGCGAGTACGGCTACTTTACCGATACTGTGCATGGTGGAACTTTCTGTGCGTGCGGCAGCCTGAAACTTTCAGGGTGCCTGAAAACGGTGGAAAACGAAAAACGGAGCGCGACCGTTTTTTCAGGCTGCTTTTGCCGTATGCAGGAAAGCAGCCTGAAAGGATCAGGCGGTTTTGGCGGTGAGATCGACCAGCGCCTGCGCGGTTTTGCTGATGCTGCCGGCGCCCATCGCCAAGAGCACGTCGCCATCCTGCAAAAAGCCCAGCAGGGCATGGGGCAGGGCGGCGATGTTTTCGCAGTAGAGCGGCTCGCCGCCTTCGGGGCGGCTTTCCTGCAGGGCGCGTGCCAATGCGCGGCTGTCCGCGCCTTCGATGGGCGCTTCGCCGGCGGGATAGACTTCGGTGAGCGCGAGGGCGTCGGCGCTGCCGAGTATCTGCACGAAGGAATCGAACAAATCGCGGGTGCGGCTGTAGCGGTGCGGCTGGAAGGCCAGCACCAGGCGGCGGTCGGGGTAGGCGCCGCGCGCGGCGGCGAGGGTGGCGGACATTTCGGCGGGATGGTGGCCGTAGTCGTCGATAACCAGCGCGCTGCCTCCGTTGGGTAGTGGGATTTCGCCATAGTGCTGGAAGCGGCGGTTCACGCCTGCAAAGTGGCGCAGGCTGTCTTGGATGGCGCTGACCGGCACGCCGCATTCAAGGGCGATGCCGATGCTCGCCAGTGCGTTGAGCACGTTGTGGCGGCCGGGCAGGTTGAGGCGCACGTCGAAATTCAGGTTGCCGGTTTTGCCGCGGTAGGCGACTTTGAAACGCATCTGTGCGCCGGCGGCTTCGATGTCGTAGGCGCGCAAGTCGGCGTTTTCGTCGTCGATGGCGTAGGTGGAGTAGGGGCGGCGGATTTCCGGCAGGATGGCGCGGACGTTGGCGCTGTCGCTGCACAAAAAGGCTTTGCCGTAGAAGGGAATGCGGTGGACGAAGTCGATAAAGGCCTGGTGTAGGCGGCGCGCGTCGTGGCCGTAGGTGTCCATGTGGTCTTCGTCGATATTGGTAACCACGGTGAGCACGGGACTAAGATACAGGAAGGAGGCGTCGCTTTCGTCGGCCTCGGCCACGATGTAGTCGCCCTGCCCGAGCTTGGCGTTACTGCCGGCGGCGGTGAGTTTGCCGCCGATAACGAAGGTGGGGTCGAGGCCGGCGGCGCTGAGGATGGAGGCGGTCAGGCTGGTGGTGGTGGTTTTGCCATGGGTGCCGGCGATGGCGATGCCCTCGCGCAGGCGCATCAGTTCGGCCAGCATCAGCGCGCGCGGAATCACCGGAATGTGCTGCGCGTGCGCGGCCTGCACTTCGGGATTGTCGGCTTGGACGGCGGTGGAGGTTACGACGACATCGACGTCTTCCACCTGCTCGGCGCGGTGGCCGTGGAAAACGCGGATGCCGGCCTGCTGCAGGCGCTCGGTTACGGCGCTGGGGCTTTGGTCGGAGCCGGAAACGCGGAAGTTCAGGTTGTGCAGCACTTCGGCGATGCCGCACATGCCGGAGCCGCCGATGCCGACGAAGTGGATTTTCTTGACGCGGTTTTTCATGGTGTTTGCAATGGTGTGGGCGGTTTTCGGGCGGCAGAAGGCAGCCTGAAAGCAAAAAGCCGCCATTCTAAAGCGCCTGCCGGCGGTTTGCCATGTTTTTTTGCGGTTTTTCAGGCTGCTTTTTTCGAGGGAATGCTCGAAACTGCCGGCGCTAAGGCGGGCGCTAGCGGAACGGTGTTAGCGGCAGCCGACGGTTTTCAGGCTGCTTCTTCGGCGGCCAGCCGCAGCAGCGCGTCGCGGTTGGAGGGCGAGAACACGATAGCGGCGGCTTCGGCCAGCGGCAGCCAGCGGCTGGCGGTGTGTTCGGCCGACAGCCGCACCTGCGCGGGATCGGCCACGCGTGCGGAAAACCAGTGCTCGGTGTTGCGGGTGGTGCCGGGCGGGTAGCGGTGGCGCCAGTGGCTGTAGATTTCGTATTCGGTGTGGTGCTGCCAGTCGCGCAGCTGATCTGCCGAAAGGATAAGGCCGGTTTCTTCGGCAGTTTCGCGCAAGGCAGCCTGAAACGGGGTTTCGCCCGCCTCCAGGCTGCCGGTTACGGACTGCCAGAAACCGGCGCGGTCGGCGCGCTCGAGCAGCAGGGCGCTGCCTTGGCCGTCGTGCAGCAAAACCAGCACGGAAACGGGGCGTTTGGGCGGCTTGAGTGTTTCAGGCTGCATCAGACGGGCTTTCTGCGGCGGTTGCGCTTTTCTGCAAGGTAACGGCAGGGGCGGGGTTGTCGTTGAGGATGCGGACTTCGCGCTGCGGGTAGGGGAATTCGATGCCTTCTTCTCGGAAGCGCTGCCAGATGGTGAGTAGGATGCGCGAGGAGAGGTCGAGAAAGCCGTTTTCGGGGTCGCTGACCCAAAAACCGAGGGTGAGGTCGATGCCGTTGTCACCGAAGCCCACCAGATAGGCGCTGGGGCCGGGGTTCTCCTGCACGCGCGGCTCGGCGGCAGCGGCGGCTTTGAGGATTTCGAGCGCCTGTGGCAGGTCGGTCTGGTAGCCGACTTGGATGTTCAGGCTGTGTTTGAGTGAGCGGGCGGTGTAGGACTCGTTGATAACGGTGGAGGTAACGAAGGTTTCGTTCGGAATCAGCGCTTCCTGCCCGCTGCCGCTTCTGAGTACCACGTAGCGGGCGGTGATTTCGCTGACGTAGCCGGTGAAGTTGTTTACCGTGAGCCGGTCGTTGGGGCGGATGGAACGGTCGGCCAGGATGATGAAGCCGGAAACGTAGTTGCTGGCGATTTTCTGCAAGCCGAAGCCGAGGCCGACGCCGAGCGCGCCGCCGAATACCGACAATACCGTCAGGTCGATGCCCACCAGCGGCAGGGCAATCAGCACCGAAAGGATCATCAGCAGGGTTTTCACCGCCTTGCCCAGCACGATGCGCAGGTTGATGTCCAGGCGGGTGGTGCGCATCAGCTGCGTGTTGATCCACTTGGCCAGCCACATCATCAGCACCATCACGATGCCCACCCACAGCAGGCCGGTCAGGATGGTGTAGAGGCTCAGGTGCGACGATCCGACGGAAAACTTCAGCGATTTCATCCATCGGATAATCAGATCGTCCACGCTCGACACCCACAGCAGGAAGCACACCCACAGCGTTGTGGAGGCCGTGCGTTCGAGGCGGTTGGAGAAATTGTTTTTCGGCAAGGCCTGGTTGATAACCGCCAGCACCAGCCGGATCATAATCATCCAGTACGCGGCCAGCGCCAGAAACTGCAGCCAGACGGCCGGAAAGCCGGCCAGCGGCCAGATAACCAGCGCCACTGCGGCAGCGGCCAGCATCAGCAGCGGCCACAAAATCCGCGCCACGATATGCCGCAGCGGATGCCAGTGGATGAATTTTTCCAGATAGCCGCGTTTTTCGATAAAGCGGCACAGCATGAAGGCGCCGCCGGCCAAGGCCGCCGCCAGCGCCAGCTCCACCCAGCCCGAAGGCTGCCTGAAGCTGCGCTGCAAAAGCTGGAGGGCGAACTCGTCGCGGCTGACCATATGTGCCGAGAGCCATTCGTTGATTGTCGTTTTGTCCATTGTTCGGTTCCGGTTTTGGCTAAGTGTGTGTGTCGCCGATTATAGCCGATGCGGCTTCAGGCAGCCTGAAAAACCGTTTCAGGCTGCCTGAAGCCGGCTGGCGGGGGGCGGCGTGTGCCGCTTATTTGAGGAGCGGGGCGCTATTCGCGTACAATAGCCGACTTTATTTCATTTACCCATTGTCGAAGAACACGCCATGACCTATGCCAAAATTCTCGGTACCGGCAGTTACCTGCCCGCCAACCGCGTCAGCAACGACGACCTCGCCCAGCGCGTCGATACCTCCGACGAATGGATCAGCAGCCGCACCGGCATCAAAGCCCGCCGTCTGGCCGCTGACGACGAGAAAACCAGCGACCTGGCCGCCGCCGCCGGCCGCCGCGCCTTGGAAGCGGCAGGCCTGCAGCCGCAGGATATTGATTTGATTGTTGTTGCCACCGCTACCCCCGACATGCAGTTTCCCTCCACCGCCACCATCGTCCAGCAGAAGCTCGGCATTTCAGGCTGCCCCGCATTCGACTTGCAGGCCGTCTGTGCCGGCTTCATCTACGCCATCACCACCGCCGACGCCTACATCCGCAGCGGCATGGCCAAACGCGCGCTGGTTATCGGCGCCGAAGTGTTCAGCCGCATCCTCGACTGGAACGACCGCAGCACCTGCGTGCTCTTTGGTGACGGCGCCGGCGCGGTAGTGCTCGGCGCTTCCGAAGAACCCGGTCTGATCGGCAGCAAGCTGCACGCCGACGGCAACTATCTCGACCTGCTCAACGTGCCCGCGCAAATCGCTGACGGCGGTGTAACCGGCCTGCCGTTTTTGAAAATGGACGGGCAGGGCGTGTTCAAATTCGCCGTCAAGCAGCTGGCCGCTGTCGCCGACGAAGTGCTGGCTGAAGCCGGCTTTCCCGCCGAGAAGCTCGACTGGATTGTGCCGCACCAGGCCAACCGCCGCATCATCGAAGCCACCGCCAAACATTTGGGCATCAGCATGGAAAAAGTCATCCTTACCGTGGCCGAGCACGCCAACACTTCCGCCGCATCGGTGCCGCTGGCACTGGACGACGGCATCCGCAGCGGCAAAATCGTCCGCGGCCAGCATCTGCTGCTCGAAGGCATCGGCGGCGGTTTTGCCTGGGGAGCGGTGCTGCTGAAGTATTAAACCGTCTGCTCTCTGCACAATGATTTTTCAGGCAGCCTGAAAGCGAAAATGCCCCGCCAACGCTTTCAGGCTGCCTTATATTTCGGAGTTGGATGATTGTTAAGGCGCCGCCGCGCTTTGCAAAAAAGCGCAAAGCCCGAAGCAGCCGCGCTAGGAATGTAAAGACAATACTGTTAAGATAAGCGCAAGCAGGTTTCAGGCAGCCTGAAACCGCAGATTTTCCAGTTGAACGAAAGGAAACCCCCATGAGCCGCGTATTATTGGTAGACGACGACGATACCCTGACCGAACTTCTGGCCGAATATCTCGGCGCCGAAGGTTTGGAAGTCAGCCGTGCGCCCGACGGCGAAAAAGGCGTGCAGGAAATCCTGAACAATCCCTACGATGTGGTGGTATTGGATTCGATGATGCCGAAAATGAACGGTTTGGACGTACTCAAAACCGTGCGCGCGCAGAGCAAAATCCCCATCATCATGCTCACCGCCAAAGGCGACGACATCGACCGCATCATCGGCTTGGAAATGGGTGCCGACGACTACGTTCCCAAACCCTGCCAGCCGCGCGAACTTTTGGCGCGCATCAATGCCATTTTGCGCCGCGCCCAGCAGAGCGGTGAAAATCCGGCGAGCAACGCCAGCAGCATTACCGCCAGCAACGTTACCCTTTACCCGGCCAAACGGCAGGCGGAAGTCGGCGACAAGCCGCTGGAGCTGACCAGCACCGAATTCAACCTTTTGGAAGTGCTGATGCGCCACGCCGGACAAGTGGTCAGCAAAGACACGCTTTCGGAAGAAGCGCTCGACCGCAAGCTGGCCAAGTTCGACCGCAGCATCGATGTGCACATTTCCAGCATCCGTCACAAATTGGGCGACGCGTCGCTGATTCAAACGGTGCGCGGTTTGGGTTATCTGTTTGTTAAAAACTAAACGTTCCGTGCTTTAGCGCAACATGAAATTATTTCAAAGAATTTTCGCCACGTTCTGTATGGTCATCATCTGCGCCATCTTCGTGGCGAGTTTTTCTGTGTGGCTCTTGCAGACCCGCATGGTGGAAAACCATTTCCAGCGTACGCGCACCATGGAAATCAACCTGCTCTCCAACGCGCTCACCACCTTTCAGGCGCAGGGCGAAGACGCCACGCGCAACCTGCTCGAGCGCTGGCGCAGCGATCCGTCGGCGCAGAACGTCATCATCATCACCGGCGACAACAAACAGGACATTCTCGGCCGCAGCGTGCAGCCGGACGAAGTGGCGCACGCCTATGATTTCGCCCTGAAAAACCCCAATTCCAATCTGTCGGCCATCTATTACGACCCCTTTGGCGAAGAGTATCTGTTTTTTATCCGCGATTTCGACAAAAACACCGTCAAACCGATGCCCGGCCTGCTGATTCCCGGTCTGTCGGTGGCGCCGGTATGGCACGAATTCATCATTTTGGCGGTTACCCTGATTGTCGGCCTGCTGCTGGCCTATATCCTGGCCAGCAATATTTCCCGCCCGATCCGAATTTTGGAAAAAGGCATGAACCGGCTGGCATCCGGCGATTTGAACGCCCGCGTCTCGCAGCAGCTGGACGATCGCAAAGACGAGCTGGCCAGCCTGGGCGTGCATTTTGACCGCATGGCCGCGCAGTTGCAGAAGCTGGTGGAAAAAGAGCGCCACCTGCTGCACCACGTTTCCCACGAGATGCGCTCGCCGCTGGCGCGGATACAGGCGCTGCTTGGCTTGTTGCACATGCAGCCGCAAAAGCAGGAAGTGTATCTGGGCAAGCTCGAAAGCGAACTGACACGGATGGATGCTTTGGTGGGCGAACTCTTGACCCTGTCGCGGCTGGAAACCGCCAACACCCCGCTGGAAAAAGAACCCTTCGCCCTGCTGCCCTTTTTAGAGCAGCTGGTAGAAGACAGCCAGCCGGTGGCGCAGCAAAACGAGCAGACCGTATCGCTCGAAGTGCGCGGCATCAATCCGGAAGCCCGCTTTAACGGCAACGAAGGCTATCTCTACCGCGCTTTTGATAACGTTATCCGCAACGCGATGAACTACAGCCCCGCCGGCAGCACCATTCTTTTGAGCTGCCACGAAGACCGCCACCACCTGCACATCGAAATCACCGACAACGGCCCGGGCATCCGCGAAGACCAGATTCCGCACATCTTCACCGCCTTTTACCGCGCCGACAGCAGCGGCAACAAACCCGGCACCGGCCTGGGGCTGGCGCTGGCGCGGCACATTGCCGAGCAGCACGATGGCAAAATCCTGGCCGAAAACGTCAGCCCAAGCGGCCTGAAGATCCACTTTATCCTGCCCAAAACCCAGCTGCCGGGCGGCAAAAAATAGTTTTCAGGCTGCCTTGTCTGGAGTCGTGCAACAAAGGACAAAGGCAGCCTGAAAAAAAGCAGAAAATCCCCTGTACGCCGCCGCGTTTTGTGGCATAATCCGCGCTCCCGTCGGCGCACGAGCGCGGCGGGTTCGGAGTTTGAGCAGGTTGCTTTGCCAGCTGGCCAAACTTGTCGCCGCAAGGCTTTTTTTATTTTAGGAAATTCATCATGGCTCTGTCCGTAGAACAAAAAGCGCAAATCGTTAAAGACTTCCAACGCAAAGAAGGCGATACCGGCTCTTCAGAAGTGCAAATCGCCCTTCTGACTTTCCGTATCAACGACTTGGCGCCCCACTTCAAAGCAAACCCCAAAGACAAACACAGCCGCCGCGGCCTGCTGAAAATGGTCAGCGCCCGCCGCCGCCTGCTGGCCTACCTGCGCCGCACCGATGCGGAAACTTACCGCAACGTGATTTCCCGTCTGGGTCTGCGCAAATAAGACCTGCGTTTTCAGGCTGCCTGAGTTTTCAGGTAGCCTTATTTGTAGCTGTTGCGAATCCGGCAGCCTGAAAGCCGGATTGTTTTCCCCAAACCACCGTAAACGAGAAACCCATGAAAAAACTGCTGATGCTGGCGGCACTTTCCGCCGCTGCCGCGCTGCCGCTGCAGGCTACCGCCAAAGACATTTCCCGTGCCGTTCCGACGGTCGAGCAGGCCGTGCGCCACAACAAAGCGCCGAAGATTGCCAAACCGGCGCCCGCCAACCAAATCATCGCCTACTACAGCGCCGACAGCGAACGCGCCGACGGCCCGCAGGCCGGCGGCTATTACCGCGTGCTGCTCGGCCACACCAAAGACGGCGCAGCCGTGGTTCAGGATTTTTATCAGGACAGCAAAGCCAAACAGATCGATCCCGTTGCCATGCGCAAAGACGCCGATCCTACTGACTTTGATGCCGAAAGTACCGAAGGGCGCACCATTTGGTATTCGCCCGAAGGCAAGCTGACCAATTTTGCCGACCATGAAAAAGGCGAGCTGGTTTACTCGGTTTCTTATGTTGACGGCAAGCCGGCGCTGGAAATCCGCAAAGACCCGCGCGACAAAAGCCGCGAAAGCCAGATTATTTATGATGAGCACGGCCAGGTCTTGATGGAGATTGAAGAGACAGGCAAGGGTGTCAAAACCGTTGCCTACCGCAGCAACGGCTCCAAACTTGCCGAGACCTTCACGCCCAAAGGCGGCGAAATCAGCCACAAATGGTGGACGGCCGCCGGCAAGGAAACCGATCAGGAAAGCGTAATCGGCGAACTGCTGACTTTGGAAAAACGCGTCCGCAACCGCATGGACGCCATCTCCAACTAAACGCACAATCGCACCAAACCCCGCTGGTTTTCAGGCAGCCTGAAAAGCAGCGGGGTTTGTTTGTATGCCCAATACCGACCACGGATAAAACGGAGCAGGGCGCAAAAAAAGCAGCCTGAAAACTTTTCAGGCTGCCTTTGTATTGTCCGCGCGTTTTACAGCATAATGCGGCGGAAGTCCTGCAACAGCTTGGCGAGGAACACGGTGAAGCGCATACCGGCGGCGCCGTCGATGACGCGGTGGTCGAACGAGAGCGACAGCGGGCACATCAGGCGCGGCTCGAATGCGGAGCCGTTCCAAACCGGTTTCATCTGCGATTTGCACACGCCCAAGATGGCGACTTCGGGGGCGTTGACAATCGGGGTGAAGCCGGTGCCGCCGATGCCGCCGAGGCTGGAAATGGTAAAGCACGCGCCCTGCATTTCCTGCGGTTTGAGCTTGCCTTCACGGGCTTTTTTGCTCAACTCGGTCAGCTCTTGACTGATTTCTTTCAGGCCTTTTTTGTCCACGTCTTTGATTACCGGTACAACCAAGCCGTTGGGCGTGTCGGCGGCAAAGCCGATGTGGAAGTATTTTTTCAGCACCAGATTATCGCCATCCAGCGAGGAGTTGAACTCGGGGAAGGCTTTGAGCGCGGCCACGGAAGCCTTGATGATAAAGGCCAGCGGCGAGAGTTTCACGCCTTCGCGCTCCCACTCTTTGTTGAGCTGTTTGCGGAATTCTTCCAGCTCGGTCATGTCGGCTTCGTCGTGAACGGTAACGTGCGGAATCACCACCCAGTTGCGCGACAGGTTTTGGCCGGAGATTTTTTTGATGCGGGAGAGTTCTTTGACTTCGATTTCGCCGAACTTGGCAAAATCCACTTTCGGCCACGGCAGCAGATCCAAACCGCCGCCGAGCGATGCGCCGGCCGCTGCGGGTTTGCCCGCGCCGCCCTGCATGGCGGATTTGACGAAGGCTTTGATGTCGTCTTTGGTGATGCGGCCTTTGGTGCCGCTGCCTTTGACCAGGCTCAGATCGACGCCCAGTTCGCGCGCCAGTTTGCGGGCGGAAGGGCCGGCGTGGGCTTTGGCGAAACCGGCTTCGTTGACAGGGGTGCTGCCGAAGGCGGCCACCGGTACGGCGGGAGCGGCAGCCGGTGCGGGAGCGGCCGTCTGAACGGGTGCGGGAGCAGGCGCGGCGGCCTGTGCGGCAGGAGCAGCCTGAACGGGTGCGGCTGCGGCGGCACCGCTGGCGGCAACGTCGATAATCAGGCTGCCTTCGGAAACTTTGTCGCCCACTTTCACGTGCACGGCGGTAACGGTGCCGGCGGCGGTGCAGGGCACGTCCATGGTGGCTTTGTCGGTTTCCAAGGTAATCAGGGTTTGGTCTTCGGCCACGCTGTCGCCGACTTTGATTTCGACGGCGATCACGTCCACATCGCTGTGGCCGCCGATATCGGGCACGACCACCTGTACGGTGGCGCCGCCTGCGGCAGGGGCAGCCTGAACGGGCGCGGCGGCGGGCTGTTCGGCCGGTGCGGGCGCGGCAGCCGGAGCGGCGGCTGTGCCTGCGCCGTCGGTTTCCACCAGCAGAATCACGCCGCCTTCGGAGATTTTGTCGCCGACTTTGACTTTGACTTCTTTGACCACGCCGGCATCGGTGGCGGGCACGTCCATAGTCGCCTTGTCGGTTTCCAGGGTGATCAGGGTGTCGTCCACGGCGATGGTGTCGCCGGCTTTGACTTCGACGGCGATGATGTCGACGTTTTCGTGTCCGCCGATATCGGGGACTTTGATTTCTACGATGCTCATGTTTTTCCTTAGGTTATTTGTTTAGGGAAAGGGTTTCAGGCTGCTTGGGGCCGTCTGAAAAACAGGCTTTCTAACGCCTGCTGCATTTGACGGCGTTTGCCAGCGGCACGGCTTTCAGGCTGCCGTCGGCGGCGATGTCGTACACGGCGACGCCGCAGGCTTTGCCGCTCACGCCGACCACTTCATAGTCGTGTCCGGCTTCGGGCACGAAAGAAGCGGCGCGCGAAGTGCAGCTGCCTTCGTTGGTGTGGACGGTGTAAGCAGGCGTTTGAAGCGTGTTGGTCAGGCCGACAAAGGCGGTTTCCACGTTGACGGCTTTGCCTGCGGGCACGGCCATTTCGCGGAAGAAGGCGCGCGAAAGAATGCCGTTTTTGCTGCCGAGGGCTTTGCTGTTTTCGGTGGCGGGAATGCCGATGCTGTGGCTTTTCACCGAGCCGACCAGCGAGCCGAAGGCGTCGCCCATGCTGCCGCCGATATTGCTTTTTTGCCCGCGCTCGCCGGCGGCGCAGTCGATGCCGCTGGTGATCAGGGTGGGCTTTTGGTTTTGGCCGTACAGGCGGATGCGCGCCTGCGTGCCGCTGTCGTAGCCGCCCTGTTGGACGACGGGGGCGGGGCTGGAACAGGCGGCCAGCAGCAGGATTGCGGCAGTGCCGGTAAACGAAAGTTTCATGGCGGTTTCCAAGATGGGCTTTCAGGCTGCCTTGAAGTGTTTAAAGGCAGCCTGAAAGCAGATTTCTCTTTTCAGACGGCCTTTTCAGGCTGCCTTATCTGGCGGTTTTCGGTTTTTTCAGACGACCTTTGAATAGTTGCCAGAAGGCTGTCTGAGAATCTTTTTGAAAAGCTTGAAGGCGGCAGCCTGAAAACTTTGGGATACGGTTTTCAGGCTGCCTTATCCGCCTTAGCGTTTCCAGCTCGGCGCGGTGTCGGTCTGGATGCCGTATTTGGCGATGGCCTGCTGCACGGTTTCTTTGCCGATTTTGCCTTGCTCGGCCAGGGCGTTGAGCGCGGTTATGGCGACGTGGTAGCGGTCGACTTCAAAGAAGGAGCGCAGGTTGGCGCGGCTGTCGGAGCGGCCGAAACCGTCGGTGCCCAGGACGTGGTAGTCGTTGGGGATGTAGGCGCGGATGCGGTCGGCGAAGCTGCGCACGTAGTCGGTGGCGGCGACAACGGGGCCTTCGCGGCCTTGCAGCTGGGCGGTTACGAAGGGAGTTTTCTGCTCGCCCATGGGGTGCAGCAGGTTGTGGCGTTCGACTTCGATGGCATCACGGTGCAGCAGGTTGAAGGACGGGCAGGACCAGATGTCTGCTTCGACGTTGAAATCGTTTTTCAGCAGCTCGGCGGCGGCAATCACTTCTTGCAGGATGGTGCCGGAGCCCATCAGTTGTACGCGTTTGTCGCCTTTGCCGCCTTCCCGCAGCAGGTACATGCCTTTGAGTATCTGCTCTTCGATGCCTTCACGCTGGGGCAGGGCGGGGTGGGTGTAGTTTTCGTTCATCAGGGTGATGTAGAAGAAGACGTCTTCGTTATCGACGTACATTCTCTGCAGACCGCTGTGGACGATTACGGCCACTTCGTAGGAGAAGGTGGGGTCGTAGGTTACGCAGTTGGGGATCAGGTCGGCCTGGATTTGGCTGTGACCGTCTTCGTGCTGCAAACCTTCGCCGTTGAGCGTGGTGCGGCCGGCAGTGCCGCCGAGCAAGAAGCCGCGCGCGTGCATGTCGCCCGCCGCCCAGGCCAAATCGCCTACGCGCTGGAAGCCGAACATGGAGTAATAGATGTAGAAGGGAATCATGGCGAAGCGGTTGTTGGCGTAGCTGCTGGCGGCGGCAATCCAGTCGGCCATCGCGCCCGGTTCGTTGATGCCTTCCTGCAGGATTTGGCCGTCAACCGATTCTTTGTAGAACATCAGCTGGTCTTTGTCCTGCGGGGTGTACTGCTGGCCTTTGGGGTTCCAGATGCCGTATTGGCGGAACATGCCTTCCATGCCGAAGGTGCGGCTTTCGTCGGGAACGATGGGGACGATGCGCCGGCCGATCTGCTTGTCTTTGAGCAGGGTGGCGAGAATGCGCACGAAGGCCATGGTGGTGGAGAATTCGCGGTCGCCGCTCGATTGCAGCTGGGCGTCGAAGTCGCTCAAGGCGGGCATCGGCAGGGCTTCGTTGTTGGGGTTGCGCTGGGGCAGGTAGCCGCCCAGGGCGTTGCGGCGCTCACGCAGGTATTTCATTTCTTCGCTGTCTTCGGGGAAGCGGAAGTAGGGCAGATCGCCGCTGTCAATCTGCTCGTCGGTTACCGGAATGCCGAAGCGGTCGCGGAACTGTTTGAGCGATTTGACGTCCATTTTCTTCGCCTGGTGGGCGATGTTCTGGCCTTCGCCGGATGCGCCCATGCCGTAGCCTTTGATGGTTTTGGCCAGGATGACGGTGGGGCGGCCGCCGGCGTTGTTCACCGCTTCGTGGTAGGCGGCATAGACTTTGTGCGGGTCGTGGCCGCCGCGGTTCAGCGCCCAGATTTCGTCGTCGGACATATCGGCGACCATCGCTTTGAGTTCGGGCGTGTTGAAGAAATGCTCGCGCACATAGGCGCCGTCTTTGGATTTGTAGGTCTGGTAGTCGCCGTCGAGACACTCTTCCATGCGCTGTTTGAGCACGTTGTTGGTGTCGCGGGCGAGCAGGCCGTCCCAGCGGCTGCCCCAAATCACTTTCAGCACGTTCCAGCCGGCGCCGCGGAAGTTGCCTTCCAATTCCTGGATGATTTTGCCGTTGCCGCGCACCGGGCCGTCCAAGCGCTGCAGGTTGCAGTTGATGACGAAAATCAGGTTGTCCAAGCCTTCGCGGGCGGCCAGCGCGATGGCGCCCTGGCTTTCGGGTTCGTCCATTTCGCCGTCGCCGCAGAAGCACCAGACTTTGCGGCCTTTGGTTTTGGCCAAGCCGCGCGATTCAAGGTATTTCAGGAAGCGCGCCTGGTAAATCGCCATCAGGGGGCCAAGACCCATGGATACGGTGGGGAACTGCCAAAAGTCGGGCAGAAGGTGCGGGTGCGGGTAGGACGGCAGGCCGTTGCCGCCGACTTCCTGACGGAAATTGTTGAGCTGCTCTTCGCTCAGACGGCCTTCGACATAGGCACGGGCGTAAAATCCCGGGGCGGAGTGGCCTTGGATGTAGATCAGATCGCCTTCTTCGCCGGCGGCTTCGTTTTTGGCACGCCAAAAGTGGTTGAAACCGACGTCGTACAAAGTGGCCGAAGACTGGAAGGACGCGATGTGGCCGCCCAGTTCGAGATTTTTCTTACCGGCGCGCAGCACCATCGCCGCCGCATTCCAGCGGATGATCGAGCGGATGCGGTGCTCGAGTTCGTGGTTGCCGGGGGATTTTTGCTCTTTGCCCACCGGAATGGTGTTCAGATAGGCGGTGGTGGCGTCAAACGGCAGGTGCACGCCGCGGCGGCGGGTGTATTTGACCAGGTTTTCCAATAAGAAATGCGCCCGCTCCGAGCCTTCGTTTTCCAGCACGGAACTGAGCGCATCCAGCCATTCTTGGGTTTCGATAGGATCAGCGTCGTTCATATCGTTATAGGTTTGGGACATGGTGCATCCTTTCTGTAAGTTCGATTCGAAATGGCGCCGTTTGGCCGCGGGCGGGAAAACGGCGCCGAAAGTGGGCAGATTGTAGCTTCAAACGGTAATAAGTGGCAAATCGCAGGCGTTTGGATTTGGCTATCGTGTGGCGCTTTAGGGCAGCCTGAAAACGCCTGCGCCGCCACGGCGGCAGCGATTGGGCTTAAAATGCGCGCTTTTGGCCTGAGCGCGCGGTTTGGCGGCTTTCAGGCTGCCTGAAAACCCGCTGCCCGAAACGATTTATGAAATTCTTTTCCCTGCCATCCAGATACATCGGCGCCGTGCCGGTGCTGCTGAGCACTTCGCTGCTGGCCGCGCTGGTGTATGCCCGCCCGCTGAACCACCTGTTTCCGCCGCTGGTGCTGGGCGTGATTGCCGGCGGCCTGGTGGATTTGGACAACGGCCTGACCGGCAAGCTGAAAAACATCGTCTATACCCTGCTGGCCTTTGCCGTGTCGTCGCTGGCGGTGGAAGCGGTGATCAGCCGGCCGGCGGCCTATGCCGCGGTGATGACCGTGCAGGCGTTTGTTTTTACCTTTCTCGGCGCCGCCGGCCAGCGCTACCGCACCATCGCTTTCGGCACGCTGGCGGTAGCGGTGTACACCGCGCTCACCCACGATGACGCCGCGCCGTGGTACCAGCCGACGCTGCTGATTCTGTGTGGAACCCTGCTCTACAGCCTGTGCGCGCTGCTGACCCACATCATCTTTCCCAACCGGCCGGTGCAGGACAATATGGCCGCCGCCTACCGCGCGCTGGCGGACTTTCTCACCGCCAAATCCGATTTTTTCGACCCCGACGAAGCCGAACATCTCGAACAGCAGCAAATCACGCTGGCGATGAGCAACAGCGCGGTAACCGCCGCCTTCAACCAATGCCGCAGCGCCCTGTTTTACCGCATGCGCGGCCAGCACCGCCATCCGCGCACCGTGCGGCTGTTGCGCTGTTACTACGCCGCGCAGGATATCCACGAGCGCATCAGCTCCAGCCACGTCCACTACCGCGATTTCGCCGAAGCCATGCGCTACAGCGATTTGATCTACCGCATCCGCCGCCTGCTCCGGCTGCAGGCGCAGACCTGCCGCGAGTTTGCCCGCACGCTGGCCGACGACAGCGATTTCGTGCTGCCGGCCAAGCTCGAACGCGCCGGCCGCGGTGCCGAAGCGTCGCTGCAGCACTATGCCGCCACCGCTGCCGACGGCGCCGTCGCCCCCTACCGCGTGCAGCGCCTGCTCGACAACATCCTGCACGTCAGCCTGCAGCTGGGCAGCCTGAAAAGCCCCGAGCGCAGCGAAAGTTTCGAATACAACCACCAAACCCGCCTGCACGCCCCCGAAAGCAGCGGCTTCAAAGGCGCCTGGCGCAGCCTGAAAGCGCAAAGCACGCTGCATTCGCCGGTGTTCCGCCACGCCGTGCGCATGGCCGCCATCGTGCTGGCCTGCTGCCTGATTATCCAAGTGATCAACACCACCGCGCTCGACCGCGACGACTTGAGCCTGGGCTACTGGATTCTGATGACCGCCGTTTTTGTCTGCCAGCCCAACTACTCCGCCACCAAAAAACGCCTGATCCAGCGTATTCTCGGCACCGTTTTCGGTATTGTCGCCGCCGCCGCGCTGCCTTTTTTGAGCCTGTCGCTGGCGCACAAACTCGGCATCGCCGTGCTCAGCACCACCCTGTTTTTCTATTTCCGCAGCAATAAGCAGAGCTTTTCCACCTTTTTCATCACCATTCAGGCGGTGGTCGGCTTTTCGATTATTGGTTCCGACACCCGCGCCTTCTTCCTGCCGCGCCTTCTCGACACCCTGATCGGCACTTCGGTGGCCGGCCTTGCCGTTTATTTCCTGTGGCCGGACTGGAAATATCTGGCGCTCGACAAAACCGGTGCCCAGGCCGTAGAGAGCAACGCCGCCTACCTGCGCGCGGTGCTGCGCGAACTGGAAAGCGGCATCCGCGACGATATGGACTACCGCATCGCCCGCCGCCTGAGCCACGACCGCGCCGCCGCCTTATCCAGCACCCTATCCGATATGTCCGGCGAGCCGGCCAAACATGGCAGCAAGCTTGCCGACGGATTTTTGCTTTTGAAAATAAACTATTCGCTTATCAGCTACATCGCCGCGCTCGGCGCCTACCGCAACAAAATGCAGCCTGAAAACGCCGCTGCCGATGGCTTTATCCACGAATTTCTCGCCGCCGGCAGCGCTGCCGCCGATATTCTCGAAAACCTGCCGCAATGGGACGAGAGCCGTTTTCAGGCTGCCTTGGGCGATTTGCAGTCGCAACTGGAAAGCCTGCGCCCCGACGCCGATGCCGGCGAAACCCGCCAGGTGCTGTGGCAGCAGCTTACCATGATCGCCGGCCAGCTGCGCCCGGGCTATCAGGCGCTGCATCCGGTATCGGATAGCGAAGCCGTGGCACAGGCAGCCTGAAAACGGCGGCAAGATTGGTCAGGACAAAAAAGCAGCCTGAAAACCCTTTCAGGCTGCTTTTTGCCGCAATATTGCCGGTTTGGCGTAAGCACCGTGCTGCCATTTGCCCAAACGCAAAGGCAGCCTGAAAAAACGGCGCGCAGAAAAAACCGTCCGCAGGCTTGGCTGTTCGGGCGGACGGTTTTTTCAGGCTGCCTATTTCAGGCGGTGCAGCACAATCGGCTGCGGCGTGCCGCGAACCAGCGCAAACATGATATAGATCCGTTTTTGCGCTTTGCTCTCGATGCGGCAAAAGCCCATGGCAATGTTTTTGATGCAGTTAAAACGCGCGTTTTGCAAATCGGCATCGTCCTCGGGCAGCGTTTTTTTCCACTCGGCCACATCCGCTGACGAAGCATCGACCAGCTTGCATTCGCCGGTGGCACGGCAGACTTCCGACCATTGTGTTTCCGGCAGTTGGCGGCCGTCCATCATCCACTGCTTGCCCTGCCGGAAAAGTTTCATCTGCATCGTGCCCAGCGTGCCGTCCACGCGGACGATTTGGTATTCGCCCTGGTCGCTGGCATCCAGCGCTTGCGCCATCGGCGCCACAGCCAGCAGCAGCGCCAGCAGTAATCCGGATTTTTTCATGTTTGTCCTTTGCATCAAATTTTAAAAAAACATCTGCCGGCCGCACGGTGCAGCCGGCGGCGCATCATACCGCATCTTGTTGCGCCGGCAGAAGCGGTTTTGCTGCGCAGCCCCCGTATTTTCGGCTTTCAGGCTGCTTTGTGCCGCCGCCGCCACAGCAGCGCTGCGGTGTAAAACACCAGTTGCGCCAGATTAAACGTAGCACCGCCAAGCAGCTCCGCCGCTTCGGAGCGGGGAAAGGCGCTGCAGACCGTGGCAACAACAATGCCGACCGGCAGCGGCGTCAGCCAGCACAAAGAGCGCGGCAGATAGCTGCGGCCGCGGGCAGCCTGCAACAGAAATACCAGCCAGCCCAACGCCAGAGAGCCGACCGATGCCGCCCAATGCAGGGCAAGCAGCCGGTAATGGCCGTTGTATTGCGCCAGCGCCAGCGTTAAATCTTCGGTACGGGCGGCAAGCAGTGTCTGCGCGGCGCTGCCCAGATAGTAGAAACCGGCGTGCGCCAGCGGCGCGAGCGCATAGCTGAAAAACAGCAGCGCGAAGCACAAAACAGCAGCGCGAAGCACAAAACAGCCGTCCGCCCCGGCCGCAGCAGGCGGTAAACGCCGAACGCGGCGGCCAGATAAAACGGCGCGCTGAAAGTGGCGGGCAGCACGCCCCACAGCAGGCATGCGGGCGCGGCATCAAGCATCAGCGCCGCCATCTGCACATCGCCTTCCATCCGACCGGCCAGCACCGCCAGCTGCGGATGGCGCTCGGGCTGCGGCACAAAACCGACCAGCAGCATATCGCCTATCGTCCAACACAGCGCCGCCAGCACGCCGGCAAAGAGCAGGGCGGTGGTTTTAACGGGTTTGGCATACTCGGACATATCGGCTCTCCTGTGGCAAACAGCGGCAAAATGCCGCACCGGTTTTCAGGCTGCCTTTGCCTGAAAGCAGCCTGAAAACCGGCCGGCTGCAGGACGCTTAGTCTAAAGGATATTTAAGCGAAGCGGGAATGGGGGACGGCAGAGAGATGATGGCGTTTTTCAGGCTGCTTGGGGAAACGAGGCAGCCTGAAAATACGAGGATTGTTTGAAAACCCGTTTCAGGCTGCTTTTGATGGGCTAGCTTGGGTTGGAAATCCAATATTTTTCGGAAGTTTTAAGAGAGGGCAGGGTCTGGATTGATAAAACAAGCGCCGGCCGGATTCTGATCCGACCGGCGCTGGGCAAAAAAACACAGTTTGCTTTCAATTACCTTTGCGGATAAACGAAGGCATTTTCTGCATTCTGCCGCCGTTTTTATTGGGGAAGATATACGCGGGGTCTTCGTAGCGGCAGGTCGGATCGGTCATCAGATTGCATGGTGTGGCGCACGAAGCGGGCGCACCTGGAACGGGTATGCAGTTTGTGCCGCCGTGGTGTTTGCAGGAAGCAACCGCTACTTTTTTGGCAAACTCGCCGGTGGGGCCGTAGCCCATGTCGTTCATGGGCTTGCCTTTATAGCCTTGCGACATGGCAAAACACAAGTTGCTGTAAATAATATAGGTTTGGCAGTTTTTGCCACCGTTTTGACGGCATTCTTTTACTGCATCTGCCGACGCGGCTTCGGGGGTGTCATAGGCTTTGTCGGTTACCCATATCATTTTTATCTCGGGCGAAGCGGCGTATGCGCCCCATTTGCGCGGCCGCATTTTGCGCCTGGACAATTCGGCGGCGGAAGGCAGTTTTTCCATGTCTTCCACAATGGGCATCATATTTTGCACTTGCTCCGCTGAAGGGCCGCCGCTGCCTCGGGCAGCCTGCATCAGTTCGTAAGCAAGCGAGCCTTGGCAGCCGGACAACAGCAGGCTTAGCGCGCCAGCCGCCAGCAGGTGTTTTTTATTCAACAAGATACAACTCCTTTCAGATAGAACGGTAAAAACGGGGGTCGCCGTGCGGCGCGCGATTATACAAGATTCATATCGCTTCCGCCGCCGCAGCCTTATAATGCGCGCCCTGCACGTTTGTTCATTGTTATCTATTTTTGCTAAGGGGGAATGATGTTGTTACCAAAATCCGCTTTGAAATCTGTTTTGCTGTTGTCCGCCGCCGTGCTGACGCTTGCCGGTTGCGAAACGGTGGACAAAATTATGAGTGCCGACATCTCGCCGTACGGCGCAATCAACGCGGCGCGCAGGGGCGTGGCCGGCGCGCGTTTCAAAGGCAAGCACATTGTTTCGGCGTATGCGGAATTCGGCAAGGCCGACGATATCCAGCACGGAATTATCCAGGAAGGCAAACTCAAAGGGCAGGAAGGCTACATTTACACCTGGACGGATGTCAGCCAAAACAGCGAATCGACCCATTATCTCGGCAGCGGCTACCACAGCAATGGCGATCGCACCGATTACTACGAGCGCGGCGTAACCAATTTCACCCGCTACCGCTATTTCATTACCGACACCAACCACGTTATCCGCGATTACAAAGAAAGCGAACATCGGGCACGGGTGCAGTAGGTTTTGCCTCAGGCTAAAAGCAGCCTGAAAGTATGGTTGGGATTTTAAAAGGCCGTCTGAAAAGGGTTTCAGACGGCTTTTTTTGTTTTCAGGCTGCTTGGGTTGTCAGAACCAATATTTTCCAACAACCGAGCTCGGCTTGCGCCAACCGTTGCCAACCGTTGTTTAGCGTTTTTCCAATTCCGCCTGCCAGTTTTCCAATTCGCGCAAATCTTCCGCTTCGGCGGCGGCCAGTTTGGCAGCTTTGCGTGCCTGGTCAAACAGCGCGTATTGTTCTTGGGCGAACAGCTCCATTTGGCGGTGCGTGCGACTGCCTTTGTCTTCCAATACAGGAAAGCCGTTGAAATCAATCAGGTTGTCAACATTGCCGCGCCAGAAATCCAGCGTCAGGTCTTGGCGGTTTTTTACGCGCAACTCCGCGCTTTCCAAGAAAATCATCACCAAACGGTTGAGCGTGTCCAACTCGTCGGCAGACAGATAGTTTTTCGCCACCACAATATCGCCTTTACGCACCATCCTCCCTTTCCATGAGGTCAAGCCCATATTCGGCAGCGCGGCATCGGCGCGGGCGCAGACCAGTTCCGCCGCCGTTTGGCGGGTAACGGCAAAAATCAGCTTGTTTTGCGTTTCGGCAAAAAACATCTGCGCCGCCTTATCGGTTTTGTCGTAGTCGCTGGATAGGGCGAACAAATCGCGCACTTTCTGATAAAACCGTGCTTCGCTGGCGCGGATTTCGCGGATTTCCGCCAGCAGGTCGTCAAAATAATCGAAACGCCCCTGCGGATTTTTCAGCCGCTCTTTGTCCAGCACAAAACCCTTGTCCAAATAAGCGCGAAGCTGCGTATTTGCCCAGCGGCGGAACTGCACCCCACGCGGGCTGCGGACGCGGAAGCCGACGGCCAGAATCATATCCAGCGCGTAATGCTTGACCTGATACTGCTTGCCGTCTTGGGCAGTTATTAAGAAATCCTTAATAACTGAAACCTCGTTCAACTCTTTGTCTTCCAATATGTTTTTAATATGCGTAGCGATATTGGGCACAGAGGTGCTAAAAAGTTCGGCAAGCTGGTTTTGCGTGAGCCAAGCTTCGCCGTCGGACACCAGCAGGGAAACATGGCTTTGGCCGTCGTCGGTGTTGTAGATGATGAGATTGTCCATAGGGATTCCGTTTGCGGCAGCCTGAAAAGTCGGGACGGTTTCAGGCTGCTTGGGGTTGTGGGCTTGCCTGCGGTATTTTAGCCGTATCCCGGCGGCGAGGCAGCCTGAAAACAGGGAGGCCGTCTGAAAAACAAAAAACACCGTCATTCCCGCGCAGGCGGGAATCTTGTTTGTTGTTCGGCAATATTCTGATAAAACAAACCGTTGCTCAAACCCCGCCAAGATTCCCGCCTGCGCGAGAATCTTGGCGGGGCGGGCTTGGTTTTCAGGCTGCCTTGTGCGTGAGGCACGCCTGAAATCAGAAAGGCCGTCTGAAAAACAGGTTTTCAGACGGCCTTTGGGTAGGTTGGGTTGCAAACCCAACAGGTTTTGCAGCTTTTAAGAAACTGTTGGGTCTCGACCCAACCTACGCTTGCTTAAGTTTTACATACATATGTTCTTGGTTACTTTCTATATTTTTTCGTATTTCATATTCAAATATCTCGGGGTGTTTTTTAACCAAAGTTGTGAATTTGGCACAGCCATAATTGCGTGGGTCAAAATCTGCCTGCAACCGCCGCCATGTTGAACCAAATGCAGTCATGGCAACCCATTCGCTGTCAAACTGTTCAAAGATTTTTCTAATCGTATCCATGGGCAAAACCGCTGTTTGATGATTAGCTGTTGGTTGTTCCGTTTGTATTGCCGTATCAGTTTGGACGGAAACGCTGCTTTTGTTATCGTTTTTAATTTCTTCTGATATAAGGTTTTCCACATAGATAAACTGCGTACAGGCATTGATAAAAGCTTTGGGCGTTTGCTTTTTACCAAAGCCGTACACGGGCATTCCCTGTTCTTTCAAACGGATTGCCAAAGCCGTGAAATCGCTGTCGCTGGATACAATACAAAATCCGTCCAATCGGTCGCTGTACAATAAATCCATGGCATCAATAATCATAAAACCATCGGTTGCATTTTTCCCTGTCGTAAAAGCAAATTGCTGCATCGGTTTGATGGCGTAATCATTGATAACTTGCTTCCATTGCCCATTGTTACCAACAAAATTGCCATAAATCCGCTTAACGGTTACATCTCCGAATTTGACAACTTCATCTAAAATAGATGCTATATCGCGAGCAGAAGCATTGTCGGCATCAATCAACACGGCTAAACGCACCGTTTTTTCTTCTACCACGTTGAAACTAGTTTTAGTTTTAGACATTTATAATTCCTCTATTTATCTATGGTTCGATAGGAGGCAGCCTGAAACATTAATTTTCAGACGGCCTCTTTCAAACAGCTACGCTTTCAACTTCGCCAACTGCGCCTCTACTTTCGCCATCTTATCCTGCAACTCCGCCAGATCGGCTTTGTCTTTCTCCACCAGATGCGCGGGGGCTTTGTCGGTGTAGCCGGGTTTGGCGAGTTTGGCGTTGAGTTTGTCCAAGGCTTTTTGCAGTTTTTCGGCTTCTTTGGTCAGGCGCGCGGTTTCGGCGGCTTTGTCGATTTCCACTTTGAGCATCAGGCGTGCGCCGTTGCACACGGCGACGGGGGCGTCTTCGGCTTCGGGCAGTTTGTCCACCAGCTTGGCTTCGGTGAGACGGGTGAGCGCGGGCAGGTATTTGAGGCAGTCGGCCAAGTCGCTGCCGCCTTCGACAAACAGCGGGGCTTTGACGTTTGGCGCGATGCCCATTTCGCCGCGCAGTTTGCGTACGGCTTCGGCCAGCTCTTTCAGGCTGGCCATTTTGTCGAAGGCGGCGGGGACGATTTTCTCCGGGTCGGCTTCGGGGTAGGCGGCGAGCATGATGCTGTCGCTGTGTTTGGCGTTGGCGAGCGGGGCGACGGTTTGCCACAGCTCTTCGGTGATGAAGGGCATGATGGGGTGCAAGAGGCGCAGGATGGCTTCGAGTACGCGCACGAGGGTGCGGCGGGTGGTGCGTTGGGTGGTGGGGCAGCCGGTTTGGATTTGCACTTTGGCAAGCTCGATGTACCAGTCGCAGTATTCGTTCCACACGAATTCGTACAGGGTTTGCGCGGCGAGGTCGAAGCGGTAGGTTTCAAATGCTTCGGCAGCGGCGGCTTCGGTTTGTTGCAGG